>Ga0214921_10008241_pt1 | contig 13599 bp, 14 predicted proteins | sample LL1505_MetaG_FD_177992 | JGI IMG/M metagenome (GOLD analysis project Ga0214921, IMG submission 177992) | Freshwater microbial communities from Lake Lanier, Atlanta, Georgia, United States - LL-1505 | ecosystem: Environmental > Aquatic > Freshwater > Lake | place: USA: Georgia | collected... | reverse complement strand
CTCAAAAACAAAGCCCCCAGACAGAGCTGAGGGCAGAAATTTGGTGGCGAATCAGGGATTTGAACCCCGGACCTGCGGATTATGATTCCGTCGCTCTAACCAGCTGAGCTAATTCGCCGAAGGTGTGATTGTAGCAAATTTCACTCCATATCGCTATGTGAAACAGCCTAAATTCTGTCGTCTTGAGAAATGGTATTTTTTACGGCTTAGAAACGGTACACACCTTATGTACAAAATTTGTCGTTTTAAACGACGGTGAGTAGATGGGGGGATAAAAAACATCACCGCGCCCCCAAAATCATTTAAATGACAAAAATATTAGATAGTCATAGAAAATATACAGAATGATCATCTATCAATCCGATAAAAAAGGCTTTATCAAGCACTTAATCTCAAATGAAATTCACGAGATTATTGAGTCAACCTATCAAGCAAAGACTGGCCATCGCGTAGCAAGAAATGAGCTTAGGTCTTGGCAAGAGTCAATGAGATACATGGGTGCAGTCTTAGATGATGATGAAATACCTAACGATGCAGGCGTAAGTATTGAATACACAATACCCCAAACATCCAAAAGAATTGATTTCATACTAACTGGGCAAGATAGCGAAAAAAATGATCAGGTAGTCATTATTGAATTGAAGCAGTGGGAATCGGCAGAGATAACGGATAAAGATGCCATTGTTAAGACAAGATTTCAGCATGGTGTAGCTGAAACAAGTCACCCCTCTTATCAGGCATGGTCATATAGTGAGCTATTAAATCAACTTAATGAAACTGTCTACTCAGACAATATTCACCTCACTCCCTGCGCCTACCTACACAATTATATTGAAGATAGCGTTATTAGAAATAACTTTTATCAACCGTATCTTGAAAAAGCTCCGGTATTTTTAAAAGGCAAGGTTGAGAAAGAAAATCTCAAGGGGTTTATTAAAAACTTTGTAAGGTATGGAGACAAATCTAATTTAATGTTCCGAATTGAGAACGGAAAAATTAAACCCTCCAAAAGCCTTGCTGATAGCCTAGCAAAAATGATTGCCGGCAATCCAGAATTCATCATGCTTGATGAGCAAAAATTGGTGTTTGAATCTGCAATTAAATTAGCAAAAGAATCTTCAGCATCAAATAAAAATGTACTAATAGTTCAAGGCGGCCCAGGAACTGGAAAGTCAGTTGTAGCAGTAAACCTACTTGTTAATATTATTCAGCAGTTACACTTGGTAGCCCAATACATTACAAAAAATGCCGCGCCCAGAGCGGTATATGAGGCCAAGTTAACTGGCTCAATGAAAAAAACTGCAATATCTAATTTATTTACTGGCTCAGGATCATTCCATTCATTAGAAAAAAATGTATTTGATGTGCTTATTGTCGATGAGGCGCATCGCCTGAATGAAAAATCAGGAATGTTCAAAAATATTGGCGAGAATCAGATTAAAGAGATTATTAGCTCTAGCAAGCTCTCAATATTCTTTATTGATGAGGATCAAAAAGTAACGTTTAGCGATATTGGCAGCAAAGAAGAAATTGAGAAATGGGCAAAACAAGAGAATGCCAACATTCATCATATGGCTCTCGAATCGCAATTTAGGTGTAATGGCTCAGATGGCTATTTAGCGTGGCTAGATGATACCTTGGAAATTAGACAAACTGCCAATAAAACTCTCGACGGACTTGAATATGATTTTCGGGTTATAAAAACACCCAATGAGCTAAAAGAATTAATCTTTGAAAAAAATAAAATTAACAATAAAGCCAGGATGGTTGCCGGCTATTGTTGGGATTGGATCAGTAGAGGCAATAAGACGGCTTTTGACATAAGCCTACCGGAATATGATTTTGGAATGCAGTGGAATCTAGATACCGATGGCTCTCTTTGGATTCAAGCCCCCGACTCAGTGTCTGAAGTTGGATGCATTCATACATGCCAAGGACTCGAAGTTGATTATGTGGGCGTCATTATTGGCGATGATTTGATAGTACGTAATGGCCAGGTCATCACCAATCCAAAAGCTAGAGCCAAAACTGATAAATCGATCAGCGGGTACAAGAAGCTATTAAAGATGGACCCAGATGCAGCAAATCAAAAAGCGGATGCCATTATCAGAAATACTTACCGAACCCTAATGACCCGCGGAATGAAGGGTTGCTATATATTTTGCACGGATCAAGAAACTCAGACTTACTTCCAAAGCAGATTAGAGCTTAAGAGCTAAATCTCGTTATATTTCTTGGCGCTACCCCTCACCTTTTCAATTGGGTATTTGATGTTATTGGCCTCAATCTTAGCTGCCACTATTTCAGCAACATCCAGCCCACACTCATTTGCCAGCAAAAAAGCATAAGCAAATACGTCCGCCAACTCTTCTTTGATTTTTTCTTGCGATGCTTCGTCAGAAGATTTCCAAAGAAATGCCTCTAAGAGCTCGCTTGACTCAATAGAAAGAGCCACAGCAAGATCTTTGGGATTATGAAATTGCTTCCAATCCCTAGCATCCCTGAATGCAATGAGTTTTTTAGTTAATTCGGTAATTTCAGACATTTTCTAATGCTACTACACTTCAAATGTCGTTTAAAACGACTTATTTTGAAGGTAAGCCTGAAGCATTTTTCGCGTTTCATCAAGAACGGCTGACAAAGCAAGCCTAGTGGCCGTCACGCCCTTAAAAAATTCATCGGGAGTCCGATTGTTTCCTATACGAGCATTTTGCTCTATGAGGCGATCATAGGCAGCTGCCTGAACGCTCAACTTAGCCATTTGCTCGCAAAGCTCCATAGAAAAATAGTGGGCCTTTTCTACAGCTTCTCTAATTGCTTCTTTTGTTCTTGGTTGCAGCTGAAGGAATGTCACGGCATCCTTTAGATCAGTAATTGGATGACCGATTACACCGTCCCCAGCTGGAGCGAAGTCCAATACAACTGATTGATAACTTAGTGCGCTCTCTAGATTAGCAGCAGCACTCATAACAACTTTGCGATTATTTGCCAGGCGCTCATTTTCTTCATTTACTTTTTGACGATAGTAAATTCCAACAGCTGCAACAATTGCACCTACAGATCCAATCGCCTGCACCCAGGCTGCCAAAACATTAGAGTCAAGCTGGCACCACCATGCTGCAATACCAATCCAGCCGTAATTACAAGGCATTTATTTCTCCATTAAATTTCCTCAATTCCACAGTCTTTAAGGAATTGATAGGTTTGGTCATAAAAATCTTTGTGTCGTGTTGGATCAGAATCATCACCCTCTGGAACAAATATCACAACCCCCTGTCTTCCACGAGTTAGTAGTACCCGATAAGAGTTAGCAATATATTTTTGTTTTTCTAAGCCATGTACTGTTTGCCACTTAGAGCCGGAGAAGTTATAGGTGACCCACTTACCATCTTCAATTCTGAAGTTCGCATCCCAGCAAACGCCAACCCAATCAATTTCCAAGCCCTGCACATCAAACTCTGTTGCCACATCTTCTAAATAGTGTGATGAGCGAATATCACTCTTGCCCTTAAGGAACCAAAGTGTCGGGTCTATTTCACCCTTCACAAATATTCCCGATGGTTTAAGTCTTATTGCATTTGATGAAGCAACGAGTCCAATACGCTCAGTCCCTCTAGCCCAGTCCTTCAATCTATCTTTTGCCCTATCTAGTTTGCGTGTCAAATAAATTGGGTAGCTATTTAGATGCTGTTTTATCTCTCTTGCCTTATTTGAATCGCCCGAAATCAGAGCGCCAACAAAAGCTGATAATTTCTCAGCCCTAAACGAGCGCAGGGAAACAGACAGATTTAGATCTGGCTCAATATGCAAATTGAGTGGGCCTTGATCCTCAAGCCACTCTCTACTCAAGGCGTAATCAGATTTAAATATTTCATCTGAGAAATGTATTTCCCAGTCTTGATAGTGCTCTTTTAATGCTGTGATCCACTCTGTTATTCCAGCTTCACCAGTATTAATTTCTTGACCGCCTCCTATTAAACAAACGACCACACACCAATCCTTGTGGCGGTTCATTACAGAAAGTAAAAAATCAGGCTCGGACATGGAAAAATTATCTTGACCACGCTTACGCTTCATAAATGATGAAGCCTGCTCTTTATTCCAAGCTCGCTGCGCTTCATCAAATATCACTACTTTCTCAACAGGTGGCGCATCGGACGCTAAATTGTCATCCCGGAAGTGGTGAATATTTTGAATGAAAGCTGCAGCCTTTTGTTCAGCTGGTTTTCTTTTAACTCTTTCTTCTTTTGGCAAAAAATCATTCTCAGCCAATTGATCCTGCACTAATGCCTCACGCAATACAGCCACCAATGGTCCATTGCCTGATAAAAAGACGGCATGTTCATTTTCAAGATATCGCATACGCTCAATAGCAATATTCAGCCCAGCTAAACTTTTCCCAGCGCCAGGTGCGCCCGTGATTAGGCAAATTACTTTTTTGTTATTTGCTTTTGCGTCATCAATAACTTTTGATACATGGCCGCAAGTCTTGGTTAGATTTATTGCTCCGGCATCAGATCGCGATATTTCATCTACTTTATGGCCTTTATACAAAGCCTGAGCAGCCTCAACAATAGTAGGAGTTGGATGGTAAGTAGAACTTATCCAAATACCAGGATCCAAGTCTACCTTTGGTAAAGAGGCTGACACAAGATTAAGCGCGTCCAATAAATTATTAGAGTTTGCCAAGACGGGGCTTGCTACACCATCATTCCCAATCTCTAATCTCTGCACTTTTCCTGGAGCATCTGTAGCCACCAAAATTGGAATAATGTTTAAGTGATGGCTAGCCTTATGAAAATTCTTTAAATCCAAAGCGTAGTCATGGGCTTGATCTATTGAGATGGTGTCATACAACCTGGCACCAACCTTGTACTCCAAAACTACAATAGAACCATCTAATATAAGAATGGCATCAACACGCTTGCCAATCCGAGGTATCTCAAATTCAAGCAATAAGGTTGCCTGTGAAAATCCAACCAAGACCTGCTTCAGTTCAGTAATTTGCCTGCGCCAAGCATTAATTTGCTGTTGCTCTAATTGCCTAAATTTATGCTGATTTGTTAGCTGACCCAAGATTTCATCATCTTGAGTCACAAGGAAGCTGCTTACTTCCGCCCTATAGGCAAAACGATTAGATAAATTCATTTATACATTTTGACATGAGTTCCTAAGAGCAAATTATTTGTCGTTTAAAACGACATTTTCAGGTTGCCCAAAGCTACACACCGAAATTAAGCTATGTTTTTCAGCTAGAAAAACATGCTTAAAGAAACTGAGCTACTTACCCTTTTCTTTCAAAGCGCCTCCTCTCCTGAAAAATCACCCCAACTCAAATACTTAGAAAACCTAGCTACTGGCAAGCTAGTACATATGAGGGATGGCAACATTACCCTTTATAAGCGAGAGCGTAGCAAGCAATGGCAAATGCGTTTTAGGCTTTATGACAAGAAATGGCACAGAGTAAGCACTGGCTATGAGGATCTGGAATACGCCAAGAAGAAAGCTGGCGATATTTACGATAGAGCCCGCTTTATGGAAGAGCTGGGATTACCGCCCTTAAACAAACGCTTTGATTCAGCAGCAGAAGCAACCAAAATAGAACTACAAAGCGATTTAGACAATGGCGTGGGCAAAAAGATCTATGTGGATTACATATCAGTAATTGATAACTACCTCATACCCTTCTTTGGCAAAAAGTTCCTAGCCAATATCAATCACCAAGACATTGCCGAGTACGAACTATGGCGAGCAGAGAAGATGAAACGCAAACTCATGCACTCAACCATGATGACGCACTTCTCCGCTTACAACAGGGTATTTGATTCAGCGATTAGGCGTGGATGGCTAAGCGATAAGCACCCAATACCAAGACTGGGCACTAAGGGCGAGAAGAGTACCCCAAGACCCGCATTTACTAGGAAAGAGATTGATCACCTCTTTGTCTTTATGAAAACCTGGAGCGAAGGCGGAAAAACAGAAGAAGCACATAACGGCAGATTGCTACTGCGAGATTACATAGAGATACTCATGGCAACAGGTATGCGCCACGGCACTGAAGCAAAGAATATTCAGTGGAAACACTTGGAATGGCATACGGACAAGAGCATTCGATATCTACGCATATGGGTCAGTGGCAAAACAGGTCCGCGCTGGCTTATTGCGAGACATGAAGCAGTTCCCGTGATTGAGCGGTTAAAGCAACGCTTTACTGAATGGGATCACTTAACCCTAGATCAACTCATAGAAGAAAAACATGAGGAGTTCTTGTGGCGACATCCTAATGGTGAGCGTCCTTATGATTTTGTCAGTAGCTTTAAGTGGCTAATGAAGGACTCAGGCTTACTGCTATCAACCAATGGATTAAAACGCACTTTATACAGCTTTAGACACACCTACGCTACGTTTAGCTTAGTGGAGTGGAATATGGACATCCATACGCTAGCAAAGCAAATGGGCACGTCTGTGCAAATGCTAGAACGCTTTTATAGCAAGCTCACAGCCACATTAGCTGCAGAGAAATTGGCGGGATAACAACCATTTAATTAACCTCTAGCATAGTCAATACCAGAATAATAAAAATGCCTTGCTACTCTACAAAAACTAACGATTTTGAATCAAACGACTGAATTATCGACAGCTTAGGCGCCAATTTTTTGCATAGTTAATTTTCTTATTGCAGATTGAGCTTTTTGTATTTGTTGAGCTTTGCGTTCACTAGCTAATGCCTGCTTAGCAATTTCAGCATTTTTCTTGAGGGCATTGATTCTTGCTTGCGGGGGAGTTAACGGCTTTTTTGGCTTAATGTTTGCTATTTCATAAAATCGCATACAACTATTTATGAAATGAGTGTCGTTTTAAACGACACTCATCTTTGGAGTTACTTACCAAAGCCAGCACGTACAGCGCCACTGGCTTGCTCTATCTGAGCATCTAATTCACCCGCTTCCACAGCACCTTTAATGATCTCTAAGGCCCTGATAAGCTCATCTGCACTAGCCACCTCTACGGCCGTTTTTCCTTTAGCAAATTCAATCACTCTGGCGCCATAGCGAACATTCAAGCAAACCTTACCATCCTGGGCTACAAACCACCATGGACGAACACGTTTTTGATGCTCTACCGTCTTTCTCGAACCATCTATATCTTTTACAGACTTAAATTTTTTCACAGTAAAAGTATTGCCTTCACGCTGGGCTTTTGCCAACTGTATTTGCTCCCAAACCTTTGTTGAAAGTTTATTTCTTCGTTGCAAGATTGGCGGGATAGACGTTGGCTTTTTAGAATTCACCATTTTCAAACTGTTTAATGTGCTCATTTCATTTCTCCTTTTTAGTTAATGGGCACACTTAATTTATGGTCAGAGTTTTTGGTTGGACAACCTCTTTTTTCCAATATCTGCCAGAACCAAAGGATTTAAGCCAGATCCACTCTTCTTTTATTAGATTTCGCTAAATACTTTTATGAACAACTATAAAAACACTAAGGACACCAATCAAACAAACAAATGGCTCAAACTCCAAGGCTTAAATCCACAAAAATGCATTAACCCCGATCTTGACGCAAACTTCATCCGCGCAAAGGCTGCTACTCACAATCTACTTAGGCTAGGCTCTGATTTTTTAACAGGCAACGAACTCAAGCTACTTAGAATATTTCGCAATAAACCACAGGCTACTCAAAAGCAAATCTTTCAAGTGCTTAACCTAAACAAACGCATTAAAAGGCAATTGCACAAACAGGTATAGCCAACCTTAATGGGCATAAAACGCGGGTTGTAATACGTCGGCTAATGAGCCCGCACTTGGCATAACCGCTCTAAAGGTTATGCGCTACAAGTAGGCCGCAGAATTCCTAGCAATAGGTTTGGAGTTTTAATACATCTGTCTCCAGTAAATTCTTTTAGAGTCGTGTTGCTGAGGAACTCATCGTACCAATCTACACGTTGCGGCGGCTTTAGTACTCAACTAGTGCTATAGCCGTCGTTTGACTAAAGAATCTATCAACCAATCAGAAAAGAAAAACTGTGTGAGCGAAAGCGATACACAAGCGAACTTCAGTTCGCTACTTATTGATGTCTAAGGTCAAAAATCACTACCCTGAAATGATAAGTACTCCACCTAAATTTTTCGCAGCTCTATTTTTATAGGCACAAAACCCATTTGGGCTTCAAATCATTCGTTTAAGCGGTGATCTACTTAGCCCGCATACTTGGGTAGCTGAGGGCTAAATATATGCGCTTATACGAAGGATTTAGCCGTGGCATTTAAGCCACGAAATGTAATAGAAGTACGAAACTATTACATTTAGAGCTAAGTCATTGAAATTAAATAGATCTTTGTTTTGCCATTTTCGATTGCTCAAACCAAACATAAGAAAACATACTGTAGTTGCTTATTTATTACATTTTTGGAGCTACATATGTCACAAGCAAAAACATTAAACGCAATAGAACTACGCAGAGTGTTAGATCACATCGCTACACGCAAGCATTCAGCCCGCAATCGCTGCGCCCTACTTTTAACGCATTACGCGGGAATGCGAGTGGGAGAGGTCGCAGCACTACGCATTTGCGACGTTTTAAACGACAGCGGATCCATTAAAGATGAAATCCGCTTAAAGCCAGAACAAACTAAAGGCAAATACGCTAGGACTGTGTATATCAACGCTCGTATGCAAAAAGAGATTTACCAATACATCAAAATAATCCGCATTGCAGATACCAATAAGCCTTTGTTCTACACCCAAAAGCGGGCTGGGTTCTCAGCTAATACCCTCACGCAATACTTTCACTTTTTATATAGACGTGCTGGACTTGAAGGTTGTAGCTCACACTCAGGCAGAAGATCGTTCTTAACTTCCTTAGCGAATAAAGGAACTGCCATACATATATTGAAATCCCTGGCGGGACATCGCAATATTAGTACGACTGCTGGCTATTTGTACTCCAGCCCAGACCAAATGAAAGCAGCCGTAGAGCTTGTTTAATTACTTAACCTTGCCAATATCAACCACAACCTTGCCTGTATAGCCTTCAATTACTTCCGTATTTTTCGGATCAAGAGTTAGTTCTGGATAGTCTGTAGGAATGCTGTGCCCATACCAAGTGCAGAATACTTTTTTAGTGTGCTTACCAGATTTAGATACTTTAATATCGCGACCATTCACTACAGCAAAGACCCCTTCAATCGTAGCAAGACGATATTTGGCATTTTTTACTTTAATAACAGTTACGTTGCTTAATGTTTTCAGTTTTACTGGTTTTGCCTCAGGATCTTTCATGGGGCATTTTTTATCATTCCACTTCGGTGCTTTTAGATAAAAGTCCATACAAACTCCTATAACTGTTATTAATTGCTATAAGAATATCAAAATACCGCAATTAATTGGACTTTTTTGATCGCTTTTGCGTAGTAGTCCATTCATGGGGATCGGTACAGGGAAAGCGAAGCTCCGTAGCATGTGCCATTAAATTGCGTACCTGTTTCAAGATATCGCTTGCCACATTTGCAGCCTCAACCCGAAGATCTTCTGGAACATCAACATTTTTTAACAGCCCTTTGAATAGGCTTGGATGCAAATCCATCTCTTTTGTAAAGTTATACAGCTTGAAATTTCTGCTGTCTTTTTGCCTCTCATACTCTCGGTATATCTGAAGCCATCTTGCAATCGTTTGATAAGTTAGTTTTGTTTCACGATACTGGTGAACTGGGGCCGTACTATGATCCCAACGATCTTTATTCTCGGTGTAGTAGTCACTATGCCGCCTTAAGATCCCCTCAAACTGTTCCCTCAACATTTTTGGATGCAAATTTAAGGGGACTTCAATTTTAAGAATAGGTGGCTTTTTTTCGCTAACCAATGTTTGGATCTTAATAGACTCCTCAGAGATCGCCACTGGTTGATATGGAACCTCTTCAGAAAATATCTTATAGCCTGTTGATTTCCACCAAGACGAAAAATCAATGTCACGCAAATCCCCAAACCTCTCCCATGCTCTCTCCACTGCAGCACTTTTAAAAATACCCGTCTCGGCGACCTCCCGATACCATGGGGATGTTTGAAGTGTTGCAAACCAGGCCTCATAAAGAGTGCTCTTAGCCAATTTCACCGAACTTTCAATTGTCTGCGAAAAAATTCTTTCTTCAGCAGACAGGCCTTTTAAGAAAAATTTCACTGCCATTTAGGCTCATCCCATCATTACTTAATGCCTAAATTATCCACTTCAAAATTTGGATAATCTCTGCGTTTTCTATGACCTCAAAATTAATTCAAAATCTCGCTAGTTAGGTAGATCAGAACAAATGCATTTCCCTAAATTTTGACCATCTTTTGGTTTTTAATGCCAGCACTCATTACTTACTGCAACTTTTTTAACCCAGTAATGAGCACATAAGGAGATTTTTATGATGGTATCAGAACAAGTAAACGCCGAAATGTTTAATGTTTCTTCTGTCGTTTTAAACGACAAAATTGAAACACCCAATAACACACCAGCAAATATAGAGCTGCACTCTATGGAGGCTAAGCGCATTAGCTGGGAGCAAGGTGTATATCGCACTAGCAACCAAGCACTCTATCAAGTCCTTGCTGAATGTTTAGCATATAGCGGGGAACTCCCACTTAGCATGGCAAAAGAACGTAACACCAATCTTGCTAAGTTTTACAAAGAGCGTGGTTACAAATACAAGGAAGATGCACCTCTTGCAACCCGCGTTATTCGTGCTGTTTTTGGCGATATTAATCGTCGTCGCATTAGCACATACTCGTTAGTGCTTCGTCAGGCGCAAAAAGAAAATGTTGGTTATGCCAATTTAGCAACTTGGATCGAAGAGCGCGGCGGTATTCAGGAGATTCGCCTTAGCCGTAGCTCTTCGTTTATTAGCGCAACTCAGAAGGCATCTGTAGGCAAGATGTATTTTGAGGGCAAGTCTGATCTAGGGGTAGTTCAGTCGGAGTTTCTCTCAATCGAGGCTGACCCTAGCTACATTGGTCAGGCTTGCGTGTTGCTTGCAGAACAACAAGCTGATGGCAGCTTTAATGTTCGTGCAGTTATTCGTAATCCATCCGCTCTTAATGCAGCATATACAGCTCTTTATGCAAAGCAAAAGACTGCGGCAGCTAAGGCTGAAGCAGAAGTAGCGGCAGCAAATGATGCTGATGGTGCGGTTGCACTACAAGCGTAGTTAATTTGGGGCTACCTGACCGTAGCCCCATCATCACTTAAAGGAGGAATGCATGAATGAACCTAAATCACTTAATGAAATTATTTTCGGCAACCCAGAAAGCAAATTACGCATTTATGACATTGTCACAGGTGCCGAAAAACTACCCTCAAGCGGCAAATCAGCCATTCTTCTTTACGGAACCTGGGGGACAGGCAAAACCACAATGGCCACAATGCTACCTGACGCAATCGAACAAGGTAAAACAGGCAGCAACTTAAACATGCCATTTGAGCTAATTCCTTGCCAACAAGGATTTAATGGCCCACAAGTAATGGAGCTAATAACTAAGATCCTAGATAAGAACTCGCTCAATGCTAGCAATCTTCATTACATCATCATTGATGAAGTTGATATGCTTACCAAATTGGCTCAGGAAAGCCTGAAGACATCACTCAACAATAAGCGTTGCATCTTTATTTTGACAACTAATCATCTTGCTAATCTTGATCGTGGTCTATTAGATCGCTGCATCCTTATTGAAATGAATGCCGCAAAAGATGAGCAGCTACTTCCATTGGCCCGTGCAACAGCTACAGCTATGGGCGTTGATATGACTGATGAGGAACTATTGCCAACAATCAAAGCTGCAAATGGATCGTTTCGCAATATTTCTCACAATATTGAGCGCCTCATTCGTCGCAAGAATATTCCTACAAACATTATTTTCTAATTTACAAAAGCCCGCCTTAATTGGCGGGCAAATAACTATGAAAAAGAAATTTAAACCAATAAATCAGTTATTTTTATTTTCAAATACTCTGGATTCTAGAATTGATACTTGGTTTTCTGGGAGTGTAATTATTGAGCAAGCTATTCCCTGCATAGAACATTCTTGCAAAGAGCTACGAAAATTAGCCCCTTTAATTGCTTATCTAGATATCGGAAACTACAAATATGTCACGAACATTATTAATTACAAGTCAGGTAACTTATTGCTGGTAAAACTCTCTGGAATTTATCCAGTGATGTGTTCATTTACCTCTCATTCCAACTATTTGGCCCTCAATAAGATTTACCAAACATTTGAAGCATGGATCGAGCGCACTCATTCCCTAAATGACTTTACACATAACGACTTTTATTTACTGAAGACTCTTAAAGGTAATAGCCCATTGAGAAAGCTAGCTTATAAAAATGAAATGGCTATTCTTGACTCTATAAAGCAGAATGATGTTGCCATTAAAGATTTACTAGCTAAAGAATTTCGCGATAAATTAACAATATGATTTGAAGTGTCGTTTAAAACGACACTTCATTGCACACTCAATAAATTTAGCTCTACCCAGTTGAATTACATAGAGAAATTATTAGTGCAATCTATTACCGCTCCGAGAGTCTAATAAAAAACACTACCATTTCTGGTGAGGACCTGACCTAGGACTAAAGGATTTCGGTTCGTGTAATTTTCACAACTCCCCGGACTATGCCTTCAACATATTCATTCCTGAACTTAGCAAGTGCCGTCCAGTCTCTAAACCTTCAACAGCACACAAGACTTTTGGCAATATCACCACCCTTCTGAGTGTTGTTTGTCGGTTCTAGGAGAATTTCTGCGTTCTAAGCGCGGCTTATTACTACTGCGCCGTCGGTTTTAGAAAAAAATCAATTGCCAACCCAACCACTGCCGGCTCAATGCGGTGAGGGCCCATGAATTCCAATGAGGTTACGTCATAACCTACGGCCTTAAGTTTGGCTACGTGAGGACGCGCACTAGTTTCAATTGGTAGCTGCTCGTCTTCCAAACCATGGGCAATGAAGATGCGGGGTGTACCATTTTGCTGAAAGGCTGACATGAAGCCTGCGGAAAATGCGATCACGTGGCTTACGACGTCGCCATTGGTCACACCCACTGACAGCGCATAGCTGCCTCCGTCTGAAAACCCAGCAAACCCCAAGTGGGATGGATCGATATAAAAACGTGACGCCACTTCGCGTAACGCTTTTTCCAACCGCTCTAGATCCGGGCCGTTACCACCCACGACCAAGTCCCAAGTTGGAAACTGAGACTGTGGCAGCAGAAGCAAAAAGCCATGCTGAGACGCATGGTCGATCAGGAATGGCAGCACTTTGTCGGCGCTACCACCTGCGCCATGAAACATCACGAGCAGAGAGACTGGAACCCCAGGCTGCAGGCCGTCCGGCACGATCAATACAGCATCGCGCTCGCTAGCAATACCCAGGTTGTGGCGACCAGCGGGCAAGGCTTGCTTGTCAGGTAGAGTACCAGATCGAAAACTGAGCCGGCCCAGCAGCGAATCCCCAAGGAAAGAAGTGTCAAATGTTGCCATCTTAGATGGGATTACCGATGCTGCGGAAAGCTGCGCACTGAGTAAAGGCTTCCTCGCTAAGCAACAAATTCCTACCCTTACAA
>Ga0214921_10008240_pt1 | contig 13602 bp, 13 predicted proteins | sample LL1505_MetaG_FD_177992 | JGI IMG/M metagenome (GOLD analysis project Ga0214921, IMG submission 177992) | Freshwater microbial communities from Lake Lanier, Atlanta, Georgia, United States - LL-1505 | ecosystem: Environmental > Aquatic > Freshwater > Lake | place: USA: Georgia | collected... | reverse complement strand
CGCCCACCTCAGCACGCTTGAGCACCGCCATGATCTGGCTGTCCGTAAACCTCGACCTGCGCATGTAGAACCTCCTCCGTTACGAGAAAATTCTACCTCCCAGCCCCTCGACTCCTTGGGGAGATTACCGACGGACGCTATCAAGCTGACCGGAGCCAGCCGCAACACCCTGAAGCATTTCCGCGACCTGACCGAACGCAACCGACTAGAGCAGCACGGCAGCGGACGCGGTGTGTGGTACGCGTTGAAGTGACTTGAATCGTGACAACTGCCCCGGCACGGTGAGCGCAAATGCCTCCGCTTCGAGGAAACTTGTGGTGAAGCCTGTTGGGAGTGAAAGAAGAGATACGCGGCGGTCTAAGCCGCACCGCTCGACCGAAGCAACCAACCAAGCATCACACCTCCCGCGCCCAATCCGAACCTCCACAGGTTCTGCTGGAGTCGGTCCTCCGCCTGCAGCAAGCGTAGCAGGCTCAATCTGTGCTCGACTGCTGTCAGGCGGAGCCTTAGGGCCGCGAGTTCTTGAAGCCTCGATCCCTCGCTATCGCGCTCGTAAGCGATACGTGTCCTGTCCTGGATGTCTCGTAACTCCTCGGCGAGCCGTTGAGCCTCGCAGTGCCGCTCTTTGCAAGCCATTAAGCCACCCTCTTGAGATAACCATCCGGCGCAACGGTGATGAGCAGCTTGTGCTGGATGCTCTTGTCAATCGCAAACTCTGGATGAGCCTTGAGGTACTCCCACACGGCGGTCTTGGGATTGTTGCCTGGGCCCCAAGGACGGTCGGGGAACATGTCTGCAGGCATGTCCTCGACCACGGTGTCGAACACCACGCAATAGCTTCCCACCGATGCCAGCGGCGCGTAAGCCCGCAGTTCGGCTAGCACATGGTCGTGTGTATGGTTGCTGTCGAGACAAACCAGAACCCGCCTGAAGCTGCCGGCGATTTCCCGAACCTGGGCAACGACATCCGGCGCGATACTGGAACCCTGAATCATGCGGATGCGCGACGCCATGGGGTGAGCCTCGATAGCGGCGCGGTTGTGGGCGCGGATGTCGATGTCGATGCCAAGCACCATCCGCTTGGATTTGGCGGGGTCGAGGGTCACACCAGCGTCGATGGCATCGCACATATCGAGCATGGCGAGCATGGACGCACTCAGGATGAGCGAGCCACCATGGGCGATGCCAGTCTCAATGATCAAATCCGGTCGGACCTGCCAAATCAATTCCTGCATCGCAGCCATATCCTGCGGATACTGGATGATGGGACGGCCGAGCCATTCGAAGTTGTATGAATAGCGCGGTAGCAATGAGGCTTTCATGAATTCCGTTGCACGCTCGTTCAACTCCGCATTGCGCGAGATGGCGTCAATCCGCTGATGCACCTCGCTCCTGAAATCACTCACGCTCTACCCCTTTCAGACTAAATCGGTTACCGGTCATCTCCCGGATTTCATTCATGTAATTGGAATTCATCACGTAGATTACATCTCCGCCTTGCAGTAATGACAGCCCCTCCGCTGGCGACATGACTTGCAAACCGGTACCGGGCACAAACCTCCCACACTTCGCGGGATTGATGTCTATGAGAATACTCACCGGCACACCGAGGCGCTCACGAAGCAACGCATAGATGACCCCCTTGGAGGCGGCTCCCCAAACTGCTTCGCGCCCCCTTTCCTGGGATTTGGCAGAACATTCCGCAGCCCCAAGGAAATCGTTTGGAAATGTCAAAACACCGTCCGTACCGGCAACGGGCTCTCTCAGGGAGGTCAATTCGGCCACTACGTACAAGTACTGGCCGCCGAACAGGTGCCCTGCATCGACGACTCGAGCAAACATTCGGTAAAAGTCCGAGAGCCGGAAGTAATTGACGTGTTCGTAGAAGATATCGAACCAAGCGCGCTGCCGCAGTATCCAGTCCAGGCAAGGCACCTCTATGTAGATTAGTCCGCCTTGGTTTGCATCGCGCAACCCGCTCAGGAATTGCAACGGATGCTGAACGTGCTCAAGCACATGGCGAAGGACGATGCCTCGGGCCTTTACTTGGACGCCCTCGCCAAAATAATGCCTTTCGACTGAGGGATTTGAGCCCTCGTAGGTCGGATCGAAACCGGTGATTGCACAGCCACGCGACTGCAGAAGCTCTAAGAAGAAGGCCTTACCGCAGCCCACTTCAACCAATCCGTCAGTACCGAGATGCCTCTCTACAATGCCGGCAACGTGTTCCAGATGATTCCGAAACGCTGGGCTGTGGGCTTGTTCATTCTGATAATCGGCGTCATACGCCATCAACTCCGGCTTAAAAGCCGCGTTGTAGACCAAGCCTGTGTGCTTGTTTTGCACCAATCCAATGTCACCTCGTAAGCACGCCCTCGCTTGCGCTGCAGAGTCGTACATCCTGTTCTGAAAGATGGGGAAATCACCCTGACGGTAAAGCTGCGTCTCGTTGCTCATCCCGCGCCCCCGGGGACACCCACCACACGCGCCGGGTCGAACAGGTTTTCTGCGCGAGCACCGAACCTGAGGAGCTCTCGCCGGCCATACTCATCAGCGACCGACTCAGCCAGTTCGCGCACCGTAATACCCTCGCCGGAGCAGATATTGATGGCACCCTGATGCTCACTAGTCGCCGCGGCCGCGATCAGCCTGCCGGCTTCGGCAACATCAAGAAAATCCCTCACCTGCTCGCCACGGGTGAGCAAGACCTCTTCACCTGCCCGGAGCTGCCGCCGTAGGTAGGGTATCAAGCGTCTTTCATCCTCGCCTTCGCCGTAGAGGTAAAACAGGCGGCACCAAGCGAAGGAAACGCCGCAGCCAACCAAGTAGTGCTGAAGCACCTGAAACGCTGAGGCCTTGCAGGCCGCGTAGAGGGATTGAGGCACCAAGGGGGTATCTACACTGATATCGCCGACAGTAAGGTCATACTCCGCGCAACTGCCGACACCCACGAAACGCTTGCCATTCACGGCGACAAATGCCCGCGCCAGGGCAAGCGTCCCTTTAAGGCAATCGATGTTCCGCAACGACGTCAGATATTCACCCGGCTCCGCGTACCAGGCGGTGTGAATCACTGCGTCAGCACCTCTAAGTAATTGTTCTAGGCGTACCACAGGCTCCTGAAACAAGTCTTCGGTCTTGAAAATCTGGATACGCGCATCGCCGGCAAATTGAGTCAGGCGCCCCGGGTCACGCACCACTGCGCGGACAGAGCATCCCTGAACGAGCAATGCTCGAAGAATCTGCCTTCCGACAAACCCGCTTGCACCGGTGAGGACAATCGTCATGTCGTCCGCAATTCCGGCACCGCCATTGCAAACCGCACGCCGTGCTGCACCAAATCCGCCAGTTGTCCCCGCACCTCGGTAGCGATGTTCCACGGCAAGATCAGCACCACATCTGGCACACATTCCCGCAGCGCTTCCGGCGGCAAGATCGGGATGTGGCTCCCTGGCAAATACTTACCCTGCTTGGCGGGCGCGGCATCACACACGAAGGGCAAGAGGTCGGGCTTCACACCAGCATAGTTAAGCAGCGTATTGCCCTTGGCCGCCGCACCATATCCAGCCACGCGCTTGCCGGCACTCTTCTGTTCGATGAGCCAAGCCAGCAGGTCATCCTTGACCTTGTCGGCCCGCGCTTGGAAACCGGTGTATGTTGCCAACCGGGTGAGTCCAGCAGCTACCTCGCGCGCGAGCATCTCCCCCACCCGCGGGGTGTTGGTACGCGTGGCCTCGGCGCGGCAGCCGAGCACACGCAGGCTGCCACCGTGGGTCGGTATTTCCTCCACATCCCACACACGCAAGCCAGCCGCCATGAAAATCTGTTGCACGGCATTGAGCGACAGGTAGGAGTAGTGCTCGTGATACACGGTGTCGAACTGGGTGTGCTCGATCAACCGCATCAGGTGCGGGAACTCCAGCGTCACCACACCCTGGGGTTTGAGGGCGGCTCGAAGCCCGCGCGTAAAGTCGTTGATGTCCGGTACGTGCGCGTAGACGTTGTTGCCGGCGATCAGGTCCGCGGCACGCCCTTCTGCGGCGAGCCGCTTGCCCAAAGCCTCGCCAAAGAACTCCCGCAGCACCGGGATGCCCAGAGCCTCCGCAGCCGCAGCGGTGCTGGCCGTGGGTTCGATCCCCAGGCACGGCACGCCGGCCGCTACAAAGTTGCGCAGCAGGTAGCCATCGTTGGACGCCACCTCGATTACCTGGCTATGGGCGCCCAACCCGAATGCGGCGGTCATCTGCCCGCAATAGGCCTTTGCATGCGCTAGCCAGCTGGCGGATGTGCTCGAAAAATAGGCGTAATCCGGGCTGAACAGCTCGTCAGCCTGCGCGTAGTCCTCGGTCTGCACCAGCCAACACTGCTCGCACACCTTGACCCGCAGCGGGTAGTACTTCTCGGGGCGGCGAAGGTCGTCCGCTGTGAGGTAAGCATTGGACGGCGGTGCGAAGCCCAGGTCCAGAAAGGTGTGGTGTAACGGGGCTTGGCAATGGCGGCAGTTCATGGCCGCAGGCCCTCAAAATCGGACGTGAGCATCGGCCGCCCGGCGTCCTTGTCGGAGATCACGCTCACGGGCAGGGGCCAAAGGATGCCGAGCCCCGGGTCATGCGGGTTCAAGCCAGCATCTGAGGCCGGCGTATACGGTTCGCTGTGGACATACAACAACTCAATGTCATCGCTCAGGGCTTGGAAACCGTGTGCGCAACCGGGTGGAATGAGCAGAGCGGCACCGTTTTCTGCGGAGATTTCTTGCGCGCACCACTGCAAAAAAGTCGGCGAGCCGGCACGCAGGTCCACCGCGACATCCCATACCCGACCACGCAGGCAACTCACGAACTTGGCCTCGGCATGCGGCGGATGTTGAAAATGCATGCCGCGGACAGTACCAGCCTGCGCGGTGTAACTGTAGTTAATCTGCGCCACCGGCCACGTCCAGCCAACTGTCGCCAAGTCATCAGCACAGAACAGCCGGCTAAAAAACCCGCGCGCATCGCCCAATCGCTGGCGCGCAACGCACATCACGCCCGCCAGAGGCATTTCGCTCGCTAGAAAACGGCTCATGACTGCATCCCATCTGCCACGGAGGCCTCGTAATCAGCGATGTCCGCATGGCAAAGGGACAGAGCCGACTCTCCGGCCGCCTGCCGCAAATACCAACGAATCGTGCGATCCACGGCCTCGCCAATGCCCCACCGCCCGCCCACGCCAAGGACGGCCCTTGCCTTGGACGGATCCAACGCCAGCAAGCCGGCCTCATGCGGGCCGGCTGTGCCGTCACCCCACGCAACCATAGGATCGCCCAGCCAAGCAGTCTGGGCGCGAGTGACAACGTCCCTCACCGTGGCAACTTCGCGGGCTGAGGGGCCAAAGTTGTAGGCATCCGCTGCGGCGGCATCACTCCAGAGATGCTGTGCCAAAACCAAGTAACCAGCCAGCGGCTCGAGCACATGCTGCCAGGGCCGCACTGCATCCGGCCGCCGGATCTCCAGCACCTCGCCGCGCTGCCAAGCACGGACAGCATCTGGCAGCAGGCGGTCCTCGGACCAGTCGCCACCGCCAATCACATTCCCCGCGCGGGCGCTGGCTACCGCCACGCCTTGTGCAGATAGATACGCAAGGCGATAAGACTCTATGACAATCTCACTAGCGGCCTTGCTGGCGCTATAAGGGTCGTGGCCACCGAGGGGGTCGCTCTCCCGGTAGGGGTGCACCCACTCGCGATTGCCGTAGACCTTGTCTGTAGTCACCATCACCGCAACCCTTGCGGCCGCGCAGTCGCGCAGGGCATCCAGCACGTGGGCGGTTCCCATCACGTTGGTGGCGAAGGTCTCCACAGGTTCGCGATAACTGCGCCGTACCAGTGGCTGCGCAGCGAGATGAAACGCCACTTCTGGTTTTGTTTCGCGCACTAAAGCGGACAGAACCGACGTGTCACGGATGTCAGCCAAAACACTACGCGCCAGCACGCGCTCGGCCCCAGCCGCCTGGAAGAGGTTGGGAGACGTTTCGGGCGGGAGGGCAAGGCCAGTGACCTCAGCCCCGAGGCGCGCAAGCCAAATGGATAGCCAGCCTCCCTTAAAGCCGGTATGGCCGGTGATCAAGACCCGGCGGTCGCGCCAAAAAGCGGAGTCCACCCGCCCGTCCGGCGCATAACTACCCCCCATCACCAAACCTTCCATGGCGCGCTACCGGACTGCCAGAGCTCCTCAAGCTGAGTTTTGTCGCGAAGCGTGTCCATGGGCTGCCAGAAGCCGTCGTGCTGCCAGGCTATCAACTCTCCTTCGGCAGCGAGACGCTCTAGGGGTCTCCCCTCCCAACTCGTCTGGTCACCGTCTATCAGGTCGATGGCCCTGGGCGACAGCACAAAGAACCCACCGTTGATGCGTCCACCGTCGCCTCGCGGCTTCTCTGCAAAGCCGCGGACCGCGTCACCATCCATCTGCAAAGCACCGTAGCGACCGGGCGGCTGCACCGCGGTTACAGTTGCCAACTTGCCGTGCGCACGGTGAAAAACGATCTGCGCGGCGATATCTACATCGGCAACGCCATCACCGTATGTAAAGCAAAACGCGTCTTCGTCACGCACATAATCAACCACGCGCCGCAAACGCCCGCCAGTCAGCGTGTCGTCGCCAGTATCCACAAGCGTCACCCTCCAAGGCTCCGCTTTTTTGTGGTGTACCTCCATTCGGTTACTCGCCATGTCAAAGGTCACATCAGACATGTGCAGGAAGTAGTTAGCAAAGTACTCTTTAATGACATAGCCCTTGTAACCGCAGCAGATTATGAAATCCTGCACACCATGCGCCGAGTAGAGCTTAAGGATGTGCCAGAGAATCGGCCGACCACCAATCTCTATCATCGGCTTGGGCTTAAGATGTGTCTCTTCGGAGATACGCGTGCCAAGTCCGCCAGCGAGAACTACGAGTTTCATCCTAACACCCCGCCCATTCCCTTCCCAACCAATTCGAGTGCGAGCGACTTACGCGCATCGCCAGAAATACTTTTAAGCAAAAATGTCAGATCTTTAATGCTGCCATAACGACCAGTGCGCCGAGCCGTTTTCGAATCGGCGTCCACTATCAACTCATCGGCTAAAGACGAGGCGATTAGGGCAATTAATTCGTCGCGGGAATTCTTAATCGCCGACTGAACATACGGGTGCCCACCTTCAATACACATCTGCAAAAGCTCTAAGAAACTCTTACCGGTGTGGAAGTTGGCCTCGATCAGATACCACATCACCTCAGCCGCCTGGTTATCACAACAAATATTTCTTGCCCCGGCTCGCGCCCGCCCTAATTCAGAATAATAGCGCCCGCTCCGGCCCCATTCTTTAGAAATCTGCTCCCCACTTTTACCGCTAAAACATTGATCGCGGTTTGTGTAGAAACTTTTACTACGACGAAGTACTGCCGATTGCCACCCCGGAAGAAACCACTCCCAAGAAGTTGGATTGCAGTCGAGATGACAAGACCTATAAAGAGAAATATCCGGGATGAAGTTGTTAAACAGTATCGTGGAAAACGGGCTCTCGAAGCGTGGCCCTGCGGGCCTATGTGGTCGAAAGCGCTCGTTGGTCGCACCAGATTCCAAATCAACCGTATAACTTCTCCCGTAAACAACGCCTACGTCGGGATCCGATTGAAAAATTTCCAACGCATCAGAAAGGTAACCGGGCGCCAACCAATCATCCGCCGGTAGAAACATCCGGTACTTGGAAAAAATTACCGCCTTCGCCGACTTGAATGACTCCTCGAGCCCCCTGTTGGAGCCGTGTTCTATTATTTCAAGGCGTGCATAATCGAAACTTCTTATTAATCCGACGGTACCATCAGTGGATCCGTTATCAACGACGACCAATTGCGCATCGACCGAAGATAACTCCGGTCCATTGCGCTGCCACCATTTCGGCAAATACGCCGAGGCGTTATAAACGGGCAGAAAGCAAGAAACTAAATTCTCTTTTGTAACCATCACGCGGGTCAATTAATTAAAAAACTAAATGTCAAATTAATAAAAAAGAAATCACACTGACTCAACTTGGTAATTTTTGTCCCCCAACAACTTACCCCTGAAGTCCCTATATCCAGATACAGCCGCGAGAGGCTCTACGTCAAAATATTCAATGTTTGCCGCGAATCCAACGTCCTTGGCGACCCCTTTATATAACCACGCAAAGACAGCCCAATCACAATGATCAAAACATGGGTGAATCTTTTTCAACGCATCACCGAAAACTGGCTTTGGGGGGTTCTGCGCAAGATCGTTACCAAGTGCGTCACTTACAAGGAGTCGGAGCAAAATAGACTTCGCGTATCGGGCGCGTGTCGCCAACAGCGCTGCGCATAAGTCCTGAGTGGATAGCTTTCTCTGTTCAACCGGCGAGATGCGATCACCAACCGCCCACTCGACCGCTCCGCCCGAGGCCAAGGCCACCAGCAAACCGAACAAGCCCAAATGCCCTTCTATGCCTGCAGCGACATCTGAAATCTCGCCCCCCGTTACATAGACGAATACGGGGAGAGCACCCGCCAGCAATGCCGAGAAAGCCTCATGGCAATTGAGCGTTTCTATCTGACAAGGTTCTAACGGGTTTTCACCGAAATCGGCAATAAAACCCTCCCAGCGTCCGCTAGGAGGTAAGACTTCCTCGCGCCGCCCTGGAAGGAAAGCGCGTTTCGCCAAGATTCGAAGGTCAATCTCCACACGACCATAACGGCATGCCTCCTTAATGGCTTCCCCAAATGTCAATTCGGCGACTTCAGCTGCCCCACCGTGTCCAGATATCGATAAATGCCATTTGTCAAATCCTTCCATTTTGAGACTACAAAATTGATTCTGAGGCGAATCCTGCTGCTGGCCGTGCAATAACGAATGATTCGACACCTCAAGCCGGTCGATTATCAATCGGTCAAAATAATGAATTTGAAGATGTTTTCTTGGCCCTTTGAAGTGAAGCACCGCCTTGTCTCTACATTGCCGATACAAAGTTTCGGTAAGGAACAAATTGGCTCGCAGAGTTTCCGGAGAGACGTCCATATCAAACGGCGTCCAGTTGTAGGCCTCTCCGTCCACAAGAAGGATGCGCACTTGATCGATCTCGACGACGCCCTCGCGCAGGTTACCCACATGCGGTCCAACGAGGTTCCATACGCCAATCTGGTCGCCCCACCAAGCTAATTGGTCCACGGGCAACCGCTGATAATTCTCCAACACATTTTGGATAAAAGACGCCGACGCCGCGCCAGTGCGAACCACAACGACACCACCGTTGAGGGGGTACTTCTTAGCTCGCCTGCGGAAAGTGTACGCAACATCGAACACGTGGGCTTCTACGAATCCCAACGGCCTATTGAGAATTATGTCGTAATCGATTAAGCAAACGAGATCATCGGGTGGCTGCGCCGCAATGTAGTCTTGAAAAATTCTCGTTCGGTCGAGCAGCAGTGTTTCTGGCCTTACCTCTGACTCCAGCGTCTTCAACCCAGCCTTGCGAAGTATCGATCCCGTAGCCGGATCCGTGAGGATGACAATTTCCGCTCGGGGATACACCTTCCGCATTCTTAAGCAGAACACCCGCAACAGCTCGAACTCTAGGACAGGAATCTTGCCGCGATAAGAAAAGAAAACAAGAAAAGTCTTCATAGTGACCCCTGCAACTTCTGGCACATGCGAATCAACCCCAGCTCGAGGCCAGTTTTCGGATACCAACCCAAAGCTTCCTTGGCAGCTCTAGTAGAGAGAATATTGCAGGGAATATCAGTGATGCGGCCACTCACAAACACGAGCTTGGGCGTCCTGCCAAAGGCTTTCGCAACCGTCTCGATTACGGAATTCTGGGAGAGGCCCTCACCGGAGCCAATATTAAAGATACCCGCCGAAGCCACCGAAAAAAGCGCGGGTATCAAACTGTAGAGGTCGTCTTCGTAAAAATAGTCTCGAACAAGCTCTCCCCTGCCAAAGACCGTCGTGATCTGGTCGGCGAGCAGATTACGGATGAGTGTCACCACAAATCCCTGTCCTGATTTCCCGAATTGATGCATACCATAAGGGTTGGCAACGCGCAAGACGGTCAAGTGACGCCCGAAAACCTCGTGGTAGCTTTCTTCCATCGCAATCTGGTATCGCGCGTAGGGGGTGGCGCCACGCAACTCAGAGACTTCCGAGATGGGCGATGCGCCCTGGTCGCCATAAACGGTTCCGCCCGAAGAAACCAAGACCATCTTCGGCGGCAAATGCGATTGCGCCATCGCCTCAAGAAGCAAAGATTGCCTGCCCAACCAACGATCGGACTCCTCTTTGCCTATCGCAGCAGTGCTAGGCCCAGTAGCGTTGACCGCCAAATCGAGAGGGTGAAGCCCCTCGTCAAGCCGCCGCAGAAACTCTGCAGTCCCGATCACTTCCCAACCGCAACTGCCACCTTGAAAAGGCCGGTCAGTCACGAGAATTGGGACGCTTTCATTCAGAAGACAGCCCTCACGGAAAAGGCTTGCTAGATAGCCTGATCCGATGATGTAGCAGTTACGCGGCTTCAAGACGAGGCTTCTTGAGCCACTTTAAGCCAACGGTCGCCAAGCACCGGTTCCGAGTACTGATCTCGTACATTCGCTTGCATCCGTAGAGATGCTGCTGCGGCAGCACTTAACCGGACCGGCCACTTTTGTCCATGCTCAAGCCGTCCCGAATCTATCATCGCTGGGCTGAATTCCATGTAAGAGTCAATGATGTTTGCAATAGGCACCAAGCCCAACGCCAACGCCGTCACCACCCTGTTGTTACTTGCCCCATTCTTCCTAGAATCAATCGCATCACTCGGGATCAACGCCACCTGGCAGCCCTTGGCCGCCTCCACCATCGCCGCCACGCTCCACTTGCCCACGCGCCATTGCGCACCCTTCGGCCCGCGGGCGATCACCGCCTTCAACTGCTGCGTGTCGAGGTTGTTGGTTAGGATGGTCACATCCATTGGTGGGCAGTTGTGCATCTCATTCTGGATGAATCGGTACAGGTATGACAGGTTGCTATTGTGCCCAAACCACAGCGCCTGCAGGCGGCTGCCGGGTTGGCTGAGATCGGGTAGTGGCCGTGGCGGCAGGATCGGCACCTCGATAGGCTCAGGGATTAACCACAACGGGCCGTCCCAGTAGGCCCGCGCGTTCTCCGCCATCTTCTCGGAGGGCACCACCATGCCATCCACCTTCGGCAGGATGTGCTGGTACCACTGCGTCCTCATATCGTCACCGGCTAGGTGGTTGTCGGTATAGTCCACGATCAACCGGCCGCCCGCCGCCTTGATGCGCGCCACCTGCTCGGTCCAGAAGTCCCAGCGAGCGCCGCCATCGTGCAGGTACAGGTTGGCCCCGCTGTCGTGCACATACTTGCTCATAAAGGCCACGGTCGGGAGCTCGTCCGTGCCCACCAGGTTGAGCGGCAGCACCGGAATACCCGCCTGCCGGCAGGCGCGGATACACACCCCCGCCCGCATTCTGCTGCTTGCCAGCTCGGTGTTGAGGAGTTCGTCGGGGTCGGCGGTCTTTACATTCGAGACCAGCCAGGCCACGCGAGTCGAGGCAAGTGCTAACAAAAAATCCTCAGATCTTGATGGCGAAGGCGTGGCCCTCGAAAGTCACCGCCGGGAAGATTCCCTTAGACTCGAGGTATTCCCGCTCGTCAAAACCATCAATCCGCGCGTAATCCTTGAGCACGAGTAGGCCCCGCTCGACCTCAGCGTAACGGTCCGCAGCAAATACCGTCTGCTCACCCTTCTTGGTGTTGCCCAAGACGATAGTGAAAAGTTGCTTTCTATCCCCTTGCGGCTTGCTGTCGGCTTTCACGTGCAAGTGTTCGGAAAAATCCGTCACGAATTCGCCCAAGAGACCCGCCAGCGCAGGGAACTTGCCACAACCTTTGGGCGCATAAACTTGGCCGATGGCACCTCCGCCACCGGCACGCACCCAACAGTAAAACCCCGCGACCGTGAGTGAGGGATCAGAGATGACGACGTTGAAGTCACCTTTCACCACCCCAGCACACATCTGGTCAAGCAGTGCCATGAGGACCCGGTAGGGATAACTCACCCTCACCCCGAGGAAATGCAACATGGCATTCACGGGCGAGATCTGCGAGATGTGGTAATCCTTTCGGTTAAGCAAAAGGTTTTCTCCATCGGAGATGGCACATTTGCTCTCAGGCAGATGGTCCTTGAGCTTTTGCAAGAGGTTCATAGGACTTTTCCACCAACGCGATCAAAGAATTGCTCCACAGCCTCTCCGCCCGCCTTCCGGTGTATGAAGACATTCTCATAGGGCAAAGACCTGCCTTGTCCCAAGCCCCATATGAATGGAGCCTGGTAATCCCCGATCAGCACATCCACGCGTTTACCCGCGGCCCCGGCAAAATGCACTAGGGCGGTCGAGACCGAAATGATCCGGTCACAAGCGCACGCGAGCGCGACCCATCCATCGATGTTCTTCTTAAAATCAAGACCATCAATAAAGGTAACCGGCCACCCCATCTTCTTGGCCAAAGCCTTTTCCTCGGCAACGTCGCCGTACTGGAGCGCTATGAAACGATCATCAGAGTTCTTCATGAAGCGCGAGAACAACTCGAACTCGAAGGACTTTGTGCGTCTTTGTCTTTCCCAGAACCCGCCGCGCCAAGAGATGCCGACGAGACGCTTCCCAGGAAGATGCCCACCCAACGTCTTTCGGTACTTGGCGACAACGTCGGGGTCCGGCTGTATGTATGCATGTCGGTGCTTGTCGAAAGACTTAAGGCTACCCCTGAAGTGCCTCATGAGCGAACCAATAGGAAATACGCCGTTGATTCGATGCTGCTGCTTGCCAAGGCCGGCCGTAAGGCCGTACGTGTAAACTTGTAGCTCCGGAAATGACCGTTGGAGAAGGGACACCATGCGATCCTCGCCAACAATAGCCGCCTTGGGCGCACGAACGAGCGCCTCGCGCAGTGTCCCCAAAAACAACACTTGATCGCCGAGCCCCTGCTCCGCACAAAATAACGTCCACTTATCGGGGTCAAGCGCATCTAGATCTGTGATGACTGGCAAACCCTTTACCTGCGGAGGCAGAGGCCGCCCGATCTTGCCGATCTTTTCGGTGAGGCCGTATTCGTAAAGCTGCCATCCACGCTTGAAATTTCTGAGGCGCAGTTCGACAAAAGAGGCATTCCATTTGATCTGAACATTACCCGGGAGGGCCTTTTCCACCTGTTGGAAGGCCTTCTGCGCTAGCTTCGGATCTATTTCGGCGTAGGCGTCGGCGATGCCCCTCTCCGCCTCCTCACTTTCAGGATAAAGCGAGCGAGCGCGCTCGAGAATGACCAGCGACTCATCGGCCCTTAGATCTCCGCGAAGGACGGCCGAATAAGCCAGCAACGAATTGAGCGAAGGCTTATCACCCTCAACGAAGGGCGCTAACGCCGCCACCGCGTCCTTGGGCCTGTCTGAATCCGACAGACACGCCGCGTACATTCGCGCGAAGTTTTCATTTTTGGGCGCGTTCTTGGACGCCAACTCAGCATGCGGCAAGGCTTTCTTAAGCTTTTTCTGGCCGTGGTAGAGGGTGGCGAGAAAAAGCT
>Ga0214921_10008239_pt1 | contig 13603 bp, 12 predicted proteins | sample LL1505_MetaG_FD_177992 | JGI IMG/M metagenome (GOLD analysis project Ga0214921, IMG submission 177992) | Freshwater microbial communities from Lake Lanier, Atlanta, Georgia, United States - LL-1505 | ecosystem: Environmental > Aquatic > Freshwater > Lake | place: USA: Georgia | collected... | reverse complement strand
AAAAATATTTTTATAAATTCTGTTATCAATGTAAAATATGATTGTGCCTGTTCAGATTCATTTGTTGTCAGTTTAATATCTTTTTTAATTTTATCCATTATATTAAATGTAATATTTTTATTTACTTATATCATTTTATTTAGAAAAAATTGATTTTTAAATATAAAACATAGTTAACAATACTAATATAAATAATATATATAATATGCGAATTGATTTAGATATAAAACTTGATTACTCTGATGTTCTTCTTCTACCAAAAAGATCTGAATTAAGTTCACGTTCTGAAGTTGATATTGAACGTGAAATAAAATTTAAACATTCACCATATATATGGCGTGGAGTACCTATCATAGTATCTAATATGGATACAACTGGTACTATAGAAATGGCAAGAAAATTACAAGAACATAAAATTATAACATGTTTACATAAATATTATACATCACAAGATATTCCAGATGATTTAAATCCAGATTATTTTATGATATCGACCGGAATTACTGATGCGGATCTAGAAAGATTAGATTCTATAATAAATACAAAAAAAATAAATTTTATTTGTGTTGATGTTGCAAATGGTTATTCTAAAAGATTTCATGATAAAGTTAAATTAATCAGAGAAAAATATCCGGAAAAAGTTATTGTCGCCGGAAATGTTGTAACAAAAGAATTAGTTGAAGAATTAATTATTAATTGTGGTGTTGATATAGTAAAAGTTGGCATTGGAAGTGGGTGTTTTGGAGGAGATACTAAAATTACTATGAATAATCATACTAAAAAAAAAATAAAAGATATAAAAATCGGTGATAAAGTATTAAATATGTGTCATGAACCAGTAACAGTTACAAATGTATTGAATCAAGGTATTAAAAATACTATAAAATTAATAACCTATGAAAATTCAAACAGAAAAAAAACAACGATTGTTACACCAAATCATAGATATTGGGTATATGACAACAAAACAGAAGAATTTGATTGGTGTGAACTAGAAAATATGTCAGATAATATGCAATTTTCTGTAAGTAATTGTGTTTCTTATAACGAAACTAATTATTATTTTGAAGAAAATGGATTGGAAGAAGTATGGGATATTACAGTGGATTGTCCAAGTCATAGTTTTATTGCTGATGGATATGTTGTACATAATTCAGTATGTACTACACGTCTTCAAACTGGTGTAGGTTGTCCACAATTTAGTGCTGTAATCGAATGTGCTGATGCATCACATGGTGTAGGTGGACACATAATATCAGATGGAGGAATTCAAAATGTTGGTGATTTTTCAAAGGCATTTGGAGGAGGATCTGATTTTGTTATGTGTGGTTCTATGTTTGCTGGTCACACTGAAAGTGGAGGTGAATTAATAGAAGAAGAAGGAAAAAAATATAAAGTATTTTATGGTATGTCTTCTGCAAATGCAATGAATAAATATCATGGAGGGGTAGCACATTATAGAAGTGCTGAAGGCAAATGTGTAAAGATTCTATATAAAGGTGATGTAAAAGATACTATATTAAATATATTAGGCGGTATTAGATCAACGATGACATATATTGGTGCACATAAGATTAAAGATATACCAAAATGTGCAAATTTTATACGTGTAAATAATATTGTAAATAAAATATATGGTTAGAATAAATTTAATTAATCATCAAAAAATAATTTCTTTAATAAAGATACTTTAGGAGAATATCTACCAATTTTTTGTTTATCATTTCCATATTTTATTTCACAATTATATGAATCACATTCATAATCATTATTACATTCACTAAATGATGATTTTTTTTGTTTACATATTTCACAATCACAATATTCATTTTTTTTACATTTAACTTTATCTGTAAAAACACGTTCTAATAAATTACCACATTTTTTTGGTATATCTATATTTTCATCGATTATATTTATGTATTTTGTTTTATAATTATTATCAGCATTTTGTAAATTATTTTTACAATTTAAATATTTTTGTTTATATTTTAAATATTTTATTTTATAATCCATATATTAGTATATCATAAAAAATTGAAAATTTATATATTCTATATAATGTATAAAATTAATATAAATTATTATTATCTATAAAAATGGCTTTCATTAAAGTCACATTTCAAACAAGTTTTAATACAAAATATGAGTATGTTTTTAATAGTGATATAACTATCATTCAAGTGAAAGAAACATTAAAAGAATGTGGATTAGAAAAATGTCATTTAATTAAAAACAATATTGAACTTATCGATGGAACACTTAACACTAATAATATTAAAGATGGTGATATCATAAATCTAGTAATTAATATGTGCACTGGTAGAAATATTGTAGAACAACGTATACAATATGCACAATATGAAAAATTTACAGAAAGTATAAAAGAGATACAACACATTTATGATGAACTTGTATTAGATGCACAAGATATGACGAAGGATGAACAAAAGGAACGAAGTCCACTTGAACAATTAGGAAAAATACAATATGAAAGAGGTATATCAGAAGATGATTATGAACGTGACGATATGCGATTATTATTCCAACGTTGTAGAAATCAAATTGAAGATGAGGCTAAAAAGATAGAACAGAAAAAAAAAGAAGATGAAAATATTAAACGTAAATTAGAAGATTTAAAAAATAAAATGCATAAACGTAAACGTACAAATAACAAAATCCCTAAACTTACCAATGATGAAACGAGTGTTAATAAAAATGATAATATTCAAAATAAGAAAGAAACATTTTGTGGTTTCAAGAAAGGATTTTTGTTGAAATAATTTTTTTTATATAATCTAGTAGATAAAAAAATTGAAAAAATAATATATCTATATAAATTAATTCAATTATAAAATATCAATTTAAAAATGTCGTGTGATATTCACCCGTTAACTGATATATTTAATTTTTGGTTTACAGATGCCAAACAATTTTGGTTTGATTCTACCATAGAATTTGATGAAACAGTCAAAAGAAAATATTTAGACACACTTAATAATTTTTCTATGAATGTACTCTCAAAAAATATTTTATCTCAAATTCAAGATGACTATCGTAAATCAATTGGATTAATTATATTACATGACCAAATACCACGTCATATTTATAGAAATGTATATGATAAGATAAATTATTATTTAGATTTGATTTTATCATTTTCAACTGCAACATATACAAGATTTAAGTATGATTTACAGCCAGAACATTATTGTTTTGTATTATTACCATTACGTCATACTAATAATTTTGATAATATTATGTATGTAATCACTGAAACAAAAATATTAATTAAGAGAAATCCTAATGTACAGGAATATAAAAGATTTTTTAAGGCAACGCTTGAAAGATATATTAAATTGAATAATGATAAAGAAAATATTAGTGAATATATACCAACTATGAAACAATATATTGAAGATCCTACACAAATTTGTACATGCGAATTACGAAAATATTATACAACACCATTTATAGATATAGATATTAAGATATTACCTGAATATATTAAAAATATGTTTAATACCATCAAAATAAATATACCAATTAAAAAAGGAATAATATCTTTAAGTGGTGGTGTTGATTCAATGGTGTTAAGTTATATTCTTAAATATATTGGAATTGATATCATTGCAATTCATATAAATTATAATAATCGGCCTGAATGCGAAGATGAATGTAATATTCTAAAACAATGGTGTTCAATGTTAGACGTTAAATTATATATTCGAAAGATTACGGAAATTCAACGACCTGAAATGATGGAATTAAATATGCGTGATTTATATGAATCATATACTCGTGATATACGATTTAATACATATATGTTCGCGAATGATGAATATGAGAATAATGTATTTTTAGGTCATAATCATGATGATCAATTTGAAAATATATTTACAAATATTGTATCAGAATCACATTTTGATAATTTACGTGGTATGACTTATAACACGCAATTAAAATTTAAAGATGCACATATAAATTTTATTCGTCCAATGTTGGATATACCAAAAGAAAATATTTATAAATTTGCATCTTATTTTTCAATTCCACATTTTAAAGATTCTACTCCTAAATGGTCACAACGTGGTAAAATACGCGATGTAATACGTCCCAATATGTTACAATGGGATGAACGTTCTATCAATTCATTTTTTAAATTAAGTGATACAATCAGTGAATTAATGATAATTGCAGAAATTAGTGCATCAAATATAATATTACAAATAAATAAAGATAAACAATTAGAAATAAACTTAAATGAATTATATCCTAAATCATTATTTAAAATAATTTTTGAAAAGATAGAAATTAGATTATCACAAAAAGGATTAAATTGTTTTTATGATAAGATGATTTATATTAAACAAAATAAAATGAAATACAAGATTAATGCTATTGAAAAATATGCTCTTACTAGTAAACATTTAATAAAATGGAAAAATATAAGTGATAACAATATTATACTTTATTTTACATAAAATAATATATTTTTTTATTTTTGTTGTTCTCCATTATTATATGGAGGAGGCATAAACATATCTGAATGATATGATTGTTGATTATGTGTATCTTTATTAGTTTCACGACGTGTAAAAAACATTAAACAACCATAACAACAACAAGAAACAAATATTGCTGTAAGTAATACAGAGAATAAGCGATATGTATAATCATAATGATTAACACAAAATATTTTATCATTTTGACAACTACAATAACAATTATTATGTGATATACAATATGAATCACAATATATATCATAATTAGAACACATATAATTAAGATTATATAACTGGAAAAGTAATCCAAATTGTTCACAAGTAAGATTAGACATTTTTAATTATAATAATTATTATATATTGACATAAGATAATAATATATATTATTATCAATTTTTTTATATATTATTCATCTTCATTTCGTTCCAAAAAATATTTTATTATATCATCTAATAATCCCTTAGGACATTTAATGGTTGGTACTAATATACCAATATCATCATGTGTAATATGTTCATATGGTTCATATTCATGATTTATTAGAATATCCCAGCGTTCCGAATATTTTCTATTTTTTTTAGAACCATGAAAGTAATGACGTATAACACCTGGTACATAACCAAATCGAATATTTTTACATTTATTTTCATAATCTTGTATAATATTTTTATATTGTTCTGATGCACCAGTGTGTACTGATTTTTTTCCCATACCAAAAAAACAATATAACATATGATGATCTCCAGAACCTAATATTGCTTTTTCAAATAATCCACCTATTTTTTCATAAAATTTACGCGTACACGCCCATGCATAACCTGGATGAGGATAATCTTGTTGTTTAGCTTCCACATATTTCATATTATTTTTGATATATTGATAACCGGCACTTGAAAATGTTTGCATCGTTTTTTCTTGTTTATTTAAGTCAATAGCATGTGACCATACTTGTACAACATCAAATGTTCCATTTAATAATTTTAATGTATCTAATACCCAAGTTATTGATTCAAATTCAATATCAGCATCAATCCATGCAAATGCTTTCCATGTTTTTGGAAGAAGATATTTTATACCAAGATTTATCATATTTTCTTTATGCCATAATGGTACATCTGTTTTTAATTGCAAATGTTTTGGATTAGATTTATCTGTAAGAATATATTCTTGTTCACCATATACAAGTTCAACTATATATAATTCTACATTTGATTCTTCTTTTTCAATTCGTTTAATAAATTCACGTGCAAGAATATATCTACGTGCAAATAAACAAGGATTTGATATAACTATAATAACATGTAATTTATCTTCTATTGGTTCATTATTGAGTAATGCAAGTTTTATAATATTATGTCTATAAGTAATATTATCTATTTCTATTCCATTTATCACCGTCATTATATATAATAATATTATTTTAATTTTAATTAAAATAATTGCATGTTTTTAAATTTATTTTGATTCTGGAAATTCTATACAAATATCTTTTATTTTGTGTATATCATTCATACTCATAGTACCATACATACGTAATACATTAAATTTATAATATTTACATAATAATTTTTCTAATTTTTCAATATGATACAAACCACAATTTATAACAATTTTATTTTTATTATTTATTATCAAATCATATATTGTTGCAATGCAATAAAATTCCATAATATCAGATATTAAGATTTCAATTGTATCATATAATTCATGTTTATTTGGTATATCTTTTATTTTATTGTATAAATATTTTTTATAATTTTTTATAAAATAGTAAAATTTATATAAAATATCATGATAACATTTACCTAAAATAGATTTATCTATATTTTTAGAATATATAGTACATTTTATATATTCATATTTTAAAATACAAAATTGATTTATATTATAAATATAATTAGATAATATTTGTTCATCTGAAAATTTTTTATCAAGATTTTTTATTATTTCTAATCTAATATCAAATGGTATAATTTTATTTTTTAATAATTTACATGTTAATGAATCTAAATATAATTTTCGTGTACTAGCTACGTGTATAGAATCTTCCCACAAACCAACTAATTCACCAGAATATGGTATTTCTTCTAATAATAACACATAACCATTTAATATTAATTTACGTAAATAATCACTAATTAAAATAGATGGTATTATTTTTCCATCTTCTGATTTACATGATGTTGATGGTTCATCGTGTTGATCAGATATTAACATTATTTCGACATTAGGGAAAATAGTAGAATTACCTAAAATAGAATATCCTATTGCACCAAATATCATAATATTTTATTATATAAATTAATATTATATAATAATAATTTATAGAGAAATAAATGAATTCTGCAATAAATTATATAATTCTTATAATAGTTTTATATTCGATTTGGACAATAATTATGGAAGCAATATCAAAAAAATATTCATCATGTTTTTGTATTACATTAAAGACATATATATTTGCAGGCATAATTGCATTAATATTTATGTATTTTCATACAAAACATGATTGTCAACATCATGATTCCATTAAAGATATATTTAATATGCCAATTGTTATATTAATTGGATTAGTTTTAATAGCATGTGCGAGTTTAATGGGTAATAAATATTGGCTAAAAGCAGTAAATACTACAAATTCTGGATTTGTAGTTGGATTAACAAATATATATATTGTAATAGTTGCATTATTATCTGTATTTTTATTTAATACAAAAATGAATAATTATAATTATTTAGGTATTTTTACAATAATAGGTGGAACATATTTATTAACTAAAAAGTAAAAAAAAAAATAAAATATAAATTTATTATATAATTAATGAAATTTTCTCATACTACATTATTAAATATAATATTATTTATTGTTATTATAATTATAATATATTTTTTATGTAATCAAACAGAATCATTTTCTGGTGCTATTACATATCAATCTAACGAAGCAATACAACAATTAGCATCTATTTTTAATAATAAAAAAATGGTTGTAGATACTATACAAGCAACTAATCAATTTATGGGTAATGTTACTGGTAATGTTACTGGTGATATTACAAGTATAAATGGTGAATATAAATTATCTATTACAAATAATGGAATACTTCAAATAAGTGACGTAAGTGGAAATATAAAATGGACAAATGCATCATTACAATCTCCAAATAAAAACTATACATTAAAATTATATGATAATGGTAAAATTAAATTAGTAGATGGAAGTGGTAATCGTCAAAATATTTTTGGTGATTATACTGGCAGATTTTGGTCACCACAAGGTGATTATTTTGTTTCTACACAAAATAATTATGGTACTAGTGGTATACTGATAGGTTATACATATGATAGTTCAACAAATAATGCATCAGTCGAAGCAAATGTCGCAAATAGTGGACAAAATATAAACAATATTATAATGGAACCAATATTTTTTGAAGATATAAATTATCCTGGTGTAAAATCAGAAACACTTAGTGAATATACATCATATGTAAAATCATTGTAACATATATTTTGAAATATAAAAAATTGAAAAATAAATATACTATATATTTATGATATAATATATATATATTATAAATATTAAAAATGGTTGTTATTACGTATAATTATCTCAAATCTGTTTCGACATCTGATTATAAGAAAATCATGGAACTTGTCAAAACAACACTCAATACTGAACAAGAAAAAGCATTAGAGTTATTTGATACGATTCTTAATACTTTAAAACAAGATGAAATTTATTATAAATCGGGTCTATACGCAAAGATTACAGATTGTGCACTTTTTGCACCACGTCATTCTACTAAAATTAATTCATCATCAAATCCTATTCGACTTGCATATTATGGAGCAAAAAAATATTTTATTGATTCTGGACGTGTAAAAGAACAATTACATGCGAATATTCATTGGCAACGTCTTGTGGCAACTCTATCTAAAACATTTGTAGCAGAAAAACAAAAAGAAGCTGCTATTAAAGCAGAATATAAGACTAATCGAGTATTAGAACATCAGCGTTCAAATTGGTGTTGTCTTCGTAAACGTGAAATTACAAAAGCGATTGGTAAACCAACAGCAATGCCTGTTGATATTGCACCAAAAGAAGAATTACTTGATTTTTTCACACATCTCGCACAAGATAAATCAATTGATTTTCAAAAATTTACACGTGGTGCAGTATATCCAGATGGACGTATGGATTTGTGTAAACAAGTAGTAGGACCAATATGGATTGGAGATTTGATGGACTCGCTAAAAACAAATACTCAAATTGAACATTTTTTACTCGGTAATAATATTACAAATGTAGAAGGTGGTAAAGCAATTGGTAAATTTCTATCCGAGCCACATGAATGTAAAATTAAGACATGGTATTTAGCCGGTTCTGATTTTAATGCGGATGCTATTAAACATATTTGTGATGGATTAAAAACAGATACTGATTGTGAAGCATTATGGCTTAAACGTAATCCTATTTATGCGGAAGGTGTTATACATATTGCTGAACTTTTAAAAACAAATAAAAATATTAAAATTTTAGACCTACATAATTGTGGTATTGGATTAAAACAATCAGCATATAATGCAGAGAATCCATATGAGAATCATATGACAACAGACGGTATTCAAATTCTGTTTGATGCATTAAAATCAAATAATACTCTTCGTCATTTATATTTGGATGCAAATGCTTTAGATGAAAAATCTATGATATTTATTGCTGATTATTTTCGATTCAAAACTCTCATTAAAGAGAAAGGTATAACAAGTCTATGGATTGATATGAATAAAATAGGAGACGACGGTATTAAGACACTTTGTGAAAGTCTTTCAAATTATGCATATCTCAAACGTCTATGTATTGGTTCTACAATGTTAAGTGAACTTGGAATGAAATATGTATCAGATGCTTTTAAACATCATAAAAATTTACGCGTACTAGATCTTAGTCTATATAAATCTACAGCTGATATGGGATTGATTCCTAATAATATATCTAATGCCGGTGTTATGTATATTTGTGAACTTATTGAGACAAACACATCAATTAAATATTTTAATATTTCAATGAATAATATTGATTCAGAACATATTGATAAACTTACGAGTTCACTTGAAAAGAATAATAATATCATTTATTTCTTCTATAAGCAATATGGTCAAAATATTGAACAGACAATTATAACAAAGATTAATGATATTGTAGAACGCAATCGCGAAAAATATATGTCAGATACTGGGTTTATAGTAGGTGATGAACATATGCGAATTATGAAACATTCATATAAAGTAAAAAATATTGAATCTATTTACCGAAATAATATGAAATAATATGAAATAAATACCAAAACTATTTCATATTATTATGCTTAAAATCATCTAAAAATGATTTATAACCGAAATAATATGAAATAGATACCAAAACTATTTCATATTATTATGCTAGAGAAGCTACCGAAATAATATGAAATAATATGAAGTAGATACCAAATCTATTTCATATTATTATGCTTAAAATCATCTAAAAATGATTTATAACCGAAATAATATGAAGTAAATAAAATGAAGTTTTGTTTATTAAATATTTTTCGCTAGAGAAGCTACCGAAATAATATGAAATAGATACCAAAACTATTTCATATTATTATGCTTAAAATCATCTAAAAAATGATTTATAACCGAAATAATATGAAGTAAATAAAATAAAGTTTTATTTATTAAATATTTTTTATTTATGTATATAATCTTAGAAATTAATGTAAATTAGTATATATAGTATGATAATAAAATTTTTCAATAAAAATTAATTATTTTACTAAAAAGATATATCAAATATATAAAAATATAATCATTTTTTAATAATTAAGTTATATTTTGTTTTACTTGTACTTTTTTTTCTTAATACACAATCATTACAAAAAAATTGAAACTTATATCATATTACATATATTAATTCATCTATATTAATTACATATATAAAAATGGAACTTTATCAAGATTCTATGTTTTTTGGTACTTACAAGTTGACTGAAGAAACACAACTTGTACAATGTTTAAAAAATGCATATGACATTGGATATCGTTATTTTGATTGTGCTGGATTATACAAAAATCAACATATGATTGGTGAATTCCTTCAACAAAACAAAATTCCTCGTAATACTATTTGGATTACGTCTAAAGTATCTTTTCGTGTAATTCCAAAAGGAGAAAATGCAATTCGTGAATCCATTGAAAAAACTTTTAATGATTTACAAACAGATTATATTGATTTAATGTTAATTCATGCTCCTACTAAAAATAATGTGTTGTGTTGGAATATTTTACAAGAATACAAAAACTCTGGAAAAATTAGATACATTGGTATCTCAAATTTTAATGTTATAGAGTTGACAAAGTTTTGTAATGAAATTTCTAACCCGGAAGATATTTTTTGCAATCAAATTGAATTTAATCCATTTCTTAATCGTACTGAACTAGTAGCACTGTGTAAACAAAAAAATATTAAGTTGAGCTGTTATGGTACTCTATACAAATCAAACGATTATATTGATTCACTTTGTGCAAAATATGGTAAATCTACAAAACAAATTTTAATTCGTTTTGCAATTCAATCTGGATTTAATCCTATCATTATGGCTATGGAGAAAGAACATCTCATGGAAGATAAAGATGTTCATTTTGAATTAGATGAAATAGATTTTATGAAAATGAATACATTTGATGAAAATTATAGTATGTATAAACGCTATCTTTAGATATCGTTTTTAGAAAATTTTGTATAAAAAATTTTGTATAAATGCTATCTGTAGATATCTCTTCTAGAAATTAAAAACTCTTTTTATAATTTATTTATTTTTTATAAACAATATATATATATATATGAACATAGATTTCAAACAAAAATATTTGAAATATAAAACTAAATATAATGGTTTAAAAAATATTCAAGAAGGAGGGATAGAAACTGGTGAATTAAGAGCTTATTTTTTAACAAAAAAACAATTAGAATTTTGTATAGAAAATCAGAAAGTAAAACGTATAATTGATTCATTGACCAAAACAATAACTGCTCTTCATGATGAATGTAAAAAACATGAAACAAAGATTAAAAAACATGGAAAAAAACCATGGTATAGATCGGAACAAAAACACGCAGTATTAGGTGAAACAAAAGAAGCGACTAAAAGCTTTATGTGCCACGATGATAGAACAAATAAATATAAAATTCAGAAAGAGTCAGAAGAAGAAAATAATTTATATAATGGCGAACATGCGAGATGTAATATAAACAGATATGGAGAAAATTTATATAAATCTGGACAAACTGTAAGAACAAAATTTGAAAAAATAATGTTTAAATTAGATTATATTGCACCGTATTGCATCCAAGGGAAAAAATATATTTATACTTATGACAACAACACAAAAAGTATGAATAAACAAAATCTATCTCATGAATTTGATTATTTAAATTCTGAAAAATTAAAATCTATTTATTCTGAAGCAATATATATAATTATTGCAAGATGTTATAAAACTTCACCCGATATATTAATTGCTTTATATAAAAAAGAAAATGATACATTTAATTATATAACTCCAAGTTCTGACTGGAATACATTCAAACAAACCATTAATTTACAATAAAGTACAATATAAGAAATATAGAAAATATTTTTGATAGAAGATAAATTTATATTCAATCTATTCCTATTCCTATTTTTATTATTTATTATAAAAAAAATTTATTTAATTATTTAATGCGACATTCCAATAAGTTGTGAAACAATAAAAGACCGAGTGGTTTCATCAATCTGCTTTGGAACATCAAGCCATAATTCAGTCTTCATTGCATAATTTACACACATAGTCTTCATATCATCACTCATGACAAGTGATGGAAAATGCTTCTGAAAAATTTCAAAAGCAAATTGTGCGAACATATCCTTTGCCATATTGATGATAATCTTGAACTGAACAGCACGCGGACGATTCGCAAATCCATTAGATGCCTTTGCTGGCAAATGTGCAATCATATCCGGCGATGCAATCATCTTAATCATCTCTTGGTTAATCATATTCAACTTTACATCTAACTGTGAAATTGTCTCTGCAACAATTCGAGCAAGAGGAAAGATATGACCAGCAACTGTATTCAATTCACATAGAAATGCGATATTATCATCACGTAACTTATGTGACTTATAATAACTATCAGTCTTAATCTTTCCATATGAATTATTGCGGTTTAGATCATATGTAACAAAACCCTCACAATCAATAATCTTGTCGTAATTGTACTTGTTAGATGGAGGATTACGTGTATAAAATTCATCTACTGTAATCTTCTTAAAGATATATCCATCTACATCTTGAATAAGCTTATCAACTTGTTCAACACTTGTACAATTCCAAAAAGCTGGTTCCGAAAAACCACACTTATTAATCAATTCAGAATAACAATAATGTGGCTTTATCTCGTAACTATCAGTAAAAATAGATGTAATTGACAAAATTGTAAAAGATGATGTTGGATATGACATAGCAAGTTCCCTATGAACATTTCCAGAATAAGATTCAGTGCGATTGGCACAAATAGTTTCGCCGATAATATGCTTGACGATACCTGGAATATGTGCAAACATATCACGCATACGAATCATAAAAGATGTACCATATGTCTTCATCTTTTCAATAGGTGTTAATGTTGGAATAGCATCTGGAAAAATAGCAGTTGTTGTATAATCATACATGAATTCACCAATCAGCAATGTTGATTGTGATTGAAATACAAATACATCATCTGTATCCGAAATAGCATCATATAGATACATTACTGTCTTTGTAAATTCATCACCATATGTTTCAATAATTCTGCGCATAATTTGTGCACGCGCGCTAGTATACAAACAACAAGACAACATAGAACCATCCTTCTTGAATGATAATACTAGATTTACAGGATTACCTTCTCGTAGATCTTGAATGAGTGATTGTTGATCACGTGAAAGATGTGAAGCCTTAAAATCCATCTTTGTATCAATATTATCTGTCTTATTAATTCCACGCTTAATTTGCATACCAGTAACAGC
>Ga0214921_10008238_pt1 | contig 13603 bp, 15 predicted proteins | sample LL1505_MetaG_FD_177992 | JGI IMG/M metagenome (GOLD analysis project Ga0214921, IMG submission 177992) | Freshwater microbial communities from Lake Lanier, Atlanta, Georgia, United States - LL-1505 | ecosystem: Environmental > Aquatic > Freshwater > Lake | place: USA: Georgia | collected... | reverse complement strand
AGGCAAACCAGACCACGACCAAAGCGCGCCATGAAATTGATGGCTTCAGGCGTGACATGGTCAGCCGCCAGCACCAAATCGCCTTCGTTTTCGCGGTCTTCTTCATCCACCAAGATGACCATGCGGCCAGCTTTCATGTCGGCCACGATGTCAGCCAAAGGAGAAATGGCAACAGGCTTTACAGGGCTTGTCATGGGTTTGCTTTCAATGAAATGTCTAGGCTGATCATGCGTTCCACATAGCGAGCCACGGTGTCGATTTCGAGGTTCACCGTGCTGCCGGTCTTTAAGTGACCCAGCGAGGTGTTTTCAATGGTGTGAGGAATCAGGTTGATGGACACCATGCAACCCTCAGGGCCGTCTTCAACGCGGTTGACAGTCAAACTCACGCCATTGACGGTGATGGAGCCTTTGTAGGCGAGGTACTTGGCAAGGGACAGGGGTGCCATTACTTCCAGTAACCAGCTTTCACCAATTTCTTCGAAGCGGTTCACCGTGCCCATGCCATCCACATGCCCCGACACGATATGTCCACCCAGTCTGTCGTTGGCACGCAGGGCTTTTTCCAAATTGAGGACGGTGCCGATGTGGTCAAGGCCTGCGGTTTTGGCCAGCGACTCGGCTGAAATGTCGATGGTGAACATGTTTTGTGCGGCGTTGAAGCTGGTGACCGTCATGCATGCGCCATTGAGTGCAATGCTGTCTCCTAGGCCCACATCATCTAAATAATGCGCAGGTGTGCTGATCTCAAGGCGTTTGCCATGATCCAAAGAACGACCCAGGTCGTGCACAGCGGCGATGCGCCCCACGCCGGTAATGATGCCGGTGAACATGGGGCTATTTTGGCAGATCAGCGAAGGGGTCTGGCTAAAACGCGCAAATCAGCACCCACAAGCGTGGGTTGGGTGAATGCCCATGACATGGCGTCATCGATTTTTTCAAGCAGCGGCAAGGCTGCCATGGGCTGTCCAGCCCCAAGCAAAACAGGCGCGATATAGATCAGCAGTTCATCCACCAAGCCTGCATTCAGCAGCGAGCCGTTGAGCTTGTGCCCCGCTTCGATGTGTACCTCGTTGTAAGCACGTTGCCCCATGTCTTGAACCATGGCGATCAAGTCCACTTTGTGGCCTGCACCTGGCAAATACACCAGTTCAGCACCTTGCCGTTTGAGGACAGCTTCCTTGGCGGCATCACGCTCGGCGTGGTAGATCACCACATGCCTGCTGGTATTCCACAAGCGTGCATCCAGCGGGGTTTGCAAACGTGAATCGACCAACAGCAAATGGGGTTGCCGTGGAGTAGTGACGCCTCGCACATTCATCAGCGGGTTGTCTTGCAACACCGTGCCGATTCCAGTGAGCAGCGCACAGGCACGAGCGCGCCAATGGTGGCCATCCAAGCGAGCAGCCTCTCCGGTGATCCATTGGCTTTGCCCATTCAGCAAAGCGGTTTGGCCGTCCAACGATTGCGCCGATTTCAGGCGCAGCCAAGGTGTGCCGTGCTCCATACGTTTGAAAAAACCAATGTTCAGCTCAGAGGCTTCTTGAACGCCCAAACCAACTTCAACTTGGATGCCTGCCGTGCGCAACCGCGCCAAGCCCAAGCCCGCCACTTTAGGGTTGGGGTCTTGCACGCTGGCCACGACTTTGGTGATACCAGCATCAATCAGGGCATCGCAACACGGGCCGGTGCGACCATGGTGGGCACAAGGTTCCAGCGTGACATAAGCCGTCGCACCTTGCACATCGTGCCCTCGTGCTTGCGCGTCGCGCAAGGCCATGATTTCGGCATGGGCGAGTCCTGCGGCTTGGGTATGGCCCTCGCCCAACACTTCACCACTGGACGAGCAAATCACACACCCAACACGGGGGTTGGGCGTGGTAATGAACAGCGCTTGCTTGGCCAAGGCCAAGGCTTGGTTCATTCGAGCGGTGTCGGTGTTAGACCAAATCATTCGGGCGATTATCGGAGTCTTATGCCAGTCTTACCTTTCCCAGCATTGGGCGGCACTCAATGTGGCGTTTTGCACTCCGCGCTCTCCAGTGTGGCCAAGGGTGAGGCTGCCGCAAGCGTCTTTGGCTTGTGCGCCCAAAGGGATGGCGGTCAATGTAAAAGCTTGGGCTTGGCTTTGCACTTGCAAGCGATAGCGCAATTCGCTGCTGTGCCAAACGCTATCGGGCAGGCTAGAAGGATAGTTACCGGAGATGCTGGCTGCACGCTCAAGCCAATGTGCAGTTTTAGCCAAGGCGAGTTTGGCCAAGGTTCGCTGACTTTTATGTTGGGTATATTGGTAACTGGGCAGCGCAATACTGCTGAGTATGGCGATGAGCGCCATGACAAACAGCAACTCGATGAGGGTGAAACCGCCAAGGATGCGTTTCATGGCGACAAGGGGAGCAGGCGCACCCAGTCCACGGTTGGCAGAGAAGGCAAGGGCCGGCTTGCGTCGTCTGGGTAGGGTTGCCACAGGGCTTGCCAGCCAGACTGTGCGCCACCCTCACCGTTTTGTGCCAAGGCAGTGATGCGGTAGATGAACACAGAGTCACCTGGGTTGGCAGTGGGCAGGGGAAGAATCTCCACCCAATACTTGGCGCTTTGGCCAGAGGGCGCGGGCGCGATTTGCGCTTGGTCAAGCCGTGTCAGCCAAGGCGCGAGCGTTGTGTTGTCTGACCCAAGGGGGCGGCAAATGCCCGTCTGGCACTCATTGGGTGTCAAACGCGATTGCAATACCTGCCACTGCTGCGTGGTGGTTGGAAAGAACGCATGGCCGTCTGAAGAATTTCCCATCTGATGCCTTGCATCGCTTACGCTCAGACGAATATCGTCAACGGCCAAGCGCAAGGTGTCCAAAGCGCTTTGTTTCAATTGCCAACGCAGCCCCGCGCTATGCCCCAATGCTTGTGCCATGACCAAGTTGCGCCACTGCGCCAACAGCAACACACTGCAAAGACAGGAGAGCACCACCACCATGGGCAAGGCCAAGCCGCGTTGTGTCTTCATGGTTTGGCGTGGCGCAAAAACGCCACCCCCTGCCACGAAAGCGCTGGTGAACTCAATGGCTGTCCACTGCTGCAAGAAGGGCTGGCAGGCAGTACGCCCAAGCCAGGCAGCTTGGTTTGCAAACAGGTTTGCACACCGCGTACCCCTTGCCAATTGGAAACGGCGTTGGCATTGCGCCATTGCATACGTGGCTCGGCCCCTGGCAGGATTTCTGCATACAGAAAAACCACTTGGTCTATGTTGTCTACCAAGGCTTGGTAAGTGGTGTTGCTGCGAAAACTGTCTTTGCAACTGAGTTCGTTGCGCGTGCTTCGCTTGAATTCATCTTGAATCCAAGCCAAGGTTGAGGCTTGGTGGCCTTGGCAGTCTGAAGGGCTCAGACTGCTATGGTGCATCAATGACATAGTGCTGCCGACGCCCTGCAGGCTGAAGGTGGGCGATAACAGCTTGGCTTTGTTTTGTGTGTCAAATTGCAGGGCAGGTGCACCTGCTCGGGCCACCCGATCTTGCAGCAAGGACAGCGCTGTGTGCAAACGCTCTTGCATATCAGCCCGAACTTGCATGTGTTGGTGGTTGCTTTGCACCCAGGCAAATGCGGCAAAAGCCGCCATGATCACCCACATGGACAGCACCATGCCAACCAAACTTTCTACCAAGGTGTGGCCGTGTTGGGATGTGCGAAGACAGCGTGTCATAGAGACCAACTGGTTTGCCAGCAACGATGGCGGCTTGGGCAGGCAGTTGGCTCAGAGGCGCCTGGATCGGGTGTTGAGTTGTCTGGCCATGCCAGCAGCAATTGCACTTTGGCAGAAGCGTTGGTCACCAGCTGGGTTTGTGCGCCGGGTAGTCGCAACTGCACCGCTGCTTGCCAAGCGGATAAATCCGATTGCGCCCATTGGCTTGGTGTACAAGCTTGGCTTTTACAGTCTGTATTGGGGGCAACTTGACCCAGTTGCAACTGGTAAGACATGGAAGCATGCGGAAACAGTTGCATACGCTCCCACAGGTCTTGGGCCAGGCCGACCGCTGATTGCATGGCGAGTGCATCGCGCTGTGCTTGCAAGGCTTGCAGTTGCATGGCGAGTACACCCAAGCACAGCATATTGAGCACCATCAACCCAGCCAAGGCGTCAAGGGTGGAGAACCCACGGGAGTGTTGGGCTGGGGCTTTCATGTGCAGGTGCTTCCTTTGATGACCCGCATGCGCCCCGCCGTGTTGATGCAAATGGCGCGAACCGAGGAAGCGTTTGGGCTGCGCTTGGCTTGCACCACCACCCGCAAGCCTCCCGCCACAGGCTCGCCCAAGGCGTTGATATCCAAGTTGTTTTGCGCGGGACTGATGTTGACCAGTACATCGCCAACCAACAGGGTGTTGACAAGCACAGTGGGGTTATTGCCTTGGGTTTTGAGTAACTGCCAACCGCAGCGCCAGTCCCCGTTGGCCAGAGGGGCGCTTTGGCACTGACCTGAGCGTTGCAGACGCAAGGCTTGACCCGAGCGCAGGGCTTGCAACCGAGCAGCTTGTAAATCAGCGCTCCACGAATGCACCACTGTTTCGACTTGCAGTCGCCATACCCACTGCTGTAGCCAAGGCGTTGCCACGCTGACAAGGGTGGCCATCAAGCCCAAGACTACGAGCATTTCCATCAGCGTGAAGCCTAGGAAAGCCAATGGCAATTTTCTGAATGAAGACGCAGTGTGCATGGCCGTCATCTTGCAACGGCATGGGTCAAAAAGGGTGTGCGCTGTTCACCTTAGAAAGGTGAGTAATGAACCTAGGAGTTAGCGGCGGAATTCGTCTACCAAGGTTTTGAACTCGTCCACATCTTCAAAGCTGCGGTAGACGCTGGCAAAGCGCACATAGGCCACTTTGTCCAGCTTCTTCAACTCCCGCATGACCAACTCACCTATGCGTGTGGAGGCTACTTCGCGTTGCCCCAAGGTCAGCAGTTTTTCTTCTATGCGCTCGATGGCCGCATCGATTTGCTCGGTACTGACGGGGCGCTTGCGCAGCGCCAGGTTCAGTGAACCGCGCAACTTGGTGCGGTCGTATTCGATACGCCGCCCGTCCTTTTTGACCACCGCCGGGTAGCTGACATCAGGCCGCTCGTAGGTGGTGAAGCGCTTTTCGCAATGGCTGCAGGAGCGACGGCGACGAATCGAGTCGCCCTCTTCGGACATGCGGGTCTCCATCACCTGGGTCTCCACATGGCCGCAAAAAGGACATTTCATGGCGGTTTAACCGTAGACCGGGAAGCGGCTGGTGAGGGCATGCACTTTTGCGCGTACCGCAGTGATGTGCGCTTCGTCGTGCGGGTTGTCCAGCACGTCGGCAATCAGGTGGGCGGTGGCACGCGCTTCCTCGTCCTTGAAGCCACGTGTGGTCATGGCTGGGGTGCCGATGCGCACGCCGCTGGTGACCATGGGTTTTTCGGGGTCGTTGGGGATGGCGTTTTTGTTGATGGTCATGTGGGCGTTGCCCAAGGCCGCTTCAGCCACTTTGCCGGTGATGTTTTTCGAGCGCAGATCGACCAACATGACATGGCTTTGGGTGCCGCCACTCACGATGCGAAGACCACGTTCGGTGAGGGTTTGCGCCACGATTTGCGCGTTTTTGATCACCTGTTGTTGGTATTCCTTGAAGCCAGGTTGCAGGGCTTCTTTGAAAGCCACGGCTTTAGCGGCAATCACGTGCATCAAGGGGCCACCTTGCAAGCCGGGGAACACCGCGCTGTTGATGGCTTTCTCATGCTCCGCCTTCATGAGGATGATGCCGCCACGTGGGCCGCGCAAACTTTTGTGGGTGGTGGAGGTCACCACGTCGGCGTGGGGCACGGGGTTGGGGTAGACACCTGCGGCAATCAAACCAGCGTAATGCGCCATGTCAACCAAGAAAATAGCGCCAATTTCTTTGGCGACCTTGGCAAAACGGGCGAAGTCGATGTGCAAGCTGTAAGCCGATGCACCTGCGATGATCAGCTTGGGCTTGGTGGCGCGTGCCTTGGCTTCCATGGCGTCGTAATCGATTTCTTCTTTGGCATTCAGGCCATAGCTTTCCACCTTGAACCATTTGCCCGACAGGTTGAGTGGCATGCCGTGGGTCAGGTGACCGCCTTCGGCCAAGCTCATGCCCATGATGGTGTCGCCAGGGGTCAAGAAGGCCAAAAACACCGCTTGGTTGGCTGAGGCGCCACAGTGGGGTTGCACGTTGGCGGCTTCAGCACCAAAGATTTGCTTGACCCGGTCGATGGCGAGTTGCTCGGCCACGTCCACGTTTTCACAGCCGCCGTAATAGCGCTTGCCAGGGTAGCCTTCGGCGTACTTGTTGGTGAGTTGCGAGCCTTGTGCCGCCATCACCGGGGGTGAGGCGTAGTTTTCACTGGCGATCAACTCGATGTGGTGCTCTTGACGGGCGTTTTCCGCTTGGATCGCGGCCCAGAGTTCGGGGTCGGCTTGTTCGACTAAATGATTTCGGTGGTACATGGTTTAGGTCTTTCAAAAAACTGTTCAACAGTCAAACACATACTGTTATTGGGGGGAAGAGCTCGGAGCAGGGTCAGACTCAAAGATGGCTAACTCTTTGGCTTTGTCCCAGAATTTTTGCAGACCCGCCTTATCACCTTCAACTGGTTTGGCGCTACTTATTGGCACCGTGTGGCCTAGCGCAACCTCTTGCAGACGTTGCTGCTCGGCCAGTACTTTGGCGGTGTAGCCACCGTCTTCTCCGCTGTTTGCTGCACCCACGTACTGGCGCAGACCAGCTTCCACAGAGCCGTTACGAGAGATGGATTCTTTCAAGACCGCGACACCTACATGCAAGTTAGCGATCGGGTCGAAGGCCGCCAAGTCGCCGCCAAAGTCTTCATATTTATCGGTATGAACCTTGGTGCGAACTTGCATCAAACCCTGAGCACCCACAGAACTTTGAGCAAAAGGGTTGAAGCTCGACTCAATGGCCATGACCGCTAAAACCAAGGTAGGGTCAAGGCGATTGCGCGGCGCAATATCGAAAGCTTCGGCCACCAAGGCGCTGATGGGTTCTGGCGCGACGCGGTATTTGCGACTCAACCACATGGCAATATTGGCTTGGTCTTGCGGCAAATCTCGAGGATCAGCCGCAGTGGCACGGTCAACCGCGTCGGTATTGTTTTGAAAACCCAAATCGAAGTCGTGCCGGTTTTGCAGCCAGTCAATCAATTCAACTTCTGCGGCTGAACGCAAATCGGCTTGGGTGCTAAAGAGCACCATGGCGCAAAAAACGCCCAAACCCAGCAAGGCTAAACCGCTGTGGGTGATGAGGAAAAACCCATCGCCGACATCGGAAGCAAAAACTTTGACACCTTGACGGAACGATTCAAAAAATGACATCTGCTTATTTTAGCTTTTACCCCTTGCGCCCTGTCACAATAGCTCTTTTGGCCCTTTGCTGGGCTTAACCAACCGATTTGACTTACTGTGACCACGTCTTCTGACAGCACCCCCGACTTACCCACTTTGGATGCCTTGACCGCAGGCGCCTTGACCGCGCCAACCTCTGGCGAACGATCCTCGCGTATACGCGATTGGCTGGCAAGCGATCCCTCCCCCGAATTGATGCAACAAGTTTTCAAAGAAATGAGCACGAGAGACAAGGGCGCAGCCAAACTCTTGCGTGAAAAACTCAATGAACTCAAGCGGACCAAAACCCAAGACAGCTTGGCCCAAGACTGGGCCGACAAAGCCCAAAGTCTGCTCCAAGCTCAACCATTCAAAGTAGCAGACGCCATGGCTTGGCAACGCGACGCTGCCAAAGTTGGCGCCCCTTTGTCGCGTGAACCACTGGCCGGTTTGCGTCAAGCCCTGACCGAGCGTATCAAGCATGTGGATGAACTCGAGCATCGTGCTCAAGTGCAACGCGAAACAGCGCTATTGCTGACGCAGCGCATCGAGGTGTTGTCAACCAAGTCTTGGCAAGAAGCGCTAGACCAACAAAGTGCTTTGCAAGCTGATCTGAAGCGCTTGCATGATGAGTTTGAGGCTTTGCAAACCGACGCCCATTGGTCAAGCGTTGACCCCAAATACCCATCCTTGGTGATTGAAACCACCAAGCACATTCCCTTGGTTTGGGACGCGTTTTCTGCTGCACTGGCCCAAACCCAAGCCGCAGCCCAAGACAGCAACTTGCCATTACCGGCAGTGCCTGCATGGGCTGACCAATTGCGTGAATCCAGAGGTGAAAGCGTGGTCGCAGCACCCGCGGCCCCTGCCAATAAAGCCAAAGCAGACGCCCCCCCTCAAGCCAGCCAAGTCGCTTTGCAAGTCCCCAGCATGTTGTTGCAACTTGAAAAAGAAGTGGCCTTAGGGCACAGCAAAGCCATGTCAAGCGCTGCCTCTTTATTGCGTAACGCCCTCAAAACCAAAGGCCTGAATCTCGATACCGAGCTTTCCCAAAAGGTGCAAACCACCTTGGCTGCAGCCGCTGAACTCGAAGGTTGGCAACGCAAGCACGCAGACGAAATTCGCCTGCAACTGGTCACCAAAGCAGAAGCTCTGCTGCAACCACCTGCCATGGCGCCTGTCGCCTCTGATGTTGCCAATGTCGAAGAGCAAGCCGCGCCTGTAGTTACCCCAGACGTCATCCCTGAAGTTGCCTCGCCAACCCCTGTCGATTACAGCCAATGGGTGCCAGCCATGGGTGGGCGTAAATTACAAGATACCTTACGTCAGCTGCGCGATGAGTGGAAAAAAACAGACCAAGGCGGCATGCCCAACCACGGTTTGTGGAAGCGTTTTGACCAAGCCTGTAACCGCGCATACCCCTTTGTGCAAGCGTGGCTTGGCAAAGCCAAGGCTGAGAGCGCAGCGCACCGGGAGGGGCGCTTGGCTTTGTTGGCTGAAGTGGCGGCTTGGACCGAAGCTCATCAAAGCGATACCGACTGGAAAACCCAAGCGCGCGAGTTGCACCAGTTTTCCGAACGTTGGCGCAACAGCGGACACCTGAGTGAAAAAGCGTTTGCCGATATGCAAACCCAATGGAAGGCGGCCATCAAAGCCGCCCATGTGGGCTTGGAGGCGGCGCAAACGCAAAGCATCACGCTGCGCCGCGCCATGATCGAGGAGGCCAAGGCCTTGGGCGAAGCGCCTCAGCTGCGCATTGATGCCGTGAAAGCTTTGCAGCAACGCTGGCAAATCGAATCCCAAGCCGTTCCCGTTGAGCGCAAACTGGCGCAAAAATTGTGGGATGCGTTTCGCCAACCATTGGATGAAGCCTTCAGCCGTAAAACCCAGTCACGTGCATCTGCACCGGCTCAGAACCTCTCCGAGCATGACAAGGCGGTGATGACCGCCGCCGCAGAGCTTGAAAAAGCCATTGCCCAAGCGGACGCTTCGGCTATTCGACAAGCCATGGCCCATATGCAAGCGGTTTCGTCTGGACAAGCTGCTGCGCCTGCCCCAGTGCAGACCGAAGCTGCCACGCAGACCCACGCGCAAAGCCCTCCCATTGTTGCCCCCGAGCAAGATGCTTTATCACCTGTCTCCGACTCAGCTGATGGTGAGCCAGTTGTCCAGCCCGAAGAGGCCGTGGCACCTCCACCTAAACCTGTGGTGGTCAAAAAAGTAGTTGCTGTGCGTGGCGACGACAGACCTGGTCAAAAGAAAACCGAACCCGCGCCTGCGGGGCGTTTTGGCGACAAATCTGGTGCCCGCCGTATCGAGCGCGAAACAGGCAACCGCCGTGGTCCGGATACTGGACGTGGCGGTCTGCGCGATAAACCTGCGTATGAAGCACGTGGCCCCCGTTTGGGGGACGCAGCCTTTCGGGCGCAACGTCAAGCGCTTGAACAGGCTGATACAGCTTTGCGCAAACTGGCTATGCAAGCCCATGGTGAAACCTTGGTTCATTTGCTTGGTGCATGGCAGCAACGTCAGTCAGACCAATTGCCTGCTGCCAAGGATTTAGGTGCTCGTTTGAGCGCCCAGCAACGGCAGGACTGGGCTAAGGCTTTGCAAGCCGCGCCTCAGGGTTCGCCTGACCAAGCCTTGCTGCGTTTGGAAATTGCCGCCGAGGTGCCTACCCCTGCATCTCAAGTGGACGCTCGACGTATGCTGCAACTCCAGTTGCTGACCAAGCGTAACGACGCTGGTCCTGCGCAAACTTGGGCTCATGATGTCGCTCAAGTGCTTGGCAGCAGCTACGATGAAGAAAGCGCCAAGCGTGTGCAGGCAGCTCTCAAGGTGTTGCTAAAAAAATAGTTGGCCTCGGGGGGGTTATGTCGGGACAATCTCTTGTCGCGAAAAACCTTGCCCCATCTGCCATGTCAGCCATTGTGCGCGTGCAGGTGCGGCACTGGCGTCCCAGTCGCTCAATACAAAGCGTTGGTGATCGGCAGACAAAGTGTGAATCGCAGCTTGATGGGTGTGGCCATGAATCAACACACTCGCTCCATATTGCTGCAGACTGGCCAAAGCTGCTGCGTTGTCCACATCGACCCAAGCCGTTTGCGTTTGTTTCAAGGCTTCGCTTTGTGTTCTGAGATCACGTGCTATTTGCAGTCTTTGCGCCAAAGGTTTCGATAAAAAATCACTTTGCCACTGGTTGGCCCTGACTTGCTGACGAAACGCTTGGTAAGCGGTATCTGCGATGCATAAGGCATCTCCATGGCTTAAGAGCCATCGCCCCTGCATGGTTTCCACAACGCAAGGGTCTTGCAGGGATTGCATTCCGCTTTGTTGTGCCGCCTTGGCACCCCATAAAAAATCTCGGTTGCCAACCATCCAATACACAGGACATCGCTCAGCCATTTGGCGCAAGACAACACAACATTGGCGTTCGAAATCGCCTTCAGGTGCATCCAAAATATCGTCACCCACCCACACCTCAAACAGGTCGCCCAAGATGAACAGCGCGTCAGTTTGCAAACTTTGCATCGCTTGCTGCCATACGTGGAAGGTAGCTTGCTGACTTGCTTGTAGATGCAAGTCGGAGATAAAGGTCAGGTGACGCCAAGCACTCGCGTCAACGCTTGGCAAATGGGCGGCGAGGGAAGGCTTCATGAAGTTGTCAGCGCCTGCCCAATTGCCAAGGTCATGGCAGCAGCACCGCCTTGTCGATGATCACATCTTCCTTGGGCACATCGTCATGAAAACCTTTGCGGCCTGTTTTGACTTTGCAAATAGCGTCCACCACCTCGGTGCCTGCCACAACTTTGCCAAACACCGCGTAGCCCCATCCGTTGCCAGTGGGTGCAGTGTGGTTGAGGAAATCGTTGTCTTTCACATTGATGAAGAACTGTGACGTAGCAGAGTGGGGGTCGCTGGTACGCGCCATGGCGACGGTGTAGCAATCATTGGTCAGGCCGTTATTGGCTTCGTTTTCCAATTTTTCGCCAGTTTTTTTCTCTTTCATGCCTACCGACATACCGCCACCCTGCACCATAAAGCCAGGAATAACGCGGTGAAAAATGGTTTGGTCGTAATGCCCGCTTTCCACATAGGCTAAAAAATTGGCAACGGTTTTGGGTGCTTTGTCTGCATCCAGCTCTAGCGTGATGACGCCATGGTCTTGGATATGCAGTTCAATTTGAGGGTTTGACATGGATTTATTTCACTAATGCGGCAGATTGAATCACCACCAGGGTTTGCGGAACATCGCTGGGAAAAGGGCCACCCGCGCCTGTAGGGGTCGTTTTGATTTTGTTGATCACTTCCATACCACTGACCACTTTGCCAAAGGCTACATAGCCCCAGCCTTGCCCATTAGGGGCTGAATGGTTGAGGAAGTCGTTGTTGTTGACGTTGATGAAAAACTGCGAGCTGGCTGAGTGTGGGTTGTTGGTGCGCGCCATGGCAATGGTGCCCACGGTATTGGTAGGACCACCCTTGGCTTTGACCTCAGCACCCTCGTGTTTGATAGGGGGGCGGGTGGGTTTCTCCATGTAGCGAGCGTCATAGCCGCCGCCTTGGATCATGAAATTGTTGATAACGCGGTGAAAAATCAGCCCGTTGTAGTGGCCGTCACGCACATAGCCCAAAAAATTCTCGACGGTATTGGGTGCTTTGTCGGGATACAGCTCAATCACAAATTCCCCAGCGCTGGTGGTGAACTTGACTTGAGGGGCAGGCGTTTGGACTTGGGCAAATCCCAGGGAGGTGAGGGCCAGGGTCAAGCCCAGCAAGTAGCGGCGAAGAATCATGGGGTGGTGTTGAGGGTTGGTTGAAGAATGGGGTCTAGAGCCAGTATTTTTTGCTGAGGCGATTTGGCAGCTGATGGGTCGAGTTCTGCAGATTTGGCAAACGACTGTCGGGCCAAGTGCAGCAATATATCGCCCATGTTTTCATGCGCAGTGGCATAGTTGGGGTTGTTGCGCAAGGCGTTTTCAAAAGCCAATTTGGCCTGCCCTAAGTTACCTCGGGCGGCATACATCACGCCAAGGTTATTTTGTACTTCGGCAAGCTCTGGGTAGTCTTGCGCTAACTCCTCGTAAACCACGAAGGCTTCATCGCCTCTCTTGAGTTGTTCTAGCAAGCGGGCACGCCAAAAACGCATTTGGGGGTCGCGGGGGCGCTCTTGCAAATAGGTGTCAATCTGCTCTATGGCCAGGTCCCATTTGCGTTGTCCCATGGCTTTTTGCACTTCCTCGTGCGGCGTACCCTTGAGTTGCAATGTGCTAGAAGTTTGCGCCTGCACACCCAGACAAGTCGACACCAGCAGGCAAAGCAAGCCGGTGCGCCAAACCAAGACAGAGGAAACGAATAAACGAGGTAAAAATCGTGGCATGAAATTCAATCAAGCATCAGAAAAAAATGCTTACAAAGGATGGGATCGATATACTGTTGGCATTGTAGTTGAGAGTTTTTCTAAGCCATTCATCAGTCTTGCCTTGTCGCAAGTGCCACTTACCTCACCATGACCATCCGCATTTACAGCACCTTGAGCCGTGCGCTGGAGAACTTGACGCCGTTGACGCCTGGTCAGGTGCGTATGTATGTGTGCGGTATGACGGTTTACGACTTATGCCACCTGGGTCACGCGCGTTCCATGGTGGCCTTCGATGTGGTGCAGCGTTGGTTGCGCCTCAGTGGCTATGAGGTCACTTATGTGCGTAACGTCACTGACATTGACGACAAAATCATTCGCCGTGCCACCGAAAACGGGGAAAGCATTCGCGCTTTGACTGACCGAATGATTGCGGCATTGCACCAAGATGCAGATGCCCTTGGGATTGAGCGGCCCACTCTCGAGCCGCGTGCCACCGACTTTGTACCGCAAATGCTTTCGCTTATTGGCCAGCTTGAAGACAAAGGCTTGGCCTACCGCGCACCCAGTGGAGATGTCAATTTCGCCGTTCGTAAATTCAGCGGCTACGGCAAGCTCTCCGGTAAATCATTGGACGAATTACATGCGGGAGAGCGTGTGGCGGTACTCGATGGCAAGGAAGATCCGCTGGACTTCGTGCTTTGGAAATCCGCCAAGCCAGAAGAGCCCCAAGAGGTGAAATGGGACAGCCCGTACGGTGCCGGGCGCCCAGGTTGGCACATCGAATGCTCGGCCATGGCTTGTGAGTTGTTGGGCCAAAGTTTCGATATCCATGGAGGTGGCGCCGATTTGCAGTTCCCTCACCATG
>Ga0214921_10008236_pt1 | contig 13605 bp, 11 predicted proteins | sample LL1505_MetaG_FD_177992 | JGI IMG/M metagenome (GOLD analysis project Ga0214921, IMG submission 177992) | Freshwater microbial communities from Lake Lanier, Atlanta, Georgia, United States - LL-1505 | ecosystem: Environmental > Aquatic > Freshwater > Lake | place: USA: Georgia | collected... | reverse complement strand
TGGCCATCTCTGCCATCATTAAACCCATAGTTCCTGACCCATAGATTAAATAATGTGAACCAGGATTTCTTGGTAATTGATCAAAGCCTCTTACCGCACAAGATAGTGGTTCGATTAATGCCGCAGAATTCAAATCAATACCTTTAGGTAATTTATGAATATTTTTCTTGGGTGCAAGTAAGAATTGCGCAGCAGCGCCTGGAAATGTAACACCTAGTGCATTCCAGTTTTCACAAAGATTTCCCCGGGCTCTTCTGCAATAAAAACATTCACCGCAGTGCAATGATGGATCGACCGCTACTGCGTCCCCTACTTTAATTTCCGTAACATCTTTGCCAACTGCAACAACGGTGCCACTCATTTCATGGCCAGGCACAATTGGCAGCTTTGGTGCGAACTCGCCTTCAAATATATGTAGGTCGGTTCCACAAATACCGACTGCAGCAACCTCTAAGACAACTTCATTGACGCCTGGCGTTGGATCTTCAATCTCTTCGATTGAAATTTTTCCAGGTGCGGTTATTACCGCTGCTTTCATTTAACTAACTATAGTTCGCCAGCATTGCGGCGGCGAACTGAGTCTGCATATACAGCAACAATAATTACCAATCCAGTTACGACAGTTTGCCATTCTTGCTGAATTTGCATAATGCGCAATCCGTTAATTAAGACCGCCATGATTAAAGCGCCAATAACAGTTCCAGTAATTGAACCCTTTCCACCAAGAAGTGAGGTTCCACCGATAATTACTGCCGCGATCGCCTCTAATTCATAACCTTGTCCAAGAGCAGGCTGAGCTGAGGATAAGCGGGAAGATAAAACGATTCCAGCTAAGCCAATGTAGATACCACCAATCACATAAACCAATATTTTCCACCGGTCAACGTTAATACCAGAAAGTTTGGTTGCTTCTTCATTTGAACCGATAGCAAAGGTATATCTACCAATAATGGTTCTGTTTAGAATTATTGAAGCAATAAATGCAGATACAAAAAATATCAAAACCGCATTTGGAAAATTAGGAATAATATTTCCTAACGCAATTGAGTTATATCCCTCAATAGATTCTAGGTAAATAGGAGCAACATTTGAAATAACTAAAGCCAAACCTTTTGCAATTAGCATCATCGCTAAAGTTGCAATAAATGGTGGGAGTTGTAATCTGGTAATTGCGAGTCCACTGAAAAATCCCATTAAAGCGCCGGTAACAATACCTACTAAGATTCCCATCCAAATTGGCATACCCATATTTTTCAGAGCCCAACCAACCATTACTGAAGTAAGGGTTACGCCAGTTCCGATTGAAAGATCAATTCCGCCTGTGATAATTACAAATGTGGTTCCAATAGCTAAAAGACCAATTACAGCAGTTGAAAGCAAAATTCCGGTTATGTTTGACCAGGTTGCAAATGCTTCATTAGCAAATGTAAAGAATATGAAAATTACGACCAAGCTCGCAAATGCGAGTGATTGCTCAGCCCGTTGGCGAATACTTGCCAGAAGTGCATTATTAGTTAGATTGGCCATTTTTTCTCTTCCTATCTATATTTGGTCGCATACTGCATAATCAAATTTTGATCAGCTTCTTTATTAGACAAAATACCCGTAACTCTGCCTTCACACATTACCAAAATTCTATCTGACATCCGTAAAATTTCAGGAAGTTCAGATGAAATCATGATTATAGATTTACCTTGACTTACTAACTCTTGCAGAAGTTTATAAATCTCATCCTTAGCGCCAACGTCAATTCCTCTAGTTGGTTCATCAAAAATTAAGACGTCTGTTTCACGAGTAAGCCATTTTCCAATTACAACTTTCTGCTGGTTTCCACCGGATAAATTCTTCACCATTTGATCAATAGAAGGTGTTCTGATTGATAAGTTTTTTACTGCTGAAGTTGACGATAATCTTGATTGATTATTATTGACAAATCCAAATTTACTCGTGATTTTTCTTAGATTTGAAAGCACAATATTAAATTTGACGTCTTGATTTAGTAATACACCGAATCGTTTTCGATCCTCAGATAAGTATCCAATTCCATTACTCACTGCGTCTGCTGGATTGTTGATCTTTACCTCTTTGCCATTGACTATTATTTGACCCTCTGTAATTTGGTCCTTACCAACGATTGCAAGTGCTAACTCAGTTCTTCCAGCTCCCATAAGCCCAGCAAATCCCAGAATTTCACCTTTGTGTAATTGAAATGAAATATCTTTAAGTAAGTTTTTTGTCGAAAGCCCTTTAACTTCAAGTGCTACCTCTTTATCAGAAAATTTTCTAACGGTTTCCGGACGTAGGTCTTGGGCAACTTCGCGACCGATCATTAATGAAATAATCTTAGAAATTTGCGTATCTTTTGTTACCAATGTATCGATGTATTTACCATCACGAAAAACAGTAATACGATCAGAAATTTTAGTTAGCTCTTCCATTCGGTGAGATATATAAATTATTCCTTTTCCGCTTTTCCTTAAATTATTTATAATCTTAAAGAGTACTTCTGTTTCCGATTGTGTTAGAGCTGAAGTTGGCTCATCCATAATAATAATTTTTGAGTCATATGATAATGCTTTAGCAATTTCAACCATCTGTTGCTTCGCTACAGTTAAATTACCAACAACCTGAGTAGGTTCCAAGCTAAGACTTAACTCATCTAGCAAAATTTTTGCTCGTCTATTTAATTCTTTGTCATCACATGCAATACCGAACCATTTTCTAGGTTCTCTTCCGATTAAAATATTCTGAGCAACAGTTAAATGTGGCATTAGGTTCATCTCTTGATGGATAATTGCTATGCCTAGCTTTTGTGCCTGAAGAGGACCTTCTACATTTATCTCTTGGTTATTTAGTTTGATAATTCCTTCATCTCTTTTATAAATACCAGATAAAACTTTCATTAAAGTTGATTTTCCAGCACCATTCTCGCCAACTAACGCAAGAACTTCCCCACTATTTAAATTTAATTGCACATCTTTAAGGGCTTGAACGCCCGGGAAAGACTTACTCACACCTTCAATAGTTAATAGCTGCGCAGTCATTTATCCCTCACAATCAGTTAGAGCCTATTAGATATGCAGTCAGTACTCAAGGACTTTAATTTTGGTAACGGTACGGTAACAATCATTTTTTACTCTGGAGTTCAGTAGGTAACTGATCTCGGCCTGGAAAAGAGCTCTGAGTGCCCTTGCCTTGCACGCTGATCGTTGCAACGGCTGATGCCATGCTTGCGGATTCAAATATGTCATTTCCAAGGTCCAAGTAATGAGCCAATGCTCCGACAAAAGCATCACCGGCTCCAGTTGAATCAACCACCTCAACTTTTTTTGCCGATAAGTGCTTACCAACACCGTTTGCGAAAACATAGCAACCATTTTCACCAAGCGTGATTATGACTGACTTAGCTCCAGCACTTATAAATTCCTGTGCCATGCTTTCAACGTCAGACATTGCATTTATTTTTCGGCCCGTCAGCAACTCCGCTTCAGATTCATTAGGACAAAAAATATCGGTTAACTTATAGATCTCATCTGGCAAAGATGACCTAGCCGGTGCTGGGTTGAGAATTGTAGATATCCCAAGTTGCTTAGCAAGACGTAACGCAGTTAATGATAACTCTACTTCAATTTCAAGTTGGCAAATTAAATAGGACGATTTTTCAATTTCTTTAGAAGCCTTATGTATTTCCTCAGCAGTTAGCTTGTCATTTGCTCCACTGACAATAACAATTGAGTTTTCACCTTTTGGAGTAACAAAAATTGGCGCTACGCCAGAAAAACTATCCTGTGATTTATAAATAAAATCTGTTAACACACCATTTTGCTTGAAATTCTCTAAAGTTCCATTACCAAAAGTTTCATCTCCAACCTTAGAAACCATAATTACTTTGCTACCTAGTTTTGCGGCCATGATTGCCTGATTAGCGCCTTTACCGCCATACCCCATCCTAAACTCTGTCCCATGAAGAGTTTCGCCCATTTCTGGAAACCTTGGAACATAAGAAATCAAATCAATCATGCAGGCGCCAACAACAACAATTTGTGACATGACTATCTTAAAGGCTTAATAATAAACTCTTCGGTGTAAACATGATCTCTTAAAATTGTAAATTCATCGGCGTCAGCTCCTGCTGCCTTAGCCTCATCGGTAGCGAAGTCTTCTTGCATCTGCTCTAGTGAATCCCAATAAAGCTCAGCAGTGCCGTTGTAAGGCAATTCGCCTTTAATTTCTTGATACTCGTCAATGGCAATATTTATTGTATAGCCCTTAATATTCTTCCACTTCGCAGGCATAGGGGCATGTTCATCAACCCACCGTTTTTTAAACTCATCCCTAGTCATTCCAGGTTTTGATTTTAAAAGTGCAATTAGTTTTATTTTCTTACTCATCACTCCACCTTTCTAGATTCCAGAATTTAACCATCTTTTAGGCTTTTCTACTAGTGCTTTACTCAGGAAATTTTTGCCAGAAATCACTCAGGCTGTTCGCTTCAAAAATAGGGCATTTAAAATCTTTGATACTCAAACATCGTTTTCGAGTACTTAACCCTGAAGAAATGTAGTCCTTCGAAAGTTTTAATGTAAATTAAGTCTATCGATTTGCCTCAGCCTGGGTTTCCAATTTCTTAAAAGTTTCTTGATCAATCGTGATATTAAAAACCTCAGAAATTACTTGCGTCCAACCATAAATAAAATATCTCCAGCCATCTATGACAGTTAAATTTTGCTCTTTTTCTTGAGATTTACCCTGATGATAAAACTCTAGACTGCCTCGATAATTTAACTCCCATAGATATGAGTTACTTGGGAAATTTAATCCCTCTGGCCATGGCGATCCGGGTAGATCTTTTCCCATACCCGTTGCATTAATTATTAGTGACGGTTTGTCTAAAGCGGCTATATTTTTAAAAATATCAGCTGATGTTAATGAGATTTCTACTTTAGCAGGTCGGGCTTTAACAACACTTAGTAAGTGTTGCAATCGCGACGCATCCCTTCCAATCACATGAATTTTTTCTGGTGGTTGTGGAAGCCCAGATAAATACCAGGCAATCGCTGTAGCTGCTCCACCATCACCAATTAATATAACTTGATTTTGGGAATCAAAAAAATCACTTGGCAAAAAATCTCTTATAGCTAACCCCGCTGAAATTGGATCCTTTGCAAAACCGCTCACAATCTTTTTACTTACTTTCACACAGGAGACCTCACCGCATACGTTTGCAAAATCATCAAATTCAGCAAACAGAGACTTCGCATTTTTATATAAAGCTAATTTATGCGTTGTTACCAAAGCACCATGGCAATCAGGGTCGTTAACCATTTCGTTGATTGCAGATACATATTCATTTTTACTCGCATCAATGGGTATATCAATTCCATTGATAACAGCGTCTAAACCCAGAGTTTTGCTCCAACTTGGGAAAATCTTCATTATTGATGAGTTGGCGGTACTTACGCCTATAAAGCGCATGTTTTTTTGACTCATAATTTAATTTGGTTTCGTAACTGCTTGCCTGCTAAAAAGGCTAATACGTTCTCAACCGCCATTGAACCCATTAAATCAACTGAGCTATCTGTTTGACCACCAATATGCGGTGTGAATAAAGTTTTATCAGTTAAGTCTGTAGCAAATAGTGGTGAATCACCACCAGATACCTCAGTAGAAATGCTGTCTGCAGCAAAGAACGCAATCTTTCCAGACCTTATTCCTCTTGCAAGTGAGGTTTCATCAATTAAATTAGCTCTCGCAGTATTAACAATTATTTGACCACTGGGAGCATTTTCGATCCAATCTTTGGTAATTATCTGCTCATCGCCAGGTGAATGTAAAGTAACTAATTGTGCTGATTTATTAATTAAACTTAAATCTACTAATGCTGGGTCTGAAACATATGGGTCATAACTTAAAACTTTCGCTCCCAGCAAGTTCAACTTGTTTGATACTAACTTACCAATTTTTCCATACCCAACTACTCCAACAACCATGCCATTAATTTCTTTCCCTCGGATTGCTGTCCAATTATTAGCCCTAACATTAGAATTAGAGGCCACTAAATTGCGCAAGGCAGCAAATATTAATGAGATCGCTAGCTCTGCAACAGCATTACTGTTTGCTCCAGGTGTATTCGCAACTAATATTCCGCGATCCTTAGCTGCTATTAAATCTACTGAATCAACCCCAACGCCATAGCGTGAAATTATTTTTAAGTTTGGTGCTAAATCCAGCATTTCCGAGGTTATTGGCGCCACTCCTGCGATCCATGCCACTGCCTCTTTCAAATCTGTAGAAATTTCTGCTAAATCATGTGTAGTAGAGATCTTCCTTATCTCGCATCCAGAATCTATCAAGATTTTATTCAAATCTAAATCACCGGTTGAAAATGATCTAGTTGAAATTAACACAATGGGTTTTTTCATTAATTCTCAATCTTGCGCTTGCTAAACCAGTCTTCTAGTTTGTAATAACCATCAAGAAATATCTTGTGCTGAGCTTGGTATATCTGATTTTCACTTGAGGGAGAAAATTCTGCAGTGATTGTTGAAAGGTTTTTGACCATACTGAATTCACCCTTGCCTAGTGCAACTAATGTAGTGACTGCGGCTCCTAAACTATTTGCATCCTCAACTATTGAGCGGGATCGGACCTTAACTCCCCATATATCAGCAAATATCTGCAGCCATAAAGAACTTTCAGCTCCCCCGCCAATTACATCAACTTGTTTTATTGGTACACCATTGTCAGTAAAAGCTTGAATGCAAGTTAATAAATTAAATGCCACTCCCTCAAGTACTGCTCTAACTAGGTAAGACCGATCATGATGCCTGCCTAAACCAATAAATGCTCCTGCCGCAGATGGATTCCAATACGGGGATCTTTCACCCAGAATATGTGGCAGGAAATACAAGCCATCATCTGAAGATTTAACTTTCTCAGCTTCGCTAAGTAATATTTTATATCTATCTTTTTCTGTCACTGGCATTAAATCTTCAACAATCCACTGCAAGCTGGCACCTCCGGCCTGCATAGTTGCAGTTGGCGAAAATTGATTTGGCACAATGTGATTCCATGTCATTGAACGCATTTTTGAATCATGCAATGGTTTGTCAGTTGACACTGCAACCCATGATGAAGATCCCATACATGCATAAGCGCCATCACTCGGTTTAAGTATTCCGGCACCTAGCGCTGCCATTGGGCCGTCACCGCCGCCAGCAACAACAGGTGTACCAACATTTAATCCAGTATGTGCAGCTGCTTCTTTAGTTAGTCCGCCAATTATTGAAGTTGATGCAACAACCTTTGGAAGGTATGAAAGTGGAATGTTTGCAACTCTTAGGATTTCTTCATCCCAAGTTAAGTTCATTTGATCAAAGCAGTTGGTAGAGGAGGCGTCTGAGGGCTCAGTAACAAATACTCCAGTCAATTTTTGATTTATAAAATCTTTTGCAATGCATATATGCCTAGTTCTAGCCCAAATATCTGGTTGATTATCCCTAACCCACATGACTTTAGAAATAGAGTAAGTTGGATTTAATCTATGCCCTAAGCGTCTATATGCTTTTTCCAGACCAATTTTTTCAGTTAAGAAATCACTCTGTTTTTGAGATCGAAAGTCTGCCCAGATAATGGCATCTCTGGTGGGATTAAAATCCTCATCAAGAAATATTGCACCCATCATTTGGCCAGAAATACCAACTCCGGAGATTTGATCTGCTGAAATATTTGCCATCTGCAGCAGTTTTTTTGAAGCAGCCCCTACCGCGTTCCACCAATCCATGGGATTTTGCTCAGCAATTCCACCGCTTGCAAAGTGCGCTGGGTAGGCAACTGAGCAGTGCTGCAACATTTTTCCATCATCGCTGTGCAGTGAAGCCTTATTCCCGGTCGTGCCAAGATCATGGGCAATTATCATTAGCTATTAAATTCTTGTAATTCAAACTTATTATGCTTATTAAATGCTCGAAGGCCCATGCCGTTCTTTAAAACCCATTGATAATCATGCCCGGCTGAGCCCGGGTATACAGCTAAAAATTTATACTCAGTAGTTCCAGTATTAATTGAACGATGCGCCCAGCCAGGGGGGATATAGCCAATTTTTCCGGGGGCTATATCAATCCAGCTAGTTTGCTTTCCATCAAACATAATAATTCCGCCTGTTCCAGCAAGGCCATAATAAATCTCTCCTTGGGGATCCGGATGTTGATGTCCTTTAGTCATATACAGCTCACCATCACAACTACCTGGAAAAATTGTGGTGACTGATTGTGGTAATTCTCTTGGAATTTCTGGAACTACGGAAGAAACAACTTGATAAACAATCGGATTACCATTATTTACTTCTTGCTGCCAGGCTTCCGTATTCTTAAAACATCCCTCTAGATCAGATAACCGGCGAGTCAAAGTTGGGCCGCTTGGCAAAAGTGAGCCAGTAGAAACATCTAATGAGATAAGTCCTGGAGAAATTGGTTGCTTTGCATACTCGCTCATGAATTAATTCTATCTGTAAATAAAAAGTTCGGTGGTACCCGAATGGATACCACCGAACCAGTACTTCTTATTCAGTAACTAATTACTGATATAGGACGGCCGCAATATTTGGCTCATCCATGTTGTCCTTGGTGTAGTAGTAGAAGCCTGTGTCAATAAATGTTGGAGGAACAGTTCCGTTCCGAACAAATTCAACAAGTGCCTTCACTGTCTTATAACCAATTCCGATTGGATCTTGTGTAATCGCGCCAGCCATTAAGCCAGACTTGATTGCATCGATCTGTGCAGCACCTGAGTCGAAACCGATTACAGCTAACTCGCCTGGCTTCTTCTTCAACTCTTGTAGTGCCTTTACTGCACCAATTGCTGAGCCTTCGTTAGTTGCATAAATACCCTTTAGGTCTTTATTAGCAGCTAATGCAGCCTTAACAATGTCAGCAGACTTCTGGTGGTCACCATCGCCGTACTGAGGGGCAAGTACTGTAATTCCAGGATACTTAGCCTTCATTTGGTTAACGAATCCATCTCTACGTTGTACACCGGTTGCGTTGGTTTGGCTGTGAACAATTACGAATACCTTGCCCTTGCCACCAATTAACTTAGCCATTTCATCTGCAGCAAGAGCAGCAGCGGCTTCACCATCAGTACGTGCAATTCCCATTGCTGGACCATCTGCGCCTAGATCTTTTTCATCTCCAGCAGCAGCATCGAACATGTAAACAGGAATTTTTCCTTCTTTAGCCTTAGCTAATAATGGAAGTGGAGCTTTTGGATCTAGTGATGCATATCCAATTGCGTCAACCTTACGGTCGATAGCAGCTTGTAGCATTTCAAGTTGCTTATCAACTTGTGATTCACTCTCTGGACCTTCAAAAGTGATCTTTACGCCTTCTTCAGTTGCAGCATTCTCTGCACCCTTTTGCACTGCTTGCCAGAATTGATGCTGGAAGCCTTTAGATACCATTGCAATGTTTAGTTCTTTACCAGCACTGTCACCAGATGATGAACATCCAGTTAGAGCTAGCGCAGAAGCCACGGCAACGGCGGCAATCTTTAGCTTTGTTGATTTCATTTATTCTCCTCTTAAGAGCAGCGGGATCGCTGTGTAGATAAAGTAGTGGCTTTGAGCGGTAAAAAGTGAGTTTCAGATAACCTGTTATAGGAATGTTATAAAACGGCTATTTTCGATTGCTCCACACAGCACCATTTGGATATTCAAACTCAACCAAAGATTTAGGCTTAATTTCAGCTCCAGCACCGGGTTGGAGCGGGGCCACATAGGAGGCATTCTTTATTTCCGTTGGAATTACAAAGTGTTCATGCAGATGATCGACAAACTCCACAACTCGTTTGTCATGATGCCCAGTGACTGCAACTGAATCAAACATTGCAAGGTGAGCAACCATTTCACATAGTCCAACACCGCCGGCGTGTGGGCAAACTGGAACGCCAAACTTTGCTGCCATCACAATGATCGCCACATTCTCATTAACGCCCGCTGTTCTAGTCGCATCTAACTGCAGGAATGACATAGAGCCGGCTTGTAGCATCTGCTTGAACATAATTCGGTTATGAACATGTTCACCAGTTGCAACCTTGGTCGGTGCAATCGCTTTAGCAATTGTGGCATGACCCAAAATGTCATCTGGTGAGGTTGGTTCTTCAACCCAGAACAGATTCACATGGCTAATCGCTTTAATCCATGTAATTGCTTCATTCACATCCCACACCTGATTGGCATCACAAGCCATTCGGATATCGTTGCCAATAGTTTTACGAACAAGCTCTAATCTATGAATATCATTTTCAAGCGAGCGGCCAACCTTCATTTTAATTAAGGTAAAACCATCTGCAACCGCTTCTTTTGCCAGACGAATCATGGTTTCATCGCTATAGCCAAGCCAGCCTGGTGTTGTTGTGTAGGCAGGCAAACCCTTTTCTAGTAGAACTTTTTCATTTACCGCTCTTGCGCTTTGAGCTTTTTGTAAAATTGAAAGTGCTTCAGCAGGTGTAATTGCATCTGAAATATGGCGGAAGTCAATTAGATCTACCAATGCCTCAGGTGACATATCTGCCAACTGCTTCCATAATGGTTTTCCATTAATTTTGCAGATCAAATCCCATAATGCATTTACTACGCCACCGGCCGCCATATGCGGAATACCTTTTTCCGGACCTAGCCAGCGAATTTGTGAATCTCTAACTAAATCTTTACCAATCTGACCAATACGTTTCTCTAGTGTTGAAAGATCTTCGCCAACTACTGTTTCAGCTAATTGTGCAATCGAGTTGCACTGCAAATCATTTCCACGGCCAATCGTGAAAACTAAACTATGTCCAGAAAGTTTTGGATCATCAGTTTCTAAAATTAAATATGCGGCAGAGTAATCAGGATCAGGGTTCATGGCATCAGAACCATGCTTCTCAGTTGAGGTTGGGAATCTAATGTCTAAGGTTTTGAATCCTATTATTTTCGCCATCACTGACCCTTCTAATTAATGTCTAAAGCCTATATGATTTTGAAAATATTTAAGGAGTGAAATGGCAAAAGTAGTATTGATTAACCTCAGTGATTTTTCACATAATGAGATTGAGATCAATTTGGGTAATCCGCTTATGCCTATCGCTACGCCATTATTAGCTGCCCTTACTGGACAAATATCTGGTGATAATTTTGTTGTAATTTCAAAAGGAGTTTTGGGCGGTAAAAATGGGGTAGGACTTTCAGATGCAATCATCTCTGCAATCTCTCCACAATCTGGAGGTTTAATTGAGTCCAAAATTCAAGGACGGCTTGCAAACGCACTTGATTCAATCGGCGTAGACGCAATTGCATTGACCAATAAAGCAAAGTCTTTAACCGGAATTGAGCTCACAGACCGGGGATTTTTAGAATTTAATTTTCCAAAGGCTAAAAAGCTAAAGGGATGTTCGGTATGGAAAACTATAAATAAAATTAAAAATGAGAACACCTTAACCTCGTTAGCAATAAGTGAGTTTGGTGAAAAACAATCACTTGGTGCCTCAGTTGTTAGCGACTACGGTTTCGCCACATCCCAGGGAGGAATTGGCGCCGTATTTGGGCGCATGAATATTAAGTATTTAAATATTGCAGGTGTAGCACAACGGTCGGTAAATCCTGGCGTTAAAAAAGTAACAGACAAATACATCGCAGGCCTTGAGAGTAATCCCCTGACTAAATCAGAGCATGATGCTCCAGGTTTTGGTATTTGGGCAAACAAATCATTAACTGGTTACATGGCTGGCAAGAACTTTGGTAGAGACCTACCTAAAGTAGTAGATAATTTTGAGCCAAAATCTTTTTTGCCATATTTAAAAGATAATGGTGCAAACAGCTGCCCGGGTTGCCCACAGCAATGTCTTAAGTCTTACCTTGTTAAAGATGGGCCAATTGATGGTGGCCGTCAGCATCAACTCAGTATTACTGCCCTGCTTTCTCAATATGGTGAGGGTGATGTTGGAAAATTAATTGAATTTAACTCATACTGCCATGAGGTTGGAGTTGAGCATATTTATATGGCAGCCCTTCTAATTCAAGAGAAGATTAAATCAAAAAGATCCATAGCAAAGATGGTAAATAAAGTTGCCGCTAAGAAACTCAAAAGTGGTTTTAATCAGATCAAAGGAATGGCAATTCCGCCATGGGACGGGCGAGGTAATCAAGGTTTGTTCTTAGCGATGGCGCTTAATCCATCTGGGCCAAGATATGACGTAATTGAACATGATATTGATTTTGACCCTGATTGGGTTTGGAGCAGACATGTGGAGTTTGGCATGGAGTATGGAATACCTAAAGGTGGACTTCCGTTAGGAACTTTAGATAAACGGCGCGAAAAAAGCATAATTGATCTCTGGCTACTTTGGTCTGCACTAGATGCGCTCGGTATTTGTATCTATGCAGCACCGCCCACTAGAGAGTTGCAGAGTGCAGATATTTTGGCACTAGTTAAAGCTGTGACGGGTATAGAGATAAACATGGATGAATTGTTTGAACTAGGTTTGGCCAGATTATTAATTCAGCGAGATATGAATCACCGATTAGGTGTTAATCCTAAAGCAGATGATTTACCAGATGTATTTTTCGAAAAGCCCATTAAATCCTCTGGTGCAAAGTTAGATGGAGCGGTTATCAAACGAGCTGAATTTACCGAAATGAAATCTGCAGTAATGAAGAGGTTGCTGTGGAATGAATCTGGCGGGGTGGATAAATCAAGTAAAATTTGGCAAGAATGCGAAGATTTAATTGCTGACGTACGGAGTAGAATCCTCTAATCATGCGCATTGATTCACACCATCATATTTGGGATTTAAAAGTCCGCCCGCAAACTTGGATGCAAGGTGATGAACTAAAGCCAATTTCTCGCACAATTTTAATGAATGAACTTGAACCAGAGTTAGAAAAAGCAGATATTAACTACACCGTAATAGTGCAAACTGTGCCACTAGTAGATGAAACACCAGAGTTATTGGATTTATCAATTTCTCACCCAAAAGTATGTGCAGTAGTTGGTTGGCTAGATCTAGAAAGTGAAGATATAAGACCGCAACTTGAAAAATATCTCAGCCACTCAGCTGGAAAAAACCTAGTCTCGATCAGAGATATAGCACAAGACAAAACAGATCCAAATTGGTTATTACAGGAAGATGTAATAAAAAATATTCATAGAATTGCAGAGTACGGTCTTACTTTTGATATTTTGACTCGCCCTCCTCAACTTGCTGCAGCTGTTGAGATGGTAAAACGTTCTCCAAACAATACTTTCGTGTTGGATCATATTTCAAAACCATATGTGGCAAAAAATGAAATCCAACCATGGGCCGATCAGATTAGTCAGATTGCCTCTCATGAAAATGTGTCGGTAAAAGTATCTGGCTTATTTACTGAAGCAAATTGGAGTAATTGGAGCAATCAAACTTTCCGCCCCTATTTTGATCACATTCTTAACTCTTTCACCCCATCTAGAATGATGTTTGGCTCAGATTGGCCAGTTTGCTTACTCGCTGCCACATACAGCCAAACTATCAATTTAATGGAAGAATTAACCAAGGAGTTCACAAAGACAGAGCAAGAGTCCTTTTGGTCTGGAACTG
>Ga0214921_10008234_pt1 | contig 13607 bp, 32 predicted proteins | sample LL1505_MetaG_FD_177992 | JGI IMG/M metagenome (GOLD analysis project Ga0214921, IMG submission 177992) | Freshwater microbial communities from Lake Lanier, Atlanta, Georgia, United States - LL-1505 | ecosystem: Environmental > Aquatic > Freshwater > Lake | place: USA: Georgia | collected... | reverse complement strand
AGTGGTGGAAGCGGTGGTGGTGGCGGTGCAAACGCAGGAGGGGAAAACAATACTGGTGCGCTAGGTACAGGCACTCAAAATTTCAATGGTGGTAGTGGTGGAACTGCTGCCTCTCCTGATTACAGGGCCGCAGGTGGTGGTGGAGGTGGTTCAGGAGCAACTGGCGGAAATGGAGTAACTACTGCCCCATTAAGAGGAGGAAATGGCGGAAATGGAACAAATAGTTATTCCAGTATTTTATCTGCTATTTCTTCTGTTATGTGTGCTAACTGGCAAAGTGCTACTTCAAGTGGCAGAATTGCAGGTGGGGGCGCTGGAGGTTATGGTGGACTCTCTGCTTCCTGGACTGAAGCCACAGGTGGCGCAGGAGGCGGTGCTTCAAGTGTACAAAACGCACAACCAAGTGCGGCAATAATTAACACAGGTTCAGGTGGAGCATCAGGATCAAGACGAAATAATCAATTGACTTGCGCTCTATACACAGGTGGTAGTGGTGCATCAGGAATTTTAATTGTTAGATACACACGCTCACAAGTAGGTGGATAATGGCACATTGGGCAGAAATTGATGAAAATAACATTGTTATTCGAGTAACTGTTGGTGATAACAATGATCCAAATGGTGATGAAGGTTATCAATGGTTAATTGATAATCATGGTGGTACTTGGATTAAAACATCTTACAATACTCATTTGGGTAAACACTTAAATGGTGGCACTCCTTTACGCTTAAACTATGCAGGAGTAGGAATGAAATACGATCCTGATTTAGATGGATTTATCTTGCCTAAAGAGTATGACTCATGGATTTTAGATGAAGAAACAGGTGGTTGGAAGCCTCCAATTCCTAAACCTAATGATGGAAAAAAGTATTTTTGGCGCGAAAAATTACAAATGTGGGCAGAACCGCCTAGTGAGGTGTAAGATAATTTTTACTTACTAGGAGGCGTAATGGAAATTATTTTTACAGACATAAGTAATTCAACAGGTGTTTTGGCAAAACCAAAGCCTGCAAGCGAATACATACCTCAATGGTATAAAAATGCAAAATCTTATACAAGTCCTGATGGTAAAAAAGCACCTTCAATAGAAGGAGGCCCTGTTGCTACCATTAAACGCTGTATGCCATTATGGGATTTAATGACCGCTGGATACATTATTGAAACACCTTATGACATTTATGTAAGACAAACACCTGATGGGCCGTATTTTCAATGGGGTGAAATGCAAGCAATTGCTTTTCAAACTATGGAACAATTCCAAAATCACCCTTATTCAAGAGAGATAAATTACGCAGTTAGAATTATTCACCCCTGGAGTATCAAAACCCCTAAAGGTTGGTCAATTTTAGTTTGTGAACCTCAACATCATGAGCCAGGGCCTATTGTTTGCGCTAATGGGATTGTGGATACAGACGAATTTTCAATACCTTTTAACATGTTTCTTAAATTACGCGATCCAAATTTTGAAGGAATGATCCCTGCGGGAACACCTTTCATTCAAGTGATACCTTTTAAGCGTGAAAATTGGACTTCTAAATTGGGCGGAGAAAAAGAAAAATTAAAATACGCTTCTGATTTTCAAAAATTTCTTACTGTATTCTTTGACCGCTATAAGAAGTTTTGGTGGCAACGCAAAGAATACAAATAAGGAGAACGCATGGCTACTACCTACCGTTACCTGTTTGTTGATCTTTTAAGCAACACCATTATTGGTGAACTTCCCCTAACTGGTGTTTCTTTTACTCAGCAACTTAATCAACCTGGCACTTTTCAAGGTCATCTTCTTTTGTCGGGTGTTAATGCCAATAAATACAATGTTGAACTTTCAACTATTCCTGCACACTGCGGTTTGTATGTAGATCGTGATGGCATTTTGGTATGGGGCGGAGTCATTTGGGGGCGCTCGTATAACAGCACCTCACAGACTCTTACCTTTAGCGCGCAAGAGTGGATCTCATACTTTGATCACAGGCGTGTAACGCAAGATGTGCAGTTCACAAACATTGATCAATTGGTGATTGCTAAGACTCTTATTGAAGATGCACAAGCCGCACCATACGGTGACATTGGTGTGCTGTATAACTCTGAAGGGCAAATAACTTCAGGCGTATTAATTACACAAACTTATTACAACTATGAATTAAAAAGTGTGTTTCAGGCTATTCAAGATCTCAGCCGCCAGGGTGACGGCTTTGATTTTCACATTGATGTCGCTTATGACATTAACGGCCAACCTCAGAAATACTTTAATACTTATTATCCGCGCAGTGGTTTGGCCTACTCTTTTGGTGATCCAAATGTGCCAATGTTTACTTTTCCTGCGGGCAACATGGTTGAGTATGAATACCCTGAAGATGGTTCAGCCGTAGCCAATACCGTTTATGCGCTAGGTGCTGGATCTAATGAAGGCAAATTGATTGCCACAGGCCAGGACATGGCAAAACTTACTGAAGGTTGGGCGTTGCTTGAAACAACACATAATTATGTAGAAATTACAGATCAAACTTTTTTACAACAATTAGCAGATGCTCAGGCGCTTGCTACTTCTTATCCGCCAGTGGTTCTCAAAGTTGTAGTTCCTGCTTATGTAGATCCTGTTTTTGGCACTTATGAAGTAGGAGATGATGCTCGCATAATTATTACAGATAGCCGTTTTCCTAATACGCTAGATCAGATTTACCGCATTATTGGTTTGACTGTTCAGCCAGGTGAAGATGGCCCTGAGCGCGTAACCTTAACTCTTGCACAAGGAGCAGGAGAAGCATAATGCCATACTTAAATCAACCTATTGATTTGCATAGAATGTTTGCGGACATTAATAATCGGTTAAATAAATTAGAAACCGCGGTGCGCTTTACATTTCCTAATGTTTCTGTTGATCCAACTTATCCGCGCATTGGTGATGCATGGCTCAATACCACTACTAATCAAGCCAAAATTGTTGATGCCAACGGAACAATCCGCATACTTAATTGGACATAATTAGATAAACTTTTGCCGTGAAAATGTCATTAGATACCTCATTGGCCATTGCCCAACTTATAGCAATCTGCGTTGGCTTGCCTTTAGGCGGCTTTAAGATTTGGCGCAAACTTGATTTACGATTGACGGATCAAGACAAGCGCCTAGCCCGCATTGAGTATCAGGTGTATGAAAATGGCGGGGCTTCAATGAAAGATCAAATCAACTCTTTGGTAGCCAATCAAGCCGACATTAAAACAGATGTGGCTGTATTAAAAGCACAAATGGAGGCAACAACATGATCCAAAAAGTATTAGAACTATGCAAAGCATCATTGGGCTATACAGAAAACCCTAACAATGACACGACATTTGGCAAATGGTTTGGACTTAACAATCAACCCTGGTGCGCCATGTCTGCCTCAAAAATGTACTTTGATGCTGGCATGATTGGAACAGTAGCCAATACAAATAAAGGTTTTGCCTCTTGTGATGCGTGGTTAAAGTACCTGACAAAGAACAATCAACTTGTGCCTATCGGACAGGCTCAAGCAGGAGATCTTGTGTTTTTTCAATTTGATGAAGATGCACAACCCGATCATGTGGGCATTGTAAAAGGCCATAACAAGGTGCTTAAAGTGCTGTATGTTTATGAGGGAAATACCTCTAGTGGTAAGGCAGGAAGCCAGTCAAACGGTGATGGCTATTACCTCAAGAAGCGTGACTATAAAACAATCATGGCGGTAGCCCGCCCAAAGGAGTAAAGATGAACAAAAAGCAAACAGATGTTTTGAAATCGGCCTTACGCCATTTTGCAATTACGGCTCTTGCACTTTATAGCGCAGGGGTTACAGATCTTACAGCCCTAGCATTTGCTACAGCGGCGGCCATTGTCGGCCCTGCAATCCGCGGCATTGATAAAAGTGATCCTGCGTTTGGTTTAGTGGCAGATGTAGTAACCGCTGAGATTGATAAATTAGCCAAAACCAGTAAAAAGAAAACGAAGTAAGTAACTAGCCCCGCTAACGCGGGGCTTTTTACTTTGCGGTACGCTTTACTTAAGGAGGCAAGTATGGCATTAGAAAACGCGTTGCAAGAAATCATTAGCAAACGAAACATCAGGCGAGTAGGTGGCGTTTGTACCTATCAAGAAATGTACGACAATCTAACGACAACAGACAAAAAAACATTAGATGAAGCCTGGGCTAAAGGTTATCCCGTCAGTTTAATTGTGCAGGCATTGCGAGCAGATGGCCATAAATGCAGTGCAGACACAATCAGACTTCACAGAAGTGGAACATGCAGGTGTCCAAAAGAGTAGAAGAAGTCCTTGATGATCGCGAACTTGAATACGGTAGCGCTCGCAAGAACTTCACAGCCATAGGTCGCATGTGGGGCGCTTTACTAAACATTGAGGACATAGATCCTGCGATTGTTGCATTGATGTTTGATGCCGCAAAGTCAGTGCGCATTACTGCCAACTTAGAACATGAAGATAGTTGGATAGATAAAGAAGGCTACACACACCACGGCAAGGAGATTGTGTTTTCACATGAGCCTTGAAAAAAGATTACAGGACATGCCTGAAGGTATTGAGTCAGAAGATGTTAAAGAACTACGCCAGGTAATTTTGCGATTGCAAAAACAACTTAAACAATCAAAAGAACGCAGTGAGGATTTGGTAGAGGCAACTCACCGTGGTGCTTATGATGCAATGATTTCATTAGGCAAAGTTCCACCTGTTTCTGCGCCACAAAAAGACACGCGCAAAGTTAATGCTGAAGTGGCGTTAATTCATTCAACAGATTGGCAAGGCGCAAAAGTTACAACCAGTTACAACAGCGAAATTATGCGTGATCGCGTGATGCAATTTTCTGAAAAGGTTGTGCATTTAACTGACTTGCAACGCCATCATCACCCTGTTAATGAATGTGTGGTTATGTTTGGCGGTGACATGGTTGAAGGTTTGTTTAATTATCCTGCGCAGTTATGGCAGATAGACGCTTCATTGTTCGGCCAGTTCACAACAGTTTCACGGCTCTGCGTAGATTTTGTACGCGTTATGTTGGCTAACTTTGAGAAGGTCACAGTGATTGCAGAGTGGGGAAATCACGGGCGCATTGGCGGCAAGCGCGCAGAGGTTCCAAAGTCTGACAATGTGGACAGAATGGTTTATGAAATGAGCCGCCAAATCCTTGCAGGTGAAAAGCGTTTGATTTGGGAAGATTGCCCTGAGGACATTCAAGAAGTTGAGATTGGTAACTACCGCGCCCTGCTCATGCACGGTGATGAACTAGGCCGCTCAGGATTTGCAAGCCCTGCGGCATGGATTGCAGGTGCTAACCGCTGGAAAGCGGGCGCACATGATTACGATTTCCATGACATTTTTCTAGGTCACTATCACCGACATGCACAAGAGCCAATTCAAAAACACTACAACATTTATTGGACGGGTTCAACGGAGTCAGATAACCGTTATGCCCGTGACTCAATGGCCGCTAGTGGCAGACCGTCACAACGCTTGCACTTTGTAGATCCAATTAAGGGCAGAACTACAGCCCAATACCAGGTTTGGCTTGATTGAAAACCTTGATTTACTTTGTCAAATCGTAAGTGACATTTGCATTTTTGCGGTGTGTCGCAATTTTTTTACGCGTGAGTCTATAAATAAATTACAAACCCAAAAACATCAAAATGTATAATTATCTTGTAACCTCAAATTGGGGAACAGGAAGGTAATTTAATGAGCAAGTGTTGTGAAATTGTGTATTTCAAACATGACATGGGTTGGGATTGTTACGACAAAGCAGAGTGCCACAAATTTCAAGGCACATGGCTTCCTAGATGGTTTGACAATCCCATAGTGGAAGATGCGCCCACCAAAAAAAATGCTACGCAACAAATCAAAGATTTGCACATTTTGGGGATCTGCCTAGTTAAAGGTTAATCCTCATCATCATCTGAATACTCAGTGGTGATCAAGCGCATGTTAGAAACATCTACACCGTGTTCTTCTGCTTTATCCATTGCGTCTTTGAAAGTTGTTAAACAGCGATTGGTTAAATCGCTAACCATGTCAGGGTAAGTTGCTTCACTACCTAATTCCACGACAAGGCCACCCAAACGGATTGAGATTTGTGTATAAGCCATGAGTTCCCCCTGGCCATAAGTATGCCACTACCGCCGCGCCACGCCGATAAATTACGGGGTGCTTGTGTTTGTCAGTGGCAAGGTGTTCAATCTGCTCTACACGGGCTAGTTAGCCCCAAACAGGAAGGTTACAAATGGCTGGTAATTACAATCCAAATGATTACGAAACAGTGGCGGAAAGATTACAACGCGCTCACAGTGATCATAAAGACTTACGCATAATCAATCGCATTGTGGACATTGTGCGAGATGAGCAACACCGCCCACTTCAATACATTGTTGAGTCATCTGTTTTTTATGGTGATGTTTTGGTTGCCGTAGATGTGGCTGAAGAAATGGTTGGTTCATCATTTATCAACAAATCCAACGCATTAGAAAATGCTTCAACAAGTGCGACAGGAAGAAGTTTAAGCCTGGCGGGTTACATGGGAACTGATCCTGAAACTAAGAAGCCAGTACGCCCAACACAACAAGACATGGAAAAATCAAAGCGTGTTGAAGGTGTAACAAAAAATGCACCACAAGCAAAAGCACCTGCGGTAGAGCGCCAATACACAGAAGAAGAAAAAGCGAGCGCATTTGCAGTTTTTAGTTTGATTGAAACTAAAACAACAGAGGAAGAACTTAGAAGCGCATGGCAATTAAATCTTGATCTTCTTGATGTTGTAATTGAAGGCGCAACTTTGCGTGATCACCTTTTGACACGCAGGGCGGCTCTCAATGGATAACAAGGTCATTATTGCGCGCAATGCACAACCTACATCAGTAGCCGCGGCTATGAAAGCGTTGCCTAGAACTGGATCAATGCGCCGCAAGGTGTATGAATACATTGTAGGCCAGGGTTTGCGTGGCGCTACTGATCAAGAAATAGAAAAAGCATTAGGTATTGAAGGCAACACAGTGCGCCCTACTAGGATCAGCCTAATTAAAGATGGTTACATTATTTGGGCAGGCACATTTAGAAAAAATCAACACAACAATGACTGCTTGGTTTACCGCGCAGTAGAGGAAGGAATGATGCTATGAGTAGTAAAGAAAATAAATTTGAACCATCAAACGGATTAAAGGTTGCAGTCCATTTCAACATTATTGCAATCCGCGCATTGGCTCAGGAGTTGAACATGTTTCCTGAAGTTTTGGCTGAGAAATTAGACAGAGCGGGATTTGCTCTCACGCCTGATCCTTTCAACATGTCATCAGATGCAGGCAAAGTAATTGTGTTGCAGAACAAACGCGAGAATTCAAACATAAGCCTGGTGAAAGAAAAGACAGATGAATGAAATTATTACGCCCGCAATGGTTGAGCAAAAATTACGCGGGCTTTCTAAAGAAGTAGATGAAGCGCATAAAGTTTTAATTGAAATTGAAACTATTTATCACAGCGTTAAAGCGGATTACGAAATTGCTATGGCTAAATCTCGTATGACCTATGCAATGCAATCATCACCAACTGGTAAAAATTACACAGTAGGTGAGCGTGAGGACATGGCGCTTATTCAGAATGAAGAACTGCACAAAGATCTTGCGATTGTGCAAGCAAAAGTTCTTGCTTCACGCGGTAATACAAACAGATTAAAAATGCAGGTGGACATTGCCCGTTCAGTTGGAACATCAGTGCGCACAAGTATGGATCTCACATGATTACACTGGCAGTTTTTTTACTGGGTGTATTGATTGGTTATTGGCTTTACCCGTTGCGCATGGCGTGGAAGTTATACAAAATTAGCCAACAATTGAAAAAGTTAGAAATTGATCACATGAAGATGATGGAAGATTTACATGGCTCGCAATGGAATGAGGATAATTTGTGATTGATCTACAAAACATGGTGGTTAAAACCCTGGTTGCTAATGACAATGCCAGGGCTAGATCACAACAGACAGCCATTGGGCCATCTGCAATTGGTGGGTGTCACCGCAGGCTTTGGCATGACATAGCCCAAACAGCGCCAACAAATGTTGGTGACAAGTTAGGCGCAATCCTGGGTACTTTTATTCACACAGGCATTGAAGATGCAATCCGCCGTGAAGATCCGTTTGGTGTTCAGTATGAACTAGAAATTGCGGTAGAAGCCAATGGAGTGCCTGGCCATGTGGACGCATACGACAAGATCAACCACACCGTTATTGACTGGAAAACCATCAAGAAAGGCAGTGGCCGTTACTTTGGCGGTAACAACAGGCAACAGGTTTGGCAGATACATTTGTACGGCTATTTGCTTATACAAAATGGCTACACGGTTAAAGATGTAGCGCTTGTAGGAATTCCGCGTGATGGAAAGATGACAGACATTTTGGTTTATAGCGCGCCGTATGATGAACAAATTGCATTACAAGCGTTAGCGCATTTAGAAAAAACCAGGGAAATGGTTGCTCAGCAACTTAAACCTTCTCCTGAAAAACCCCTGGCTTTTTGCGCCGACTTCTGCCCCTACTATGATCCGACAGGAGAAGAAGGTTGCCCAAGTATTCAGAAATAGATTGGGAGAAGGCAGAATGTAAGCGTTTAGAAATTCACACAGATCTCTTTTATGACATAGAAGAAGAAAGATCTGTAAACGCTTACGATCACATCAACGCGGTGCGATCTATTTGCGTCTCTTGCCCTATTTGGAAAGATTGTTTAACCTACGCATTTCAAAATGAAAATTACGGTATGTGGGGCGGCATGACTTCTCAAGAAAGAGCAAGCATTGATGAACCATTGAAGTATCCCAATCAACGCATCAGAGGATTAAAAGCAATGAGTGAGATGGGAATTTCACTTGAGCAAATTAAAGAATGTAAGAGGAAGGCAAAATGACCTGGATCAAATTAGATGACACCTTGCCAAACAATCCTAAGATCCTGCCATTAAGTGACAAGGCGTTTAGGCTTTACATTGAAGGATTGTGTTACGCCAACCAATACCTCACTGATGGATTTCTTGCGCAGGCTGTAATCAATCGTTTAGACAATGGCAACGCTTATCAAGAACTTGTTGATGCAGGGCTTTGGATTACGGTAGAAGCAGGCGCGCAGATCCATGACTATTGCGAGCATCAGACAAGCCGCAAGACTGTTGAGGAAAAGCGTGAGCAGGTGCGCAATCGTGTAACGCGTTACAGAGAAAAAAGTAACGCTGATGTAACGCCCTCAGAAACAGAAACAGAAACAGAAACAGAAACAGAAACAGATAAAAGAAAGAAAGATTTATTTGATCAATTTTGGGCTATCTATCCTTTGAAGATTGGAAAAGAAAAAGCCCGTAAATCTTTTAACACACGGATTAAAGAGACTGATCCTGAAGTAATCATTAGAGGCGCTCAAAGGTACTTATCAGACCCTAATAGGACTAAGACCTTCACCGCATACCCTGCAACCTGGTTGAACGGTCACAGGTGGCTTGATGAGGCTTTACCGCCATTAGATGCTTCTGCGGAAATTCAACAGAAAAAATTACAGGAAGCAAGAAGTAAAACAGACAAAGAGCGAGAGGAAGCCGCGGAATGGTTCAGACAGCAAGAAGAACAAAGATTACGCGCCGTTCCACCACCCGCAGAATTACGCAATCTTTTCAAAAAGAGTTAGACAAATTAACGCAAACATTATCTGTAACTGTTACTATTGATGTAACCATTACAGGAGGAACTATGACTAAGCAATTAGTTGATCCCGCAATTGTGCAACCAGGTGATCATGTATTAGTTAATAATCACGATCTTATGGTGAAGTACATTCAAGGCCCTGATCATTCAGGCACTTATGATTTTCATGGTGTTAATGAATTAGGCAAAGAACAAATTGCAATAGCGCAGGATCTTATTACACTGATTAGGTGATTACTTTTCAGGTAGATGGGCAACCTGTTCCACAAGGAAGCCTCAAAGTCATCAATGGGCATGTCATTCACGCCAAAGGATCTGAATTAGCGGCCTGGCGTTCTGCCATTGCTTTGCGGGCTAGGGAGGCGGGGGCTAAACCTCACCTTGAGCCAGTGGAGATTGACATGATCTTCACAATGGCCCGCCCAAAGACTGTAAACCGCCCTGAGCCGTCAGTAGCCCCTGATTTAGATAAATTGGTGAGAGCCGTTCTAGACGGCCTTACAGCCATTGCCTATCGTGATGATGGGCAGGTTGTACGCCTGACAGCGGCAAAGGTGTATGGGATCAACCCTGGGGTTTGGGTTCAAATGTGGGCCAAAATGCCCGCATAGGGCGTGACCAGTCAATAAAAAGATTTTTACAAAATTTGGCACATTTATTGCCAAATGTCTGCCCCTGGGTGTAATCTTTTCTTTGTAAGGGAAATCGTTTCCCAAAGAAAGGCATCAAAATGGCTACAACTACTTGCAAGCGTTGCGGGCGTCATAATCTTGTGTGGGCGCAATCTAAAAAAGGCAATTGGTATTTGTCAGATCCAAAGGCAATTCAAACAAGTTATGGCAATTACATAACAATTCCTTTTGGTCACAAGTGTGTATCAGAAGATTTAGGTTCTGAGCGCAATGAAAGTTTTATGTTTGACCTACAAGCAAGAAGCGGAGCGTAATTATGTTATCAACTACAGGCGGCTACACAATTCAAGAAACAGAAAATGGCGTGGCTCTTTTGCAATCTGAAACCCGTGTTGTTACTCGTTATTCAATTAAGCAATTAAAAAATGGTAAGTGGCAAGTTCGCTTACACGGAGCATCTTTTGGTTTGGAAATTGAGTATTTTGTATCAGCCGACAAAACATTTGGCGCAGTTATTAACCAATGCACAATTGATTTGAATTCAATTATTGATGAACTACTAATTGCAAAGGCAGGTAACTAATTATGGCTACAACAATTAGTGGCAATGTAACAATTAACGGCAAAGCCATGTGGACAGTTAAAAGTTTGGCAACGAATGGAGATGTATTTATTTACCGTTATGTTGAAACAAAAAATTCACGCCGCATGATTACACGCCGTATTTCACCACTGAAATTAAAGAAGTGGGGAAACTAATGGGATTAACAACTAAAGATCTACAAATCATCAATCAAGCGCTTGCTCAGTATGAAGCAACACTAGAAGATGGCCCAGGTAATCCTGCTTATGATTATCACAAAAAAATGTATGGCAATCCTGAAAAAACTATAGAAGCAACGCGCACCCGTGTGTGGAAAGAAACCAACAAGCGCGAAAGGACATGTGTGTGAAGTTCAAAGTAGAAATAACGGTGGAGTTTAATGATTTTGTAATTCCACCCAACAAAAGTCAGTCAATGAATAATGCAATGCAACGCGAGCAGGTTTGGTTTGCAATTCAGGACAAATTGGCTGACATGAAACCACAGATCCACAATGTCTATAAGCAAAGAACCTGATGCGCCTAGATGCGTTTGGTGTGGAACTTATGGGTCACCTGCAAATTTTGTAATTGTGTTTGAAGCAGTAGAAGGCAATGCACTGAGTGAGTGCGAGTGGTGCGGCACACAAGAATGGTTCAGGAGGAAGGCAAGCAATGGCAAAGAGTAAATTGACACGCAGAGGCAAAATTGTTTTGGGAATTGTTGTAGCCGTAATTGTTTACTGGCTGTATGACATAACAACACCTGAGCAATGCAAGGTAGCAATTGAGAACATGTCAGAGTGGTGCAAAGATTTGAGATACCCATGACACCTGAAGAAGTAATTAACAATCATTTGATCCCAATTGAAAACGCTTTAACAGAATGGATTGAAGGCCCGTATGTGGCAAAGATGTTGGCTGAACCCAGTAGCCGCGAGCGCTATGCAGGGTTTTTGGAAGGCATCAGATTAAGCAGGGCTAATGTAATTCAAGCGCGGATCAACCTAACGCCACAGGAGGAAGAAGAATGATGCTGTTAATAGGTGTAATCATTTTTACCGTTTTAGGCGTTGTAATTAGTGAGATTTGCTATAAAATAGAGCAGTCCTAAAAATAACCTGAAAGGGGTAAAGAAATGGACAGTTTAGTTAATCGTTGTTTGTGTGGTAGTTGGGTTTACGGTAACGCCGCTTGCGAAGTGTGCAGAAAGTTGGCGAAAGGCTAAAGCCTGAAGCGTGTAACACAAATCCTTTTAAGCGCCGCATTAGCGGTAGGAATTGTGTTTGCTTCACCATCTGCGGCTCAAGCACCAAAGTTAGAGTTGCACCAAATGCCGCCTAAGTTGATGGCATTGGAAATGGTGAAGAAAAATTACCCTGATCATAAAAAGCAATTTGCCTGCCTGGAACAATTGCTTTACAAGGAAAGCGGGTGGCGCGTAAATGCGCTTAACCGTTCCTCAGGGGCTTTTGGACTTTTTCAATTTTTGCCATCCACATGGAAAAATTACAAGTACCCTTACATGCCTAAAGACGCTTACACACAAATCAAGGCTGGCTTGCGCTATGTGTACAAGCGCTACCAAACACCCTGCGGGGCATGGGAGTTTTGGAAAAAACAGGCTGGCCCTGACTTACATGGAGGTTGGTATTGATGAGTACAGCATCACCATTTGGCCTGCCATTACGCGTTGATCTTCCTACGGTAGATCCTACTGAATGGGAAGATGAAGAAGAAGATGGCGATTGATAAGAAGGTTGTTGCTACCGTAATTAACAGGGCTAATGGCTATTGTGAAGTCTGCGGTGGCCCTGGTTTGCCTGAGAACATGGCCTTGCATCACCGCAAACTCAAATCAAGAGGCGGCAAAGACACCGTTTCCAATCTCATTTTGATCCATCACGGTTGCCATAATCTAAAAACCGATAGTATTCACCTCAAGCCTGCAAGCGCAGAGCAAAAGGGTTGGATTGTGCCTTCTTACAGAGAGCCACACGAATTTCCTTTTGTGAAGCCTGATGGTTCAATTGTATTACTACAAGATGACGGCACTGAAGCCGTAATGATGGAAGGTGACTGATGCACATAAGCGTTAAAGGTAATTTAGGCAGTGACCCTGACCTAAAGTTTTCAAAGAACAACACAGCGTATTGTAATTTTTCATTGGCATACACCCCGCGAAAGCAAATAAACGGTGAATGGAAAGATGGAGAAGTTACATGGTTCAGAGTAATTGCATTTGGCACAAAGGCTGAAGCAATTGCAGACACATTTAGAAAAGGTGACAGTGTTCTAGTTGTTGGCGATTTAGAACAGAAAACTTACACCGACAAAGAAGGCAATGAAAAAACAACAATGGAGATTGCCGCTAAGGAAGTTGGTTTAGTGCCACGCCTGGGTAAACCAAAATCAGGACAATTTGCAACTAAGGAGGCATCACCGTGGTAGATAATCTAATGAGCGCGTCTGAAGTTTGCGAGCGTTTAGGAATTACATTAAATAACTTACGACAGATCCAACACCGCAAGACTCTGACATGGGTGCAGAAGTCAGGGCGTAATGTGTTTTATACAAAAGCAGATGTTGAGAACTACTTTTCAAAGCGCCAGGAGCGTAATCAAGGCTAACATCTTCATGTGATCGTCATTGAAGAAGAAGTAACCGTGGCTCAGATAGATGAATGTCTAAGTCAT
>Ga0214921_10008232_pt1 | contig 13608 bp, 15 predicted proteins | sample LL1505_MetaG_FD_177992 | JGI IMG/M metagenome (GOLD analysis project Ga0214921, IMG submission 177992) | Freshwater microbial communities from Lake Lanier, Atlanta, Georgia, United States - LL-1505 | ecosystem: Environmental > Aquatic > Freshwater > Lake | place: USA: Georgia | collected... | reverse complement strand
GGCGCACGCGACCTGGTGACCTAGCCCGAGCGCTCCCCGAAGGACTACGATGTGTGCGAACGCTGATTTATGGGGACAGCTGCGTCGATCTGTTGGAACATACCGAAGCAACGCGATCGGAGGTTGAACATGAGTGAACGAGTGGCGCTCTACCCGGGGAGTTTTGACCCCGTGACGTTTGGTCACATCGACCTGATTCGTCGTAGCTTGGCGATTGCCGATCGTCTCGTTGTTGCCATCCTGCCAAACTCTGACAAGGAGGCGCTACTCACCCTTGAGGAGCGGACAACCCTGCTGCAGACCGTGATGAGCGCTGAGCTCGGTGCCGCAAGCGCGCGAGTGCAGATCGTCTCCGCATCCAATCTCGCGGTTCGTGTCGCGGCAGAGGCGGGGGCAACGCTGATTATCCGTGGGCTCCGTGCTGGCTCCGACTTCGAGGCCGAGTTGCGTATGGCACATGCTAATCGCCTGCTGGCGCCCGAGATCGAGACCGCCTTCTTGATGACGGCACCAGAACACGCCTCAACTTCGAGCAGGCTAGTTCGCGAAGTTGCGCGGTATGGCGGACCGCTCGACCGACTCGTGCCAGCAGCCGTCGTCCCAGTCCTCACCGCCGCCGCTCGACGACGAACCTCCAAGGCGTAGCTGGTGGAGAGCGAAGCGGCGGCGTTGCAGCCGCCCCTCTATCCCGTTGACCTTTCACCTCTTCTTGCCGAAGCCTCGGGCGGCACCTTTACCTTGGAGCCATTCTCGGTAGAGGAAGACTTGGACGACGAACAATTCGCAGCGACGGTCCAGGTTCGCGTTGACCGAACGAATCGCGGTGTGCGCATTGTCGGAACCGTGCGTGGCAGCCAGGCCGGTGCCTGCGGGCGCTGCCTTGCTCCCGCATCAGCGCAGCTCAGCGCCCCGATCGACGAAGAGGCAGTTGAGCCCCGACACGCAACGGAGGGAGCCCTCCTCATTGGCAAGGGAAACAGCGTGGACGTTGGTCGTATCGCCATGGAGGCGCTCGACCTGACCCGCCACCTCGTCCTGCTCTGCACGCCGCCCTGCCCTGAGCGCTGCGGACTCTGCGGGGCGAATCACCCCGTGAGTGCCTGCCCGGAGAGGGGGCTGGACCCTCGGTTGGCTGGCTTGGCCGCCCTCCTCCCCCCTGAAGGGGACGAAGGGGCGCCGATCGGGTAGGATTCCCCTCCAAGGCGCGCCCAGTCGGGCGCCAACGAGCGAGGTCAATAAACATGGGCGTACCAAAGCGGAAGAAGTCGCACGCACGTCAGGGTGACCGACGTGCTCACCATGCCTTGACGCTGCCATCGATGGATCGCTGCCCACAGTGCAACGCCGTCAAGCGTGCGCACCATGCCTGCCTCGAGTGCGGAACCTATCGCGGCCGCGAGGTCATCCGCCGACCTGCGCCGGACGCGGACGTCGCCGACGCCTAACTCGCAATGAGCGCGTCGGGCGGCACTGTCCGCCTCGCCCTCGATGCGATGGGTGGTGACCACGGCCCCACCGAAGTTGTCCCAGGCGGTCTGCGCTGGGCTAAAGAGAATCCCAACGATCATCTGACCCTTGTCGGTGACGAGCAGACCATCCGCACGATCGCGGGCGGCGAACTACCTGCCAACGTTTCCATCGTTCATGGACCTGGCGTGATCACCATGGAAGAGAATCCTGCCATCGCCGTACGCGAACGCAAAGACGCATCGATGGTTGTCGCCGCAACGCTCGTTCGCGACAAGCTTGCCGATGCGGTCGTCACTGCTGGCCATACGGGTGCGGGAATGGCTGCAGGTGTCTTGATCATCGGTCGCATCAAGGGGGTCATTCGCCCGGCCATCGCCGTGCAGTTCCTCTTGCGCGAGAAGCCGCTCCTGTTGCTCGACGTTGGCGCGAACCCAGACTCCACTCCAGAAAATCTTTACCAGTACGCGCATATGGGTCAGATCTTTTCGGAACGCGTTCTCGGTGTGACCAATCCACGCGTCGCACTCCTCTCCATTGGTGAGGAGAAGGGGAAGGGCGATGTGCGCATTCAACGTGCCACGGAGCTGCTTGACCAGTCGTCACTGAACTTCACGGGAAATGTGGAGGGGCGGCATCTCGCCGCTGACGAGGCCGATGTCGTGGTCTGCGACGCGGTGCTCGGCAACGTCGCGATCAAGCTAGTCGAGGGCGTCACGACCACCATCACCGACATGTTCCGAACTGAGTTCCGCCGCCTCCCATTCGGCCCCATCGCCGCGTTGCTGATGCGTGGCTCCATCGCGCGCATCCGGACGCAGCTCGACTACGAGCGGGTTGGCGCAGCAATCCTCTTGGGCGTCCAGGGGACCGTTGCGATCACGCACGGTCGCGCCCGTTCACGCATGGTCTACTTCGCGTGTGCAACCGCCGCCCGAGCCGTCCGCGAGCGCGTGACGGAACAGATCGCATCGTCACTCGCCGAGAACACGGCTGCGGCTCCTGACGGTCTCCCAATCGGACCTGCGTAACGTGGCAACGCGGCGAGCCCCGGCCGCACCGAAGGACTTGGCTGCGCGCGCCCATACCGCGGGTCGGCGCGATGCGCTGACAGCCCTCTATGAGTCGGACTTTGGGTTGCGCACGGCACTGGCAGTGCTGGAGCGACGTGTTGCCGCGGGGGATGTTCAGGAGGAGACCCTCATCTGGTCCCGACCCCTCCTCGAGGTGGTGGAGGCGAACCGTCCGCAGATTGATGCCGATATTGAGCGTCTTGCCCCTGCCTTCCCCCTCGCAACGATGGCCAGAATTGACCGTTCGCTCCTGAGGTGCGGCCTAGGGGAGGTGATACACTCCCGCACGGCGGCGCCGACCGAGGCGATCGCTGCGTGGACCTCACTCGCTCGCACGTATAGCGGCGAACCGGCCCGCAAACTGGTCAACGGCGTACTCGGCACCGCGCTTCGCGAGGTTGCCGCCACGGCGGAGAGAGACGGAGGGAGTAACTCATGAGCGACAAGGATCAGATTTTCCAGGAGCTCCAGAGCTACATCGTTGAGCAGCTCGGCGTTGAGAAGGAGAAGGTGAAGCCTGAGGCCGCCTTCATCGAAGACCTCAATGCAGACTCCCTCGACCTTGTTGAATTTGCGATGGGCCTTGAAGAGAAGTTCGGCGTGACCATTGCTGACGAAGAGCTCGGCAAGATCAAGACGGTGCAGGACGCCGTCGACGCTATCGTCGAGAAGAAGGGCTGAGATGGGGCGGCCCCGTGGCCGCCGGGGTGAGGCAGAAGTCTCGCTCAGCGCGGCCAGCGGGGCATGCCACCACTCACCACGATGACGCTCGTCGTAGCGCCACTTTCGATGACCCCAGCACAACGTGAACGCCTCGGAATCCCGGCGGGAGGCGAGGCGCTCGTTGAGTTGGCGCTCACGCACCCATCGCGCCGCCATCAAGAGGGTGCCGGGGCCGACAACGAGCGCCTTGAGTTTCTTGGCGATGCCATCCTTGGTGCGGTCGTGGCTGCTCGGCTCTACGCCGATGATGGTGCAGCCGAAGAGGGGGACCTCTCTGAGCGCCGTGCCGCCGTTGTCTCCCGTGCCGCACTTGCAGAGGTAGCCCTGCGCATTGGTGTGGACGAGGTGCTGATGCTTGGCGAGGGTGAAGCGTCGCGCGGCGGCGCACGCCGACCAGCGGCACTCGCGGCGGCGTTTGAGGCCTTGATCGGTGCGATCTATCTCGGCCACGGTTTCGCCGCGGCAGCCACCTTCATCGAAGGACACATGAGCGCGGAGCTCGCCGCCCCACGCGCCGCGCTCGGCAAGGGGATTAAGACGCTGCTGCAGGAGTGGACACAGGCACGCAATGGCTCTCTGCCGCGATACGACGTTGTGGCGACCACCGGCCCCGAGCATGACCGCACCTACGAGTGCGTCGTGCGCATCGATGGCAGCGAGGTGGCTCGGGGTTTTGGGCCAAGTCGCCGTGCCGCGGAGGCCGCCGCCGCGGAGGCCGCCATTGACCTGCTCGGCATTACTGCAGGGGGCGCGAAGTGAGCCGACTGCGACTCCGTGAAGTACGCCTGAGCGGATTCAAGACCTTTGCCGACAAGACGACGATCGCCTTCACCCCTGGAATCACGGCCATTGTTGGACCGAATGGCAGCGGTAAGTCCAACGTGGTTGATGCGTTGCGCTGGGCGCTCGGTGAGGCTGGTCGCGGTATCCGGTCGAAGCGTGTCGATGAGGTGATCTTTGCTGGATCAGAGAAGCGCCGACCGCTCGGTCTTGCCGAAGTATCGCTCTCCATTGCGAATGACGATGGGCTCTTTGATCTTCCATTCACGGAGATTGAGATCGCCCGCCGCGCCGATCGTGGCGGCGGCCAAGAGTATCTGCTCAATCGCGAAAAGATTCGCCTTCGCGATCTCAATGAGTTGCTCGACGGTGCGGGCCTCGCCGAAAACGGCCTTCTTTTTATCGGTCAAGGCGCGGTTGACCAGGCACTAAGCCTGAAAGCAGAGGAGCGTCGCGCGCTTGTTGAAGAGTTTGCCGGCACCGCCCGCCATGAGCGACGACGAGCACGCGCAGAAACCGAGATGAAAGAGGCGATCGATAATCGTGCGCGTGTCGAAGAGATCCTGGGCACCCTTCGACCGCAAGAGCGTCGCCTTGCCACCCTCGCGAAACAGGAGGCTGGTCGTGAAGAGCTGCTGACCGAGGCCGTGGAACGAATCGCAGCGCTGGGTGCCGCGCGTGGCGCCTGGATCGCGTCACGACGTGTGCGCATCGGCGGCCAGCTCTCAACCGTCACTAGTGAGCTGCACGCCATTCGCGAACAACTGCGGAATGCCGACGAGGAGGCGCACCGTCGACGTGAGCGGCTTGGGCTCGCGCGCACCGATCTTGATGCTGCACGTCGCGCCCTTGAAGTGGCGCGTGAGGCACGTGAGGTCGCCGAGCGTGCCCACGGGCGCGTTGAGGCCGAGTCACTCGCCCTCGCCCGAGATGTTGAACGTATTGCTGCAGAGGTTTCCGTTGCTGAGGCTGAGATCGCATCCGTCGAGGCGCTCCGTGCTGCCGCGGCACCCGCAGTAGATGCCGAAGCAGTTGCCGCGCTCGAGATCCTCGACGTCGATCTCTCTGCTGCACGCCGCGAGTTGGAAGCCCTAACCGATGGGACGGGCGAGGGGAGCAGCGACTCTGCGGTTCGCGCTCAGCGTTCCCGCGAAGTTGAGCGGGCAGACCTTACCGCTCGTCTCGAGCGACTGCAGGCCGAACGCACCGCCGTTACAGCCGATGGCGCGAGCGAAGATCCGTCTGCAGCCGAGAGCGTTCTGATGCTCGCTGCGACCGCCGCGAGTGACGCGGCTGCCCGTTTGGCGGCGGCTACACGTGAGCTTGCGGAAGCCGAATCTAGCGCCGCTGCCGCCCGCGCAACTGTGGGCGAGAGTGAGCGAGCGGCGCGGGCCGCCGAAGCAGAGGCAGCATCGTTCACTGGGCGGCTCACCGCCCTTGAGGCGCGACGCGCAGCCCTGCAAGAGCGCGCTCTCTCCAAGGCGGCACACGCCATTGGCGGCCGAAGCCTGCTCGCCGGCGTTGAGCTTCGCGAAGAGGGTCGCACTGCAGTTCTTGCCGCCCTTGGTGCGTTGGCGCGTGGCTTCGTTGTTGATCAGCGCGGGGCCAGCCTCCTTGACGACAAGCAGGGGGCTCTCCTCATTGATGGCGCCGATGTGATTGGTGCGACCGCCCATCCGACACTCCCTTCCCTGAGCACCGAAATCATGAGCGATCCCGACGGACTCCTTGCGCGACTGCTCGCCAGCGTTTTCGTTGCTCCGAGCGTCGCCGCCGCGCTGAGCGCACTGACCGACCTTCCGCTGGGCGGCACGATCGTGACGCGCGCGGGCGCTGTTGTGCGTCACGGGGGCGTCGTTATCCGAGAGACAGAGCCAGATGATGCGCTCGTTGATTCTGAGATCAGCCGCGCCGCGGCAGCAACAGAGCGACTACGTGGAGCAGCGGCGGTACTTCGCAATGAGGCCACGGTAGCGGCGGGCACGCTGACATCCGCGGAGTCGCGCCTGACACAAGCGCGTGAAACTGAGGTGAGCACCCGAGCGGCACTGCGGGCCGCCGAATCGGCGCGCGCTGAGGCGGAGCGCCGACGCGACGCTGTGCGTCGGAGCACAACGGAACGAGCGGAGCGCATCGGGCGACTCGACGCCGCCGTAACAGCGGCACAGGCACGACTCAACGAGATCGCTCTCACTCCGGAGCAGTCGGTTGTCACCGATGCTGCCACCCAGTGGCGTACGCGCGTGGAGGAGTTGAACGCTCGCCGTGCCGATCTCGCCACCGCCGTCGAGGTGGATCGCGCAGCGCTGCGCACCTGGGAACTAGCCCGTGCACGGGGAGACGCGACCGTCGCTGGCGCTTCTTCCCGAATCGCCCGCGCCGCAGAAGAGCGTGGTGCGCTCGAAACACGCGTAGCCAATCTCCGCGCCCAGCTCGCTGAGCAGTCAGGGCTCGCCGCCGCGGCCCGAGCCGCCGCCACACAACGAGAAGAGAGCGTGCAGGCGAAGGCAGCACTCCAGGTTGATATTGAGAGCGAGATCGCTGCCGACGAAGAGGCGAAGCGGGGTCTCCGATCACGCGAGCAACAGCTTGACGAGGCACTCCGTCCATTGGAGCGCGACGCGCAGGCGATTGAGTTTGAGCGAGAGCGCTTCATTGAAGAGTTGAGCGGCGACCTTGCCGCCTTCGGTCGCCGCCTCACCGAAGATGCAAGATTGGCCGCCGGGATTCCCGACGCGCTCCAGACCGCTGCGCCTGCCGATGATGCAGAAGCAGCAGCCGACGGTGATACCGCCGCGCGTGAGGGCCTTGCACGCCAACAGGCGGCAGCACTCGCCCTCCACTGGGAGGGAGGCCACGCTGCGGACGGCACTACAGCGCCCGTTGCACCCGACCCTGAAGAGCTGCGCGCCCTCGAGCGCCTGCGCCGTAAGATCGGCCCGCTGGAAGCGGGTGGCGCAAGCATCGTGATGGAGCATCAAGAGCTTCGTGCGCGGCTTGAATCATTGGAAGTGCAAACGAAAGACCTTGACGGCGCGATCGAGAAGGCAGCGACGCTGATGCGAGAGCTCGATCAACTTGTTGAATCGACCTTCACCGAGCAGTTCGCAGCGTTGCAGACAACGTTTGCCTCCAATTTCCAATTGTTGTTTGGCGGCGGAGATGCGCAGCTCCGCCTCGCCGACGAGGGCGAGTCACGTCGACCAGGTATTGAGATTGATGCTCGCCCTCCACTCAAGCGCCGACAGCAGCTCTCCCTCCTTTCCGGAGGCGAGCGTGCACTCACCGGCGTAGCGCTGTTACTCGGCATGCTGGCCGTTCGGCCACTGCCGTTCGTTGTTCTCGACGAAGTGGATGCCGCCCTTGACGAAGCAAACGTCACCCGCTTTGGTGACGCGATCCGTGAGCTGAGTGAGCGAACGCAGATTGTGGTGATTACGCACAACCGCGGAACGGTCGAGGTGGCCGATAGCCTTTGGGGCGTGACCGTTGGGGAAGACGCCGCAAGTCGTGTGTTCGGGCTCCGCCTTGATGAGGCGAAGCGCATTGCGGATCAAGCTCGTGCAGAGCGCGAGGCGGCGCGTTGAAACTCGCCTTCTGGCGAAAAAGTTCCCCCGACGACGAGAAGCGGGTGGCCGAAACCATCACCCCAGCCTCAAACCCTCTCGCAAACGTACTTCGACGATTTACCGCCCCAGAACCTGATTGGCGCGAGATTGAAGATGCGCTCCTCGCCAGCGACGTTGGTCTCGCCGCCGCAACGGCACTCATCCAAGCCGCTCGAGACGTTGATGGTGGTAGTGGCCGCGCCCGTGTGCGCGCCGCAGCGCTTGGCCTTCTCGGTGGGAGCGCTGCGAGCCAGCAGGAGGAGGCGGACGTGGTGCTCCTCGTTGGCGTCAACGGGGTTGGGAAGACCACCACGGCGGCCAAGCTCGCCTCTCGCGCAAAGGCAGCGGGTCTCGTACCACTCCTTGTTGCCGCGGATACATTCCGCGCAGCAGCGATCGATCAGTTGCGCGCGCTCGGGGTGCGCGAAGGCGTTGAAGTGGTGGAGGGGCGCCAGGGCGGCGATCCCGCTGCGGCGATCCATGATGCGCTGACCCTTGCTGCGGCTCGCGACTTTACCCCCGTGATCATTGACACTGCTGGTCGCATGCAAACGCGGTCTGGCCTGATGGATGAACTTGCCAAGATTCGACGTGTGGTCACAAAAGTTGCTCCAACCCGCACCGTAGAGGTGCTCCTCGTACTAGATGGCACCGCCGGTCAGAACGGGCTTGCCCAGGCGCGTGGGTTTGACGCATCGGCAGGAATCAATGGCATTGTGCTTACGAAACTCGATAGCGGCGCTCGTGGTGGAGTGGCGTTTGCCGTGCAACGCGAACTCGGTTTGCCGATTCGCTGGATTGGAACAGGGGAGCGTTCCACCGATCTGGTGCCCTTCGCCCCTGAGGCGTATGTCGATGGGTTGCTAGGAGCGTCGACGGCTCCCTGAGGTTGGAATCTGGGCGAGCGACTGAATGCTCCCCAGCCGAGAGGTCGCAACAAAGAGGCCGACGGCGATCGATGCGCCACCACCGACGAGGAGCGCAACGCCACTTCCGGCCGCTGAACTCCCGATCACGCCGCCAACGATGATGCCGAGAAGGCGACCGAGAATCCCCACCCCGTCATTGGCTGCGTTGGCGCGCCCCTGAAAGGCTGCCGGTAGGACGCGCCCTCGGATTGCGGCCTGGTTCGCCTCCCAAACCGTTTCAAACCCATCACTGAGAAGCTGGTGGCCAATGAGCATGCCGAACCCGAGCAGGGTTGCACCAGGTGCGAGCGGCACGAGGATGAGCCCGAATCCAACGATCACCAGGCTCACGGAGATTGCACGTCCAACCCCAAGCAGTCGGGAGATTCGTTCCGTCAGCGCCCCGCCGAGGAATGCGGCGATCCCACCCGTTGCAATCACGAGGCCGATCGCTTCCGGTCCGAGCCCGAGGCCGTGCGTGACGTAGAGAAGATACGAGGAGCGGAAGAGGCCAAAGTAGAGACCGATGACAAACGTTGCGATCAGCAGTGGGCGCATGAGGGCAACCGACCACGTTGCACGGAGGCCATCAACGAGCTCGCGACGGAAGCTCGACCGCGCCGATGCTGGAGGTAGTTTCGGCTCTGCGACGCGCAGAAAGCCGATCAACACCGCCGAAACAATGTAGGTGGCTGCATCAATGCCAATTGCCGCAGGGCCGCCGAATGCTCCGATGAGGAGGCCCGCCGAGCCGAAGCCGAAGAACTCCGCTGCACCGCGAATCGCGAGGGTTCTCGCCAGCACGGCGCGCAGCGATGGAGAGTTCACGAGGCCAGCAACGTAGCTGCGTTCGGCGATGTCAAAGGTTGTCGTGCACATGCCGCTGAGCGCGCTTACTGCAATAAGGTGGGGGAGCGTAACTCCACCGAATAGTTCGGCCGCGAGCGGGATTGAGCCGAGCAGCAGCGCGCGCAGAAGGTCCGTACCGATCAGGACCGGCTTACGTGGAAGTCGGTCAATCCAGACCCCCGCGAATTGGCTGACGATTGCACCAGCGATCAGATCCACCGCCGCGAGGGCGGCAGCCTCCGCCGCAGAGATCCCAAGGCCAAGAATCGCAAGAAGGGGGAGGGCGGCCCGGGTGATGAACGAGCCGAACGTAGAGACCGCCTGTGCGCCGATCAAGAGGTTTACATCGCCTCGCACGCGCGGCGCCAAGTTCTGGAACCCGCCCTGAGCCCGACGCACGGATTTTCGAACTGCCATCGGGCGAGCGTACACTCTGGGCATGTTTGACGCGCTCGGTAGCAGTCTTCGGGCCTCACTCCGCCGCTTGACGGGGAGTGGGCGAATTAGCGCCGCCGACCTCGAGGCTGGCCTTGCCGATATTCGGAGCTCCCTCGTCGAGGCAGATGTGGCGATGCCTGTCATCGCGCAGTTGTTGGAGCGTATCGGCGAACGGGCCCGTGCAAGCGAGATTGTTGGTGGCCTCGGTGCAGGCGAACGCATGTTGGGGATCCTGCACAGTGCGCTGACGGAGACGCTGGGTGGCTCTGGTCGCGAACTTGATCTGCGAGAACGGCCAGCGACCATCCTCTTGTTGGGGTTGCAGGGGGCCGGAAAGACGACCACGGCTGCAAAACTTGCTTACCGATTGGCGAAAGATGGTCGGCGCCCGATGCTCGTTGCCGCCGACCCGCGCCGACCGGCGGCCGCTGAGCAGCTCGCCACCTTGGCGGCCGCAATCAAAGTTCCAATGCATCGCGAACCGATCGGCACGCCAGTGGCAGAGATCGGAGCACGGGCAATTGCTGCCGCCCGACGTCTCGGCCTCGATGTCGTGATCATCGACAGCTCGGGGCGCACTACCCTCGACGACGAGCTCCTAGAAGAGTTGCGCGATCTTAGCGAAGCAACGAAGCCACGGGAGCGACTCCTGGTTCTCGACGCGGCGACTGGCCAGTCAGCACTGACGATCGCCGAAGGCTTCAAGGCGGTGGCCGAGCCGACCGGTCTGATTCTTTCCAAGTTGGATGGCGATGCGCGCGGCGGTGCGGCGCTCTCCATTGCCGGCGGTGCAGGTATCCCAGTCGTGTACGTGGGGACGGGCGAACGCTCCGATGCGCTGGAACGGTTCTACCCCGAGCGCATCGCGAACCGCATCCTCGACATGGGCGACCTTGCAACGCTGGCAGAGCGGGTTCGCGACGCCGAGATTGGACCGCTCGCCGCCCCAGATGCTGAGGTGCGCGCAAAAGCTGCCGAGGCACGCGCACTGCGCGGCGGGATGACCTTTGATGATCTCCTCGGTCAGCTCCGCCAAATGTCGTCCCTCGGGCCAATCGGTCAAGTGGTGAAGATGATCCCCGGCATGGGAGGTATGGCTGAACAGGCCGAAGCTGCCGTTGCCAGCGGGGAGTTGAAGCGCACCGAGGCAATCATCCTCTCGATGACCCCCGCCGAGCGACGCGATCCGGCCCTCTTGACCCTGCCTCGACGCCGACGAATTGCGGCTGGGGCCGGACGTGCCGTTGAGGAGGTCAATCGGCTGGTGAAGCGGCTCGAGGAGATGCGCACCCTCATGCGACGTGCCGGCGGCGGCGACCCGAGCCGGCTGATGGGCGGCGGGGCTGGCCTCCCAGGCAAGCACGCGGGTGGCCGAATCCCCCCGAAGGCGGCGAAGCGGGAGAAGCGTGCGAAAAAGGGCGGCAAACGGCGCTAGTCCATAGGGAGAGATGCGCCCGAGCCGCTGAGCGGCTAGGATTCACGGACTGACCCCCTGGCATCGCCAGGGCCACCAGCCGCACCGTAAAAGGGCGGCGCCTCGGAGGATGCATCAGGGATGAGTGTTCGGATCCGTTTGACCCGCGTGGGCGCATCGAAGCAGCCATCGTATCGAGTGGTTGCCACTGATCGCCGTTCACCCCGAGATGGCCGCTCACTGGAAATTCTTGGCCACTACAACCCGCGCACCGAGCCGCTGACGCTGGTGCTTGACCTGGCCAAGGTTGATGCTTGGATCGCCAAGGGCGCACAGCCTTCTGATGTTGTCGGCAAGTTGATCACCAAGGCACGCGCTGGCGGCATCGCCACGGGCGGGAAGACGTTGGCCAAGGCTGCGACGCCGGGCTACACCAAGCCAGGTACGCGACCAGTGGTCGAAGAGCCAACCGTCGTCGTTGAAGCAGCACCCGAGGCAGCTACTGAGGCTTCCGCTGATGCGCCAGCCGCTGAGGCTGCTCCCGCTGAAGCTGCACCCGTTGCCGAAGATGCACCTGTCGCCGAAGCGGCACCAGCAGAAGCGGCGCCAGCCGCCGAGGAGGCCTAAGTGGCAGCAGCTCAGTTGGTTGAGTATGTCGCGAAGTCGCTTGCCGATAATCCGGACGGCGTAAGCGTTGAAGTGGAAGAGGATGGCGACGCCATCATCTTGCGTCTTCTCGTTGACGAAGAGGATATGGGCCGCGTCATCGGACGCAACGGCAGTATTGCGAAGGCAATGCGCAGTCTGCTGAAGGTTGTTTCGAATCGAACCGGAGAGAACTACGTCCTCGAAATTGGCTGATACAACGACGGATCTGCGCGTTGCGCAGGTTCGCGGCGTTCGCGGTCTTGACGGCTCCCTTCGACTCGAAGTCCTTACTGACTCTCCTGAGCTGCGCTTTGTTCCTGGCGCGCGGCTCTCCGTCGAGGGTTCAGATCGCGCCCTGACCTTGCTGGAAGTGACCCCGAGCTCACCAGGCCTCTTTGTTCGCTTTGGCGAAGTACAGAGTCGTCTCGCGGGCGAACGCCTCATCGGCGCCTATCTCACGATTCCTGCGGCGCAGGTGCAGGTTCCATCGGACCGCGTGTTGTGGGACGAGGTGATCGGCGTGACGGTGCGTGACCCTCAGGGCGAGATCATCGGCGAGATCCGCGATCTGTATCGCGCTGGTGGTGCTGAGGTGTACGTCGTACAGACACCAGATGGGGGAGAGATTGATCTTCCCGCTGTTGCTGCGGTGATCGTGGAGTTTGCGCCCCGCGAAGGACGCATCGTTGCCGATCTGACCGGTTCAGAGCTCACCGTGCGTGCAGCGAAGGCGCCGCGTCGACGCGGACCGCAGAAGACCCCTGGCAGTGTCGCTTCACTGCGTGCCGCAAAGGCATCCCGTCGTCCGAAGCAGCGCCCTTCAAAGCCTCAGGCAGGTGAGGCATGAGTGATGCCGTGCAGTCTGTGTTGAAGATTGATGTGATCTCGCTCTTCCCAGAGACGATCATGTCGGCTCTCTCGGCAAGCATTCCCGCGCGCGCCCTTGAGCGAGGCTTAGCCACGCTGAACTGTCACGACCTGCGCACGTGGGGAATCGGGAAGCACCGCTCGGTTGACGATGAGCCGTATGGCGGCGGGGCGGGGATGTTGCTGCGACCAGAGCCGCTGGTGGAGGCGATCGAAGCGTTGCGCGGGCCGGACTCCACCGTGATCCTCTTTGACGCAGGGGGCGAACGTCTGCGTCAACCACGCGTCCGCGCGCTGGCAGAATCCAAGCACCTAATCATCATCTGCGGGCGCTACGAAGGGGTAGATGACCGCGTTCGTGCCTACGTGGATCTGGAGCTGAGCCTCGGTGACTTCGTCCTCTCCGGCGGTGAGCCAGCGGCGATCGTCCTTTGTGACGCAATCTTGCGACTTGTCCCTGGCTCCATCGACGCCGCTTCACTTTCTGAGGAGTCCTTCTCCGGCGAGCTCCTCGAGTACCCCCAGTTCACCCGCCCGGCCGAATTCCGCGGCGTGAGTGTCCCCGAGATCCTCCTTTCAGGGAATCACGCAGGGGTAGCCGCCTGGCGGCACGAGGAGGCGGTCCGCCGCACCAAGCGCCAACGCCCCGACCTCATCAAGCCTGCAAAGGGGAGCGAAGGCCCCTAAGGGGAGGCTCCTCAGGGGAAGCCCTCTGGGGGCTGTGCTATTCTCACCGCCCGCGCCGACAGGTTCTGTCGGCCACCACGGAGACTAATCATGGATCTGATCCGCACGCTGACCGACGCCCAGATGAAGAGCGATCTCCCGGAGAT
>Ga0214921_10008230_pt1 | contig 13611 bp, 9 predicted proteins | sample LL1505_MetaG_FD_177992 | JGI IMG/M metagenome (GOLD analysis project Ga0214921, IMG submission 177992) | Freshwater microbial communities from Lake Lanier, Atlanta, Georgia, United States - LL-1505 | ecosystem: Environmental > Aquatic > Freshwater > Lake | place: USA: Georgia | collected 2015-05-28 | reverse complement strand
CGATGCTGGTGAATCCTGGATTTTGAAACCTACAAATTCAATGAGAGGCATCACTGATTTATCATTTGTAAATAATGATACTGGTTATGCATCTGCAACTGGAGGTAAAATATTAAGAACCTTTGATGGTGGTGAAACTTGGGATAGTATTTCAACGAGCGTAACCGAAGATTTAACTGGAATATTTTTTACGAATAATGATACCGGATTTGCAATCAGTTACAGCAAAATACATCGCACTTTTGATGCAGGTGCAACTTGGGCTGTAACAAATACTGGTGTAATTAATGCAGGTGCATTAAAAGATATTGTGTTTACGAATGATAGTTTAGGATACTGTGTGGGTGCTTTTGGTAGAATGTTAAGAACTCAAGATGCAGGTTTAAATTGGTATCCAACCAATAATTCTACAAGTAATTCAGAAATAAATGAAATAAGTGCAGTGAATGATAGTGTGCTTTTTTTTGCTCGATGGTCCAGCCAATATAGTACACAAAACAGCGGTGAAACAATTACTTCTGAGACTACAGCTTGTTTGCAAAATAATTCGAATATGGAAAGCATTTCGATGACGAATGATGGCAAAACTGGATATTGCACAGGAGGACAGAGTAACAGTTTAGTTCACATCAAAGAGGAGCTGGAACTGGAAACAATTGTTAGTACAACTGCATATTGTGCAGGAAGCAAATTGCCAATAGCCTGCATTGCCCGCGGTTATTTGCAAACGGGTTGTATTATAAATATAGAGTTGAGTGACGCTTCTGGTAGTTTTTCAAATCCTACAATTATTGGAAGCTACGCTCCTACTAGTATTTATGTTTATCAATCGGGAGTTGTTAATGCAACAATTCCTGCAAATACCCCATCAGGTTTATATAGAATTCGTTCAGTTGCTACTGCTCCTGTTTTAATTGGCGCCGATAATGGTTTTGATATCACGATAAGTGCGCAAGCAACACCAACAGTTAGTTTGCAAAGTAATATCAATGGCACAGCATGCACAGGTTCTCATTTTGCATTTAATGCTAATACTTCGGCAGGTGGCTTAAATCCATCATATCAATGGTTTGTAAATGGTGTTTCCATCAATAATAATTCATCCGTTTATAATACTGATACTTTGCAAAATAATGATGTGGTTAATGTGGAAATGACATCAAGTTTAGGTTGTGTAAGTAGTGCAAGTGCCATTTCAAACAATTATACCGCAAGCTTAATTCCTTTTTCAATATCTGTTTCTGCAAGCGATACTATTTGTCAAAACTCACAAACTCAATTAAATGTAGTTGGTGGCAATAGTTTTATGTGGACACCTAATGTGGGATTAAATAATGTTACAATTGCCAACCCTCTGGCATCGCCAATTATAACAACAAATTATAGTGTTAATGTAACTGATGCAAATGGTTGCACAGCTACCAAAAATGTGAATGTTGTTGTGAATCCAACACCTACAAATTTCATAGCCACAAACGATACTACATTGTGTATAAAAAGTACATTACAACTATTTGCAAATAGTAATTTTCAGTATGCATGGTTGCCCTCTAGTGCTGTATCAAATTCTTCTGTATCAAACCCAATTGCAAATGCAATAAATACCAACACAGATTTTATTGCGATTGCAACTAGCACCGATAATTGCGTTGGTTCAGATACTTTACACGTAAGCCTTCATCCACAATTGCCTTCACCAATATTACTTACAAATGATACAATACTTTGCAACTTTCAAGGTCAACTGCAATTGCATGCACAAGCAGGCGGGGTAGATTATCAATGGTCGCCATCCGTTTTTGTAAGTAGTAGTTTGGAGTTGAATCCTTATGTAAATGTACCCAGCAGCATGAGTTATTATTTGCAGGTAACTGATGCTTTTGGCTGCATTGTAAAAGATACAGTAAACATTACATTGCAAAGCGGCATATCATTACCTATTTTACAAATGGTTAATTCTTCTGTGTGCCCCAATAGTAATTTTTACTTAGTGGCTTATGACAATCCATCGTATATCTATCAATGGACGTCGGCAACAGCAATAATACCATATCCAAATATATCTACATCTCCCATAGATAGCATTAGCGCAACTGCAACATTTTATTTAACTGTAACAAATATAAATACCACATGTAGCAAAACGGATTCGGTGAAAATTAGTTTGTACAATTATCAAACACAATTTCCAATAATCACCGAAAGCAATGGTGTTTTAAATTGTACACCTGCACATTTTTATCAGTGGTATTTAGATAGTGTTCCAATTTCATTGGGTGTTCAGCAATCATACACACCAACAGCTGAAGGAAGTTATTATGTAGCTGTTTATGATTCGGCAGTTTGTAATTATTATTCTTCAGCACCATACAATTTTCTTTTCACTGCTCTTTCAAACTCAATTCAAAAAAATGAAACGATTGGTATTTATCCTAATCCTGCTGGCAACCAAATCACAATTTACAACTTACAATCTACCAAATACTCTTTGACCATTCAAAACACTTTAGGCGAAATAGTATTTACAAAAAATAATTTTGCTGCATCGGAAACTATTGATGTGAGTAACTATGAAAGTGGAGTGTATTTTGTGAAAGTGAATGACAAGGTTGTAAAGTTTTTAAAAAAGTAAGAAAACATCAACTGAAATTTTCATTGAATTAATTTTACCAATCTCTCTTAAAATAATGTTTCGCGTTTTTAAGCAAAAATATTACTGAGCCAATTTGAATAAAAGCTAAAGTTAAATCCATCCATCGATTTTAATTGTATCTTAATATAAATTTAGTAAAAGCTAGTTTTTGAATAGCTATCCTTGTACGATTTCTAAATGAAAATACAGGAATCGAGGTAGAAAATATGAAAAATGAAAATGATAGTTTATTAATTGAGATTTTATCTAAAACAAATTGGCGTCATAAAATTAAACTAAGCAATGATATTTATACACCTGGATATTGCGCCGAAAATGAATGGGAATTATGTCAATTGCCTAAAAGTTTAAAAGGCTTAAGTTTTTTAGATGTTGCTTCCAATGATGGAATGTACTCCTACATAGCCGAAAAAAAAGGTGCAACAAAAGTAGTTGGTGTTGATATTTATGGAAACGATGAAATACTGCACATGACTGATAGTTGGGACATTTCAAAACCAAAACTAATTAAAGAGTATTTTAATTTAAGTGCTGATTTTCATTCATTGAGTGTGATGCATTTAAGCGAATTAAAACAGAAATTTGATTACGTACTTTGTTCAAATTTACTCGCTTGGTTAACCGACCCTTTTGCTGCTTTAAAATCAATGTCGGATGTAACAAATAAGGTTTTGCATTTACGCGAAGACATATCTACATTAAAAGGAAAGCCAGCCCTTGAGCTTGTGCATAAAGGCGATGGAAGTTGCTACTACAATCCTAACAAAGAATATTTTATTCAAGTTTTGACTCAACTAGGATTTAAAAAAATTGAATTTTCGGTGATAAACGAGCGTAACTTACTCATAGAAAGATTATCAAAACAATGCTTAGTTAATTTTGAAATAGGAACGCCAATATATCTCAATCCGTTTACAATGCAGGAGGTATCTAAAACTGACTCAACAAAGCTTCATATATGCTTATTCATTTATAAAGATTATTACTTTATTGAACGACTTGGTTGGGTGAAAAAAGAAAACATTAAAACCCAACAACCATTTGTGCTCGGCCGCAGATACCCTTACCTGACCGCATTCAATAAAATAATGAAAAACAAACTAAACCTCGAAAAAAATTATGTAATCAAAGCTACACGTTAGTTTTCTATTAATAGCACTCATCATTTTTCCTAACGTTAGTATTGTTCTAATCTATAATTCTGAAAAATAAATTTAAAAAGTGAATCGAATTTTCCTTTTAAATATGTTCAATAAATTCGAAATAAAATTAGGTTGAAAAATTCGTTACTATAATTTGTTGTTACTAAGAAATAAAATAGCCCTCTATATTATTTACTTATTCAAAAGTAATTTCTAAATATCAGATAAATTACATTGTAACTTAAGAAACTAAACTACATTCAAAAACATCACTAAAGTGTTTCTTTATTTTTTGCTCCACTTCTTGCATCGACACTTTATATCCGAGTTCCTTTTCAATTGAAGTAACTTGCTTGTCCACAATTCCGCAAGGCACAATGTGATTAAAATAACTTAAATCAGTATTCACATTTAATGCCCATCCATGCATTGTTACCCAACGACTGCACCTTACTCCCATCGCACATATTTTTCGTTCCTCGCCGGCAACGCCAGGTTTTATCCATACACCGGTATATTTTGGAAACCTGTCAGCAACTATTCCGTACTCTGCAAGGGTTAAAATAATAACTTCTTCAAGTAATCTTAAGTACTTGTGAATATCGGTAAAAAAATCATCCAAATTAAGAATGGGGTAACCTACAATTTGACCAGGTCCATGATAGGTTATATCGCCACCACGATTTATTTTAAAGTAAGTTGCATTTATTGATTGAAGAAAATTATCATTGATAAGCAAATTGTTTTCATGTCCACTTTTACCGAGAGTGTAAACGTTTGAATGTTCGCACATCAACAAATAATGGTCTGTAGTTTGGATAGATTTTACAAGAGGTTGAGTCGTTTCGCGCAAGACCATTTTTTGCTGAATAACATCGGCAAACAATTTTTCTTGATAATCCCAGGCATCTTTATAATTAATAATTCCAAGGTTTTTATACTTTACTTTTGGTTGGTTTTGCAATTCTTAAGATTTTAATTTTTGTGCGAAACTAATCAATACCTTTATTTACCAAATTGAATTTGATAATTGACATAGGAAATACTGCTGTAAAGCTTGCCGTGTTTGACGGCGAAAAACTTATTGAAAAAATTAAGTTCAATAATCTAAAAATTGAAAACATTAAGCTCATTTTATCCAAGTATCCTGACATAAAAAAGTCTATTTTGTGTTCAGTATCCAACCACAATAATGAATTAGAAGTTTTTCTTGAATCGAAAACACAGTTTGTATTATTTACTGCCCAAACAAAAATACCCATCATCAATAATTATAAAACACCCGAAACATTAGGAAAAGATAGACTTGCCGCCGCTATTGGTGCCAACCTTTTATATCCGAACCAAAATGTGTTGAGTATAGATATAGGCACCTGCATAAAATATGATTTTGTGGATGATGAAAATACTTATCAAGGTGGATCTATATCACCAGGCATTACAATGCGGTACAAGGCATTGCACCATTTTACAGGAAAATTACCTCTTGTACCCACAAAGACAATTGAGGTTAATTTGATTGGAGTTGATACAGCATCAGCAATACAAAGTGGCGTTCAACTTGGTGTTGCTGCTGAAGTGAATGGAATAATTGAAAAATATAATAGCAAATATCCAAACTTAATTTGCTTAATTACAGGTGGTGGCGCACAACAATTGCATAAAGATTTGAATTTAACCATATTTGCTGCCCCAAATCTTGTTTTACAAGGTTTGAATAATGTTTTAAACATCAACTAAATCTTATTTTGATACAGAAAATTTTCATAACAGCCTTACTAGTAAGCTTACGGTTAACAATTAGCTTTGCGCAGACAACACCTATTTCTAGTTTAGGAACTAGTCCATCTACAATAACCTCATCTGCTTATTCAGTGTATGGCTTGGGCGAATCTACATTTAATGGCACCACCGAAAATATTGGCAAAGGCGGTCTATCAACTGCCGTAGTAAATTACTTTTCGCCATCGTTTAGTAATGCAGCAACATTTAGCCACAACAGACTAACAACATTTCAAGTTGGTATTAGGCTAAGCGAGAAACAACAGTTGACTGATAGAACCAAAAACTGGTCAAACAATGGTTCGCTTAATTATTCAACCTTGGCATTTCCTGTAAATAAATGGTGGGGATGCGGCGTTGGCTTAATACCTACTTATGCCCAAGGTTATGACTTAACACAAGACAGTGTAAATGTACCTTTCGGGTTGGCAAATTACAAATTCAGCGGCAAAGGCAACATCAATAAATTAGCATTTGGTAATGCCATAAACCCTTTCAAATGGTTTTCTGATTCAATAGCACCTGACTTTTCAATTGGTTTTGGAATAGGATACATGTTCGGAACAAACAAAAGCCATAACGCAATTGAGTATGTCAACTATAATAATTTAGGCTACTACAACCAGCTTATCATAAAAGAAAATATTTATAATGGATTAACGTACAATGCAGGAATCATACATAAATTTAAAGTGGCAAAGAAAATAGATATGAGTGTGGGTGCCACTTACGATTTTACCTCAAAATTAAAAACATCTAAGTCATTGGATATTTACAATTATATTACCAATTTACCTGTAACAGATAGTGTTTCAAAAGCAATTACAACTGATTTAAAAACTACTTTGCCAGCAAAAATTGGATTAGGTTTTACACTGATTTTCAATAATAATTTAATAGTAGGTGTTGATTACAAAAACGAACAATGGAGCAAATTCCAGCATGGAACTGATGTAAATAATTTGAAAAATTCTAATACCTATATTTTAGGTTTCGAATACAATGCACACAAACAAAGCGGAGGCTTTTTATTAAATACAAACTACAGATTAGGTTTCAGATACAAGCAACTGCCTTATGCACCTAACGGTGTTGCATTAGATGAAAAAGCAGTTTCGATAGGTTTTGGATTACCTATAAAACGTAGTTTTTCGAGTGTGAACATTGGTTTTGAAATGGCACAACGTGGTACAAAATTAAATGGGCTAATTCAAGAAAATTACTTTTCGGCTTTTGTTGGAATAACCATTAACGACCGTTGGTTCATCAAACAAAAATACGATTAATGCGTGTAGTCTATTGCATATTATCATTGCTCATTGCATTTTCAATTTCGTCGTGCGAAAACGATATTAAGAAGGTTAACTTTTTAACTGACAAAAAGAAATTTCCATCCGAATCAATTATTGGTGCCGAAATACTTTACTCTGATTCGGGACGCGTAACAGGCAAACTTGTAGCACGCAAACTTGACCACTACACTGGCGAAAGACCATTTACGTTGATGCCTAAAGGAGTACATGTAGATTTTTACGACAATGATTTAAAACCCGAAACACAACTTACTGCAAACTACGCTCTAAAGTATGACGACAAAGAGGTGCTTGAAGCAAAAGGTAATGTGGTAATCATAAATGCAAAAGGCGAAAAGTTAAATACTGAACACATTGTTTGGGATCAGAAAAAGGAAACAATTAACAGTGATGTTTTTGTAAAAATCACAACCAACACCGAAATATTAATGGGCGATGGTTTGGAAAGCAACCAATCGTTTACCAAATATAAAATACTAAAAATTAGAGGTATTATTAATTTGAAAGATAGTGTAATATAGTTCGCAATTAGTTTTGGTGCCTTGTTTGTGAAGCATTACAAATTTTGTTTTCATTACAAAATCATTGCAACTTAAATCTTATTGGATAGGTAAATTTCACGTCTTGAGGCACGCCATTTTTTTTGCCTACAGTCCATTTTTCCATACTAATTATAGCCCTAACTGCTTCCTCAGTCAAACCATCTTTTATGCCACTTAGCACCTTCAAGTTATCTACATAACCTTTTTTGTTGATAATAAAGTGTAACCATACTGTGCCTTGAGTTCCTTCTTCTCTGGCATAATGAGGATAATTGACTACCGTTTGCATATACTTCATTAATCCACTCTCTCCATTAAAAAATTTAGGCATTTCCTCTCCTAAAAATGTAGTGTCTCCTTTTTCAAAAACATTAAGTTTCTTGTTATTAGGCCTTTCTGTATCCTCTAGCCAAATTGTATCTTTTTTATTGCAGATAACAAAACTTTGCAAAATGGTTTCTTTTTTGTCGTGCTTGATTTTTTTAATGCTAATTATTGTATCGTACTTAGCAATGGTTATTTCATTTCTATAATCATAATTTTCAATACTAGAAAGTTGGTTCTCTTTGTTGAAATAGTTGATTACAGTTTTATTGCACTCTTCACAAACCATTTTAATTGCAGTAGAGTCATACAAATAGGCTGCTATTTTTAAGTCGTTGCAATAACCTCTCATATTGCCTAAATTCTTACGCGAAAATGCTCTATTGAAAAATGCCCCTTTGCTTGGTTCTAATTGAATAATTTCTGTAAAAATAGAATCTGCTTGTATGAAATTTTGAGATTCAAATGCTGTTCTACCTTTTGAATAAAGTGTATCAATCAAATCTAAATTTTGCGAAAAAAGATTAGTTGAATAAACAACTAAAAATGATATGATAACTAGTTTCATAAATTTACTTCAAAGCTCCCAACGCTTCCTCCAGCACTTTAATTTTATTTTCGGCATCTTCACGTTTCTTGTTTTCGCTTGCAATTACTTCGGGTTTGGCGTTGGCTACAAATTTTTCGTTGCCTAACTTTTTCATTACGCTTTCTAAAAATCCTTTTGCGTAAGCCAACTCTTCTGTTAGTTTTTTAGCTTCTGCTTCGGCATCTATATTTTGCAATAAAGGCACATAAAACTCAGTATTACCTAACATAAATGAAATAGCACCTTGCGGCTTTTCAGTAACGTAATCCACCTTATCTAAATTAGACATTTTGCAAAGCAATGCATCAAACTCTTTTATCGGTGCTGCATCAGTTAGCTTTTCGCAAAGTGTTAGTTTTTCTTTCGGAGAAATTCCTTTTTGGTTACGGATATTTCTGATGTTAGATATTATCTCAATAATTGCCGACATGTGTTTTACCAAACCTTTGTCGTACTCTGAAACAGTTGGCCAAGCAGCAACAATGATGGCTTCCTTTTTATTTCTATCTGCAATTAAATGCCAAATTTCTTCAGTAATAAATGGCATAAAAGGATGCAACACCTTGAGTAATTTTTCAAAGAAATTGATGGTAGCATCGTAAGTAGTTTTATCAATTGGTTGAGAAATTCCATCAACAAATGCCGGTTTTATCATCTCTAAATACCAAGCACAGAAATCATCCCACACCAACTTATAGGTTGCCATCAACGCTTCTGAAATTCTGTATTTTGCATACAACTCATCAATCAACGTAAGTTGTTCATTTAACTTTGCATCAAACCATTCAATAGCTATTCGCGCTGTTTCAGGTTGCGCAACTCCCTCTCCTTTGGAGAGGGTTGGGGTGAGGCTCTTTACTAATCGGAATGCATTCCAAATTTTATTTGAGAAATTTCTTCCTTGCTCACATGTGCTTTCATCAAAAGGTAAATCATTTCCTGCAGGACTACAAAACAACATTCCAGTTCGCACGCCATCAGCGCCATACTTTTCAATCAAGTCAATTGGGTCAGGGCTGTTGCCAAGGCTCTTGCTCATTTTGCGGCCGAGTTTATCACGTACAATTCCCGTAAGGTAAACGTTTGTAAAAGGCTTGTCGCCGATATATTCATAACCCGCCATAATCATACGTGCCACCCAGAAAAATAAAATTTCAGGAGCAGTTACCAAGTCGTTGGTCGGGTAATAATATTTCAATTCATCGTTGGCATTGCTCCAACCATTCTGAATCACCTTTGCATCAAACACCGTGATAGGCCACAACCATGAAGAAAACCAAGTGTCAAGCACATCTTCGTCTTGCCTTACATCCTCAATTTTGAATTTTGAATTTTGAATTTTGAATTTTTCTATAGCTTCTTCTTTCGTTTTTGCAACTACAGTATTTCCTTTGCCATCGTACCAAGCCGGAATACGTTGTCCCCACCACAACTGACGGCTGATGCACCAATCGTGTACATTCTCCATCCAATGCTTGTAAGTGTTTTTAAACTTTTCGGGAATGAGTTGAATGTTATCGTTCATCACATTTTCCAAGGCTGGTTTGCTCATGTTATCCAACTTCAAGAACCATTGCAAACTTAACTTAGGTTCAATTACTGCGTTGGTACGTTCACTGTAACCGTTCTTATTTTTAATGTCTTCAATCTTCACTACAAGTCCTAGCTCTTCAAGGTCTTTGATGATTTCTTTACGTACAAAAAACCTGTCTTTTCCCACATATTTAGTAGCGGCTTCACTTCCTTTTGTAACAATAATATTACTTAGTGTACCATTATTTTCAATGGTATCAATTACTTCTAATTTGTATTTGATGCCTAAGTTGTAGTCATTAATATCGTGAGCTGGCGTCACTTTCAGCGCACCAGTTCCAAAATCTTTATCTACATAGTCATCAAAAATAATTGGTACAACACGGTTTACAATTGGAATGATGCAATGCTTTCCACGCAAGTGTGCATAACGTTCATCGTTAGGATTTACACACACTGCAGTATCTCCTAATATTGTTTCTGGACGAGTGGTAGCGATGGTAATGTAATCAGACAGCCCCTCTAAATCTCCCCTAAGGGAAGACTTTGACGTACTATCATTTTCAGTATCACTACTCCCCCCTTGGGAAGCTAGGGGGGTTATTTGATAACGTACATAATATAATTTCGAGTTTACTTCTTTGTAAATTACTTCTTCATCACTAACAGCGGTTAATCCTTGAGGATCCCAATTGACCATACGAACGCCGCGGTATATTTGCCCTTTGTTATATAAATCAATAAATACATCAATAACAGCCTCACTCATGTCGGCATCCATCGTGAATTTGGTTCTGTCCCAATCGCACGAAGCGCCCAACTTTTCGAGCTGTTTAAGAATAATGCCACCGTATTTTTCTTTCCATTCCCAAGCATATTTCAAAAAATCTTCCCTGCTCAAATCGGCTTTGTTGATTCCTTTTTCTTTTAGTAAAGCAACCACTTTTGCCTCGGTAGCAATTGATGCATGGTCAGTTCCCGGAACCCAACAAGCATTTTTTCCTTGCATACGTGCACGACGAATGAGTACATCTTGAAGGGTGTTATTCAACATGTGCCCCATGTGCAAAACCCCTGTTACATTTGGCGGAGGAATGACAATTGTATAAGGCTCACGCTCATCAGGTGTTGATTTAAAATACTGATTGTCTAACCAGTATTTATACCACTTATCTTCAGTTTGTTTCGGGTCGTATTTTGTAGGCAGTTCCATTGTCGCTTATTTTTTGAAATGGCGAAAATAGAAAAAAAAAGAGGGTTAGAAAACCCTCTGATAGTACATTTTCCTGCAATGGAAATTACTCTTCTTCGTCATGCTTAGAATTGTTCAAATACAAGTCAATTAAACCTTCAGGAGCATTAAGTAAAATGGTTTTACTTTTTTTATTCACCTCTAAAATAAACTCATCTACAATTGGAATTAAAATTTCTTTTCCTTGGTGTTTGATAGAAAATATTTGCTGGTGCGGATAATCTAATACCGTATCAATAAAGCCTATTTCTCCATAAATTTTATCCGCTACCGCATAGCCAATTACTTCATGAAAATAGAACTTGTTTCCTTCTAATGTTGGAAGTTGTTCTAATGGCAAATAAACTGAACATCCAATAAATGATTTGATGTCGTTTACATCTTCCAATTCAACAATCAGTTCATTGTTTTTGCCAACTTTTGCCTTACTAATAAATAATGGAACAAGAGCTTTGTTTAACTCCACAAATATACCGTCAACTGTTGCGTATTGCGCAGCATTATCAACATCCAACTTTACCAAAACAGAATTATTTAAACCATGTTTCGAAGCAATGTATCCTAAATAAAAAACGTCGTCTTTAGTCATTTTTTGTACCTATTAATAGTTGGTTAAGTTGATTTCCAATTGCACTCCAATTATGATTTTTGAAAATAAAATTATATGCACTTTCTGATATTTTTTTCATTTCATTTTCATTCGATAACAAAGACAAAATACTATCTGCAAATTCGTTTTCATTATCTGCGATTAGTAAATCTAAACTTGGTGTAGCCTTTAGTGCATTATTTGCAACACTTGAAGTGATGCAAGGAGTTTTCATTGCCATGGCTTCGAGTAGCTTGTTTTGTAAGCCAGTATTCATAAATAATGGTGCTACAAAAATTTTAGACTCATAAAAATAAGTTCTGATATCTTCAACTCTTCCGGTAATATAAACATTCTCAGATGCTAGTTCTAACACTTGCTTTGATGGTGAAGTACCAACAATTACAACCTTAACATTTTTGTTTTTACTCCAAACCAAAGGCATTATTTTTTTTACCAAATAAACTGCACAAACAACATTTGGTGGATATGCCATATTGCCAGAAAACACAATATCGAAGCGCTTTTCGTAAACTTTTTGTGGAGGAATAAAATAATCAAAGTCAACACCATTAGATACTATTTCTATTTGATGTTTACTTCTAGTTGGAATCAAATCTCTGTCTTGTTCGGTAATTATTGATTGCTTTTTAAACCTACCAAATACTTCATCCTCATACTTTTTCAATCTTTCAAACTCCAAATTAAAAATCCATTTTTTATAAAATGGTTCTTGTTCAATGCGCTTTTCAATACCCACACTCAACACATCCATATAATCTAAAAACTTGGGTATTGAGTTGTTTTGGGCATACTTAGCCATACGCACCAGCTGGTAATAAATAATATCAGGCTTTTCATTTGCAACTATTTCATCAATACTTTTTTGAATGGAAGTATTTGTAAAATAAGCCACTTGAAATGGAAGTTTTGAAAACACAGCTTTCAAAAGACTGGCTAAAATACCTAATTTATTGATGTTGAAAATGTAAAAGCTTTTGCAAAATTTATTTAGTTCAGATTCTGCTTTAGGATGTACTTTTTCGTCGCAGATTGAACATAGAATAATCTCATTATTTTTTGAAAGTTCTTTAATGAAATTGTAGGCACGTAACTTATCACCTTTATCTAAAGGGTATGGTATACGTGATGTTAAAAACAATATCTTCATTAAAGAATCTTCAATTTTTTCAAACCTACACCAAAAAAAAATAAAAACAACTTTTTGATGGCAACAGCAATAACAATAAAAGCAGATATGCGCTGTACATATCTGCTTTGTAATGATAACCGAAACTAATTATTTCAAGTACTTAAAATCTTGTCCAGGTTTTATCGTTTTTAAACTTTCATAAATGAGTTTGATAACATTTTCAACATCTACTTTCTCAACCATCTCAACGGTTGTATGCATATAACGTAATGGCAAAGAAATTAATGCTGAAGCAATACCTCCAGATGAATATGCAAAAGCATCAGTATCAGTGCCAGTTGCACGAGAAACGGCAGCACGCTGAAATGGTATTTTATTTTTTTCAGCAGCATCTATAATTTGGTTCAACAAATTGTTTTGAACCGCTGGTCCGTAAGTAACAACAGGACCTTTGCCACATGCTAAATCACCATTTACAATTTTACTTAACATAGGTGTTTGTGAATCGTGACAAACATCTGTACAAATTGCAACATTTGGTTTTATGCGCTGGGCAATCATTTCTGCACCACGCAAACCAACCTCTTCTTGCACCGAATTAGTAATGTATAAGCCAAATGGAAGTTTAGTTTTATTCTCTTTTAAAAGTCTTGCTACTTCTGCAATCATAAAACCACCAATTCTATTATCAAGCGCACGGCCAACATAATAGCGGTCATTCAAAATCATAAACTCATCA
>Ga0214921_10008229_pt1 | contig 13612 bp, 12 predicted proteins | sample LL1505_MetaG_FD_177992 | JGI IMG/M metagenome (GOLD analysis project Ga0214921, IMG submission 177992) | Freshwater microbial communities from Lake Lanier, Atlanta, Georgia, United States - LL-1505 | ecosystem: Environmental > Aquatic > Freshwater > Lake | place: USA: Georgia | collected... | reverse complement strand
GAATGAACGCGTCCACTTTTGCGGCCCGGGTCTGTGCCTCCACCCTGACCGATATCTATTCAGCCATCAGCACGGCGATTGGAACCTTGAAGGGTCCGTTGCATGGCGGGGCGAACGAGGGCGTGATCCACATGTTGCAGGAAATCGGCACGCTGGATCGGGTGGACGCCTGGGTGAAAAGCCAGCTGGCGGTCAAAAAGAAGATCATGGGGATCGGGCATCGGGTTTACAAAGTGTTGGATCCGCGGGCCCCGCACTTGAAGCGCATGGCGGAAAAGCTGACGAAGGAGTTGGGGGAGACGAAGTGGATCGAGATGAGCGAGCGGATTGCTCACATCATGCGGACGGAGAAGAAACTGGAGGCCAACGTCGATTTCTACTCTGCCACGGTGTACTACAGCCTTGGGTTACCGACTGACCTGTTCACGCCGATTTTTGCCGTGGCCCGAACGGCGGGATGGACGGGGCATGTGCTGGAGCAGTGGGCGGACAACCGGCTCTTCCGTCCGGACAGTGAGTACGTCGGTCCGGCCATCGGTCGCAAAGTCGTGCCGATCGAAAAGCGCTGATTTTGCGTCGAGAGCTCTCCGGCACGCTCCAAGTGTTGTGAAGCTTAGATTCTAGGCCAAGAACGGGTTGACCAGATCCACTCCGGTCTTGGCGAAGTCCTGACGATTGCGACTGGCTACATGGAGGTCATGCACCAGTGCAGTCGCGGCGATCAGGCTGTCTTTGACCGGCATGGAGCGTCCGGTTTGTCGCAGTTGGGCCAGCAGTTCAGCCCAGCGAAACCCGGTGGGTAAATCCCAGGGTAAGCAGGGAAGTCCCGCGAGTCCTTCCTGAAACCATCTTTCGAGCCTCCGACGTTTTTGTCCGGTGGGAAGAAGTAGGATACCAAAGCGGATCTCCCCGAGTATGACCGGGTTCACCACCAAGTCGGCTTCGTGTCGGTCCAACCACGTGAGGACACGTGGATTGGGAGAAGGTTTGGTGGCTTCGCAGAGTACGTTGGCGTCCACGAGGTATTTCATAGGCGATCGGTGGATTCGGAAGGAATGGGTTGGAAGTAGCCCGGGGAGGGGCAGGACTGAAGCCAGGAAAGAAGACGGAAGCCCTTGGGGCGAGCTTGGCGGGTTAGCTGGTATTTGCCCTCTGCCAGACGGCGGACGGTAAAGGATTCCCCGGTGTTCAGATGATCCTGCCTACGGAGCTGAACGGGAAGAACCACTTGGCCTTTGCTAGAGAGTACCGTGTGCATAAAGTAAGATTGAATCTTACTTTTTTGAAGTCAAGGCCGGGGAGATAGAAGATAGCAGACAGGAAATAGGGTGCGCACAAAAGGGTCAAGTTGCAAAAGTATGTAAAGTGTGTAATTTACAAATGTGGAGGCAACCCTGACCCAGCTACGGCGGCAGACTCGGAAAGTTCTCCGGCCGGTTTTGCAGGGGGCGCGCCGGGTGATTTTGACGGAGCATGGGGAAGCCGTGGCGGAGATTTCCCCGAAAAGTCCGCCGGATCGGATCCGGGCTTTGGAGCTTCTCCGGGCAATTGGTCCGGTCAAGTTGGCCGTGCGGCGCTGAATTTTGACCTACCTGCTCGACAGCAACGTGGTTTCCGAAGTGTGGAAACCGCGGCCTGAGCCCCGGGTGATGGCATGGTTGCAAAAAGCCGACTGGCTTTTGCCGGTGGTGGTGGTGGCGGAGATCGGGGAGGGGGCGGAGCAGGCGCCAGGACCGGGTCGGCGCCTGGAAATTTTGCGAAAGCTGGATGAATTTTTAAGGGAATCGGGGGATCTGGTGGTTCCGTGGGACATGGAGACGGCGAGGGTCTGGTCGGGTCTGCGCCACTCTACCGAGGTGAAACGAAAGCCGCAGGCGCTTTGGGACAGTCTGATCGATGCCATGGCCGTGCGGCTTGGGGCCACCATCGCCTCGCGCAACGCGGGGGATTTCCGTCATGCGCCCGTTTTCGATCCGTGGACGGGAAAGCTACATCGGCCGGGAAGATAGGATATAGAGGATAGAAGATAGGAAATCCTCAGAGCCTATATCCCATAATCTATCTTTTATTTTCTGCCCCGACCGGGTCGGGGCCCACTCCGGCGGCAGTTGGGCGGAAGGCTATAGGCTGTAGGCTACAGGTGGCGGAAAGACTGGGGGATGAGCTTTCCTGCAGCCTGTAGGCTGTAGCCTATGGCCTCCGCTTTTGTCTTTAGGACAGTCGTTTTTTGGCTGATGCTTACATGTTCATTCGGGCCGTAGCAACGGCCGTCAAGCGGCCGTGAAGATAGGATATGGAAGTTGGGAGATAGGTACTTCTCGGGCCCACCATCTCCGATATCCCATCTGCCATATCCTGCCCCGACCTGGTCGGGGCTAATCCCGGCGGCAGTTCAGGCTTTCGGGCCGCCGGGAAAGCGGGTAGGATTTTACATTCATTCGGGCCGTAGCGCAGCCTGGTAGCGCACTTCCTTGGGGTGGAAGGGGTCCCGGGTTCAAATCCCGGCGGCCCGATGTGAATTCGGCGGAGGGATCCGCTTCCATCGCATCGGGTTCCAGAGTTGAGCCGAATTCACGAGGGCCGCAAAACTCTACAAAACCGCGGAGCGGGTGATGTGATTGCGCAGGGGTGGTGTAGGGGGCGAAATCCCGGCGGCCCGATGAACTAAAAGACGTAAAAACCCCTTCTAGCCGATAGGGTTAGGGAAGTATGGAATTTACCCGATTTTTCAGTTCGCTACGGAAGAGCGGAAAGAATAAGTTTTAAAAATGAAACGGATTTACGCGATATTTGTTTTAGCGATTTGTTCCTTCAATTTGTATGGTCTCGAAGTCACTTTTGGAATCAGGCCATCGCCCATAAAATACTCTACCGAATTAAAAGAAAAGGCAGAGGAAGGAGACTCGGAGGCACAGGTTAACCTCGGGTGGTGTTATTTTGATGGGCTAGGAATCGATAAAGACTACAAAAAAGCGGCTTCTTGGTTTCAAAAAGCAGCTGATCAAAACAATCCGTGGGGAGAATTAAATCTAGCAATCTGTTTCAAAGAGGGGAAAGGAGTTCCAAAAAATCTTTTGAAAGCCTTTGAATACTTTGAAAAATCAGCAAAACAGGAAAACGCAAAAGCTCAATTTGCTCTGGCTCAATGCTATGAAAACGGTTGGGGAATAAAAAACAATGAATCAGAATCTTTTAAATATTATCAAAAATCTGCTGAAAACGGTAATTCATGCGCTCAAAACGTTGTCGGAGTCGCTTATTTTACTGGGAATAAGGTATCTAAAGACTTTGATAAGGCTTTTGAGTGGTTTGAAAAATCGGCTGAAGGAGATTGTGAGCAAGGGCAATGTAATCTCAGCAAGCTATATGCTTCTGGTGTAGGTGTGCAAAAAGACGACAAAAAAGCATTTTATTGGGCTAAAAAATCAGCTGAAGCAAACGACTCTGAATCACAGTATCTTCTCGGAGAAGCCTTCTTGGTTGGGAGGGGGACTGAAAAAAACGTAGAGCAGGCACTTTATTGGTTTAGAAAATCAGCAAACCAAGGCTATTCAGATGCATTTGATGGAATCAAACGAGCTGAAAAATCTAGCGATTCGGGAAAAGAATCCTCAAAATAACCGCTAAACTTTTTGGAGTACCCGGTTTTCATGGCGAACCGCTTTCGGAGCGGCGGGGTAATTCCTGCAAAAATCAAAAGCCTTATAGTCCTTTTGTCTCCCGATCTGCTTTTTCGCGGGACTTCTTGTCGGTTTTACGCCATTTGCCATCAGCCCACCAATAATCTTCAACCTGTCCCGTGATACGGTTTTCCCGATAGAGAAAAGTCCCGCCAGACTCAAACCGAGTTATTGTAGGTTTGTAAAGCGTGGGCCAAACGAACCAACCAAATAAAAGTGCAACGGGGATCAGAAACTTCGAGTTTTTTCGGCAGCAGCAGCAACATTTAGATTCTTCATTTGATTTCATTTAATTAGTAAAGAGAACAAAACGTATTTTGTAAATGTTATTAATCCTCCACCACCGCCCTCTTAAAATACCTCTCAAACAGTCCCATCGGCTTCGACTCCAAAAGGGGATCGTAATGGAGTCCTTCACCTTCATCGGACTTCATCTCTCCACCGTCTATTTGCCCTGCAATTCGCTTTGTAAGCCCCTTTACAGCCTCTTTCTGCCTTAACCGATAGGCATACTCTTTGTCCAAATAACCCTTCTGCTGAATGTCCTTTAGGAGAAGTTCCAAATTCTCCTTTGATTGGGGCAGTTGAAGTCCGTTTTGAATGTAATCCGACTCTGCCTTTGTGGGTGGTGGACCTTTGGGGCAATCGCAGTCCTTCTTCTTTTTGGTGATGGTAGGTGCGGGTTTAGGAGATTTATGGGTAAGGCGTCTTACTTCCGTGGAAAGGAGTGGGTTGTGGTAGGTTGGGCGTTTCATTCTTATATTTATGATTCTCGAAAGACTTTTGAGGTATCGAATGTAGGAAACTGCTTCTTAAGCTCTGCAACAGCTTTTTCCAAAAACTCTTTCCGGTAAATTACATTAGGCTTATCGAAGTCTTTGTTTCGATGGTTGCTCAATGCATTCAGCATTCCAGAAACACCCAACTCCGCCATGAAGGTGTCCAATTCTCGGTATGAAAGATATTGCGGAGAATCCGGAGGAGGGAGTCCATAAGCGTGATTCTTGTACGCCTTCGCAAACCACTTCTTAAAATCTACAAGAGTCGTGTTTTTCGACGAACGATTGATGCCTTTGCGTTTAGGGTTACATATAAGCTCGGTATATTCAGCGACATAACCTTTAACGTCCTCAGGCGTCTTAAGAACCAAATCATGCTTCTCAGCGTAAATCTTCCAGTAGCCCTTAACCTGACCATAGTAATCAACCTTCTCCCAAGGCTTTGTTTCAAAATACACAAGCTCTTTGGAACGAACCTTACGAGTTGTCACAGTCTTTAAATCAACATCACGCTTCCAATCATAATCCATGGAAAGTTTCTTGTATCCCATCTTGTCGTAAAGATCGGCTTCCAATTCGACCATTTCTTTTACCCCAACAAAGGTTGGAACCTGATAAGTCTTGCCAAAGAAACGATCTTCGAATTCTCGGATGATCCATTCGTTCTGCTCGTCTTTATCCTCTGTTGCTGGCTTGAAGCTAGATTTAGCCAAAATCACTTTCTCATCTGGTAGCCTTTGAATTGTGGCTTGCCCTCGAGTTCTCCATCCCAATGGCTGAGCGATCCTGCCCTTAATTTCAAGAGGTCCCTTTAAATCATCCCGCAGAAGCTTTCCTGACTTGAAATACTCCTGACAAATCTCTCCCTGCGTTGCCTTGTGGATATGCTCGGGAGTGGCATTGGAAAGAAAGCCATCAGTGGTGCAACTGCATACGGTGACTGAAGAAGGGAGAGAGTTAAGAATCTCGGCTAAAGCTGCTCTACAAAAAGAAGTGGTGTAGGAGGCAAAGAAGGGATTGGTAATTGCAGAATCGGGAAGCTGCTCATAAGCAGACTTGCGGAGATTGTAACCACTGCGCTTGGTTAACCCCTGAGCCAGCTTTCCATACATTCCATTGGCCAATTCCTTCCACAAACTATTGAAGACTGTCTTCTTCTCATGTTGATTGCGATTCTCAATGCAGTAAGTGATGTAGTCGAAGTAAGGTTTCTTCGTATTGTCGGTGGGAAAAGCAACTCCGTAAAAGATCTTTGGTCTAATGCCTAAATTGCGGGCGACAATAAGCTCTGGCCCACAGCAAAAGCTAAAGCCACTCTTCGGAAACACTACGCTCTCACTCTCCTTTACAGGAAATATCGGAAACCGAATATCGTCTGGATGGGTAAAATCAACATATGCGAAAACCAAATCATGTTTCAGCAATTCATCAAGATTTGTAGAGCTAACCGGACTATTCCAATCAGGCATGCCAATCCGAGACATTCCAGTGGGGTATGCGCTCGCTAAATCGTAATCCGTCCACACACCAGGAGCGCCAGCTCCGAAGATGAACTGCTCGTTGCGACCGCCATGATAGCACTCTGTGGCAAGAGCGTTCCAAGCATGCCTGTTAGGATGTTTGATGGAACGATCTTTGAAAAACTTGGGTTTTCGTTTTACGAAGTCGAAGCCATATTTCTGTTCAGGAGCCAGACCGTTTACATCATCCGGATTGTAGCCCTTCTCTTTCCATACCGCTTTTACAAAAGAGATTCCCAAAGAAGTTAAGGTAAGCGGAATGGTCGGTTTACCACCCTTTGAGACGGAGATCTTAATTACCTCTTCAGCAAACTTTCTCGCTATCTCCGCATCCTTTAAAGCGTACTCCTCAAATAAAGGAAAATCCGACTTCATTAAATCAATCATCTTCTCTTTGTGAGCCTTTGTGACTTTCGTCACCTTCGGAACTCCAATCATCACTCCAATGTCTTCTAGCTTCTTTGCATCAGAAGGTGCCAAAAGCATTGTGTCCCGAATACACACCTTCGTCATCTTCCTGCGTCCATTGACATTCAAAGGAACTGGAAGCGGAGCACCTTTGGTTCCCGTAATGAAAGTCTTTCGAATCGCCATCAACCGATTCTTAAACCGTTTGGTGTAGAAGTCTGAAAAGGATGGAAGATCAGCTCTGGAAAAGTGGCAGACCAACACAAACTGGTTGGGACAAACCACCCTACCGTCTTTGGAGAATGGGGAGGTGGAAACAACCCAACATAAGAAATCTGCCAAAGAAAGCCGTTCACCTTCTGCCGGATAGCCTATGCCACTCCACTCCTTACCCTTCCACTTCGCATTGAATTGATAGGATAGGTAAAGGTTCTGCTTCTCCTTATTTGCTTCAACCGATACGTCCTCTTTATTGGCTTCCAAAACATCGGCCAAATTCTGATACTCCGTATCGAACCCAATAATGCAGCCATCCTCAAATAGCACCTCATTCTTACCATCGGTTTCCCTCTTCTTTGCGGTCTTATCCCAATCACTGTCGTAGTTTCGCCCCGGTCTAACCCCTATACAAAAAGCACGACAGTTTTCGGCAAATTTGGGATGAAATTTAGGATACTTATAAACACTTAAGCCATAACGAGATATATCAGAATCTTTGGACATTTAGTTTAAAATAGGGTTCTCTATTCGGTTATATAAGTGCTGTTGAGCGTTGTAAACCCCCTTTATCGAAGGGATAAAAGGGGTTTTCGATGGGTTATATAGGTGGGTGTAGGGATGGGTATTTCTGTATTTCGGTAGGGTTATAAGTAGAGCCCTATTACGGAATTTTGATTAAAACAAAAATTTTGGGGAGATCTGTATGGTTTTTGGAGGAATCCATACAGTTTTTAATAAAGAGGAGCGGAGGGGGGGGGGGGGGGGGACGAAGGCCCCACCGATGTGGGGTTTAGAGGATTCCCAACTCTTTGGCCCTATTCGGAGTGAGGTTGTAGAAGGATTCGGCATCGGTTTTGCCGATGTTCATATTCAGATAATGGTTTGAGATGATGTTAACGCTATTACCAGCGATGTAGGCGGTGCGTAGAGGGTCGCTGAATCGGATGGCGTGAAAGGTGATGGCTGTGTGCCGAAGGATGTTGTGGGCTTTGGCTTTAGGATTAGGTGATTCGTTGGTAAGCCGTTTGATGAGTTTGTGGTTACTCCAAATCTTAATATCGTTGGCTTTGAAGTATTCCAACCAAAGACGGAAGGTGGGATGAAGGTCGTTGTAGTATCTGCCTCTGTTCTCCGAATTACCTCTCTTCCGATAAACAAAATTGTTAATGGTGATTCGGTTGTTGGGCAGATCAATGAAGCGGTTGGATTGGACGGTATCGCCGCCACCCAGGTTGATGAAGCGTTCGTATTCATGTGACCGCATCATCGAAAAGAGACGCATCACATAGAATCCCAAAGCACCGTTGGCATTGGCCGTCTTCAATAACTGGACTACTTCATCGAAAGTGTAGGAGACGATTTCATGGGTCTCCGTCTTAGGTGCCTCCCAGCAGAGGGGTATGGATTCCAGCCACCTACGCTCTGTGGCCTCTGGATTGTTCTTTCCGTTACAAAACGATAGGAAGGCTTTGATGTAGATGTATCGGCTACGTTGGGTTACTGGATGTTTCTTCTTTTCAATAAAGGCTGTCCACATGGAAGGTGTGATTTCCTGAATACGTAGGCCGTTGTAGTCGGAGACAGCCTCTTCGAGAATGTAGTGGTAATCTTTGTAGGTGGCTTTGGAGAGGTTGCGTTTCTTTTGTTTAAGTAGGAACTTCTCCACACATTCGGACAGAAGAGGGGACTGAAGGATGGGTTGTTTCTGAGCGAAGTATTCAGCTGCTTTTAAAAGAGCGTCTTCTTCGGGTGAATGACGCTCCAATACCTTGTAAGCGTACTCAGCTAAACGGACTCTGGATGCGGAGAGTGATGTTGCTTGAATACTGGTGTTGATGGATTGTGCGATTCGTTTGGATTCCAGTAGTTGGTGGTAAGATTTGATCTTCTCCTCATTCCGGGAAGTCACTGCCTGCCACTTTCCATTTTCTTTAACCATCATCACCCACATCTTCCGATCTTCTGCAAATTTCGGAGCATTGATCTGAGCGATGTGACCATCGATCTGTTTCAGTTGTTTTGCCATACGTATATTTTGGCTGCCTCTGAGAGAACGGCCACTGAAAGGTCCCAGAAGTTTCTGCATCGTTCTGAACGATTTAGCGCCCCACATCGCAATCATTGCGGAACAGGTGAGTTGGAAGTATTTAGCATTCCACTGCGAAAGGAGGGGACTTCATCGAACTGAAGGAGTTAGCGACCCTATGGCAATAGGGGTAGTCGGGTGTAAAACCCGACATTTCTGAAGGATTTAGAAGGGCTGTAAAGTGTTGGAGAAGATGGTGTTAAAGGGGGTATTGGGTGAGGTGTATAAATTAGAAAACGCTATGAAAAAGCGAAGTAAGGGGGGGCATAGGAATTAGCATTGATTTTAAATAGGAGAAAAAGGAAAGTATTTTCGTGAGACTGTTGATGTTTTGTTTTGTTTTAATGTTTCTCAAAAGCAACTTTGTCAGGGGTCAAGCCGGTGGGGTAGGGGATGCCACTGCCATCCCTTCAGCAAATGGTACCTGGACAATATATAATAATCCGAGCCACAACGATGATAATAACAGTAGACCAGGCCTGATCAGAACATTGATTGAAATGAATCGGCAGGACGATGAGCGTGAAGAAAAAAAGAAAATCGCCGCTCAGAAAGCAGAAAATGACAAGCTACAGAAAAAGATAGCTAAACAAGATGATGAACGTTTCCAGCTTCTTCTGTCCACCTGCAACTCATGTGCGGACAGAATCCTGTCAAAGTATACTGAAGTAAAAGCGATACAGCTGTATGACCAAGAGGCTTTAAACTATAGAAACCAGCTTTCTGATATTATAAAAAAAGATCCACTATCAGCTTTTAAGATCCTCACCCAAATCGAATTAGAGCTCGATAAAGAAATAGGAAAACGAAGAGCGGAAGAGCGGAGAATCGTAATTGCTAGGGCGGATAAGCTTGAAAAAGAATTTAAGGATAAAAGTAAGTATCCAGATCCTTTCGCATTGAACACGAACCAGAACGCCTCAGAACAGTTGAAGGCTTTAATTCAAAAAGCCGAAAGTGGAGATCCAATAGGTCAATGTCATCTTGCCTACATGTACAAGCAAGGGCTTGGTGTTTCAAAAGATGCTGGCTTAGCGCTATATTGGCTAAGACAAGCCGCTAAAACACAAGACCCAACTGCTAAGTACTTTTTAGCATGTGATCACGAGGAAAATGAGGAGTATCAGCAGAGCTTTCAGATATTTTCGCAGCTATACCGATCAAAGCCGCCCTTACTTGAAGAACGATTGTATCGAACTATCGAAAACTATCTTGGAAAAGCCTATTTCTACGGTTATGGAGTAAAGGAAAATAGAGCGTACGGACTGTGGTATTTTGAAAAAGCTGCATCCTCTGGGGATCGTGCCGAAGGAGTGATGCTAGATATGGCGAAGAGAGAGTATTCAAAGAAATCTGAGCTTCCACCTGAGCGCAGCGGTCTTTTCGATGATATTCTTTATGGGAAAGACGAGGCAGCTAAAGTCAAAAATAGTGACAAGAAATAATATATTAGCTTGTTCTTATTACTTTGAAGCGTCGTCGGTCGTAATCCGCAGTCCTCCACCAATCCCCAACAAAACCCGTGGTCCCCGTTTCTCGTACCTGACTTTTTCCGGGGTAGTGGGCAGATAACTCCTTCCGATCGAACAGCCGTCAATCCGCTAAATGGGTTGTTTTATAGGGGTCCCGGGTTCAAATCCCGGCGGCCCGATGTGAATTCGGCGGAGGGATCCGCTTCCATCGCATCGGGTTCCAGTGTTGAACCGAATTCACGAGGGCGCCAATCATCCACCAAACCGCGGAGCGGGTGATGTGATTGCGCGGGGGTGGTGTAGGGGGCGAAATCCCGGCGGCCCGATGAATTTAAAGGCCTTCTTACCTCTTCAGAATGACCCTCTTCAACGAATTGGTGGGGAGCACTGGAAATTCATTCAGCTACGAATCAGCGATGGGATCTAGTGGCTATAAATCGCTTTCTTGAATACCCGCTATTTTAATTAGGGCTTTGAGCAGTCCAATTTTGAGAGGCTTATTTCCGTGAACGGGAACCACAATTCTTTCCCGAACACCTTCCTTAAAGAAAATATGGTGACTTCCCTTGGTTCGGGCCAAGGACCAACCCTTGTCGGTCAGAAGACGGCAAAAATCTTTCCCGGAGATTTGTTTCAAACAGCCAATTCGAGGAGATGTGCGTTTTTGTCTGTGGTCAGGCCGGAAGGATCAGTTTCGAGATAAAGCTCCACAGCTTCGCGAAGATTGGATTTCAATTCATCCATCGTATCCCCCTGGGTACGACAACCGGGCAGGGAGGGGACTTCAGCCCAAAATCCCCCCTCTTCGGCTTTATGAACCACAGCGGTGACTTTCATACGAGTAGTTTAAACCCAATCGCGAAACTGGCAAGAACGGCCACTGAAAGGTTCCAGAAGTTTCCCCATCAATTCGAAGGAGTTAGCGACCCTAGCCCGAGGAGGAGATAGGATATGGAAGATTGTAGGTGGGGTGACTGTCGGTGCCCTATATCCCATATCCTATCTACTATCTTCTGCCCCGACCAGGTCGGGGCTCTAGCCGATGGGTTTAGAGAAGTGAGGGAATCACCCTCGTTTGCGGCAAATCCCATTTGGGGCATCGCCTCGAAGGGCAGACCCCGAGGCTGACCGGGGCAGGCCCGATTTCTCAGTTTGCTACGGAACGTGGGCAGTTGGCGGGCTCTTAGGTGCGGAGGCAGAAAAAGATAAGGCCAAACAGGCCGGCCCAGAAGAGCAGGCCAGTGCCCAGTGCGGCGATCCAGACCTTACTTCGACTTTCGTCTGTAACTTCGTTTTCGCTTATATCTGATGAATTCATAGGGTCCTTCCGTCTTTATTTATTCCTTTTTCTATCTGAAGAGATCGTTGGCTTATCGCGAGAAAAGAGTCATTAGGCCGTGAGTGATATGTTTGGAAATAGTCAATAACAGGAGAGAGCGGGGGCCGTTTCTGGGGCGTGTTTTCGGATGGGTAAATGGCACGTGCTTCAGCGACTCGTTGGCCGCCCGAATTCCATCCCTCCGCAAGGGGGCCCATCGTAATTCGATATCGCACTGTTTTGAGGATGGACCCTGACGAGGTGGATGAATCGAGGCGGTTGCGGGAGGGGTTTAAGGATAGCAGAATGCGGAGTAGCTCTTATGCCGACGCCCCTTCCCACTTCAAAAGCGGAACCTCTATCAACAAATCCGCACAAAAAGGGTCAAGGTCGGGCCTGGTGGAAGAAGCCCCTGGGCCTGATTCTGCTGATTTCCCTGGGGGTTCACGTGCTGTTGATTCTTTTTTTCGGCGGGACGGTGCTTTTTAAGGAAAAAAAGAGTGCCACGGCTTTTCAGGCCGAAAGGGTTACATCGGAAAAGAGCGTGGAGGCTGACTCGCCCAATTCGGAGGAAGCAGCCCATCAGGAGATGACCAACGATGAGGCGGCGCCCAACGAAGCGGGGCCTCCTCAGGAGGCGGTGCCGGCTGAGTCGGTGGTGAAGTTGTCTGGCGAGAGTGGCTGGGCTCCACCGGTCAGGGGCGAGGGAAGGGTGCCGGTGGCCGGCTTTAGTGGAAAGGGGGCGGGGCGCAGAGGTGGAAAAGCGCAGCTGTTCGGCACGGTGGTGGGCGATAAAAAATTGGGGGTGATTGTGGATGTTTCGGGATCGATGCAGCCGTATCTCGAGAGGGTGATGACGGAGGTTTTGAGCAACTTTCCCAACGCCGAGGTGGTCTTGGTGGATGGATGCGGGATGGAAGAAGTCAGGGCGGACTCTCCGGCTCCTAGGCCCAAGTCACGGCCGGGCCGTAAAAGAAAACCAAAAAGGGATGAAGAGGTTCCGATGGTTCCCCCGCATGTGGTCGGACTGGATAGTCGGGAGGGATGGTCATCGTCGCCGATTCAGGGGAGTGGGTTTTCCGGTGGCATACGGCAGAGTTATCCAAGGCTTTATGAAGCTCTGCTGCACCGAGCTGCCACCTGGATTGTGGTGGGAGACGAGGCGGACGTGGCTACACGACTGGCGTTCGAGCATCTTGCGGATGACCATGTGCAGGCCATTTACTGGTTTTCGGATTTTGAGGATCCGGTGGAGGCGAGAGAGTCGGAAAAGGCGGCGAAGAGCGTTCAAGACAACAAAATCGAGGTATATCTGCATCCTATGGGGGGGTTGAAGAATATCCGGAATTGGTCCGAAAAAGTGGGGGCGAAGGTGATTGAGGCCGAATTAGAAAAACACTGAGCAGGGATCAGAATAGATAGGCATAATGGCTATGGAAGCCGGGCCTAGGCCCGGCTTCGGGCTTCCCACTACCAGAGCGAAGCGCTAGCGCGAAGTGCCCCAGGCGGTTATCCCAAAAGCGGAGGCCGGGCCTAGGCCCGGCCTCGAGCTTCCCAAGGCGGCGTTTGACTCCCAGAATGACAAGATGAGAATCAAGGCATGAGCATAACTTCCTCAAAAGCATTATGGGTTCCTTGGGTGGGTACAGCGGGCGTGGCGTTAGCGGTGGGGTTTGGGCTCGGAAGGGTAAGTGCGCCGTCGGGGGTTTCCGAAAGGCAAGGCGTGGCGGAGTCATCCAATGCGGAGGATTCGCAGGAGTTGCGAGGTGTAGAGTCCAAAACGGCGGAAGTGCCCAACAGGGGGCCTTCGTCGGCCTCCCTAGACGAATTGAAGCAGACCTTAGGCATGTCCAATCCAAAGACACGGGATCGGGAGATGGAAAACGCGTTAAGCCGTGCCTCGTTGGAGGAGGTGAAGAAAGCCTTGGATTGGGCATCGGCCCTGCCGGAGAGTGCCGGGAAGCGCTCCTTAATAAGCAAGATTATGGAGCGGTGGGGGCAGTTGGACGGGGCGAATGCGGCGGCCTATGGGGAGAAGGTTTTGGCCGATACGGGAAACGCGCAATTCTTGAAGGATGCGATCCGAGGGTGGGGGCAGACGGATCCCAACGGCTCCATTCAGTACACACA
>Ga0214921_10008227_pt1 | contig 13615 bp, 12 predicted proteins | sample LL1505_MetaG_FD_177992 | JGI IMG/M metagenome (GOLD analysis project Ga0214921, IMG submission 177992) | Freshwater microbial communities from Lake Lanier, Atlanta, Georgia, United States - LL-1505 | ecosystem: Environmental > Aquatic > Freshwater > Lake | place: USA: Georgia | collected... | reverse complement strand
GTCAGTTGATTGCGCAGTGGTGCCCGGACCGGCTCGTGGTCGGACGTCCCACCCACTCGGACGGCAAGCCGTTGCCGGTGACGGCCCGTTGTGAGCGTTTTGCCCGCCAGTTACAGGGACGGTTTGGCAAACCTGTTCATTTGGTCGACGAGAATTATTCAACGACCTCGGCCCGTGCGCTCGATGATGAGGCCCGGACGGGCTATCGCGGGCGTGCTTCGCGCGAAGATGAGGATGCAGCGGCCGCGGCGATTGTGTTGCAACAATGGCTCGATCAGCCGACGCCGGCGCTGACTTGATGGGCACGCCAACGCGCGACCCGGATGATCCGTTGGGCGCAGTGGATGCAGACCGCGCGTACGTTCACCTCCTCGATCAGTTGCGAAAGGTCCTCGCCGATGAGAGTCGGTCGCCCGTGCTTGTGGGGGTTCATTCCGGGGGTGCATGGCTGGCGGAGCGATTGCATTCAGACCTCGGCCTGAACTCCCCCTTGGGCTATCTCTCCAGCGCATTCCATCGCGATGATTATGGTTCGAGGGGATTGCCTACCAACATTAAGCCAACCGTCCTGCCCTTTGATGTCGAAGCGGCTGATCTGATTGTGGTCGATGACGTGTTGTTTACCGGACGAACAGCCCGAGCGACGCTCAACGAGATCTTTGATCATGGCCGACCCGCTCGAGTCGAGCTGGCTGTGCTGGCCGATCGTGGGGGGCGCGAGTTGCCGATTTCGGCGCGGTTTGTGGGTGCATCGGTTTCGCTCCGGGGCACCCAGCAGCTGGTGTTATCGCAAGACACGCAAGGACACTTTTCGTTTCGTGTCGAATCGTAGTCAAACCATGCCTGAATCCGAAGGACCCCGATGATCCGGCGCCATCCCCAGATTGATGGCCAGGGGCGCCTGCGTCATTTGCTCTCGATTGATGGCCTGCCCAAGGCGATGATTGAGCGGGTACTTGATACGGCATCAGCGTTTCTTGATGTCAGCGATCGCACGGTTAAGAAGCTGCCCCTCTTACGTGGACGGAGCGTATTCAATCTTTTCTTTGAAAATTCAACACGAACAAGAACGACGTTTGAAATCGCAGCTCAGCGACTCTCTGCGGATGTGTTTAATCTGAATATCTCTGCCAGTTCCGCCTCCAAGGGCGAGAGCTTGCTGGATACGATTGATAACCTGGCCGCGATGAACGCGGACTTGTTCGTTGTGCGGCATGCGCAGAGCGGGGCGCCCTTTCTGATCGCACAGCATCTGGATCAACTCGGCAAGGACGTTCACGTCATCAACGCGGGAGACGGTCGTCACGAGCATCCGACGCAGGCCTTGCTAGATGCTTACACGATTCGTCATTTCAAGAAGAACTTTACCGGTCTGCGGATCGCGCTCGTGGGCGACATCCTTCATTCGCGGGTTGCCCGCAGCAATATCCACGCATTGACCACGCTGGGGGTCCCCGACGTTCGGGCGGTTGGGCCCGCCACCTTGTTGCCAGGGGGGCTCGAGTCGATGGGCGTGCGGGTGTTTCATGACATGCGCGAGGGCTTGCGGGATGTCGATGTGGTGATCATGCTGCGCTTGCAGAACGAGCGCATGCGCGGCGCGCTACTACCCAGCGCTCAGGAGTATTTCAAGCACTACGGCCTGACGCCAGAGAAGCTCGCCTATGCGGCCCCAGATGCCATCGTGATGCACCCAGGCCCCATGAACCGTGGCGTCGAGATTGACAGCGCTGTAGCGGATGGCCCGCAAGCGGTAATTCTGTCGCAGGTAACCTTTGGGATCGCGGTCCGCATGGCGGTTCTGGGGATGATCGCGGCATGAAGATTTCGATCCTGAACGGTCGCGTCCTGATCCCGTGCGAGCGGTCTGCTCCGAAGGATGATCAACATGGGAGCAGGGCTGATCTGCACATCGCCGATGGGCGGGTGATCGCGATCGGCGACCCGTCATCGAGTCCGTCGGGTGTTCTGCCGGATGGGTGGGTTCCTGATCGTGTCATCGATGCGCGCGGAATGCTCGTCGCGCCTGGGCTCGTGGACTTGGCGGCTCGATTGCGTGAGCCAGGTTTTGAGTATCGCGCGACGCTCGAGAGTGAAATGCAGGCTGCCCTGGTGGGCGGTGTGACGGCCTTGGTTTGTCCGCCGGATACCGATCCACCGCTCGACGAGCCGGGCTTGGTCGAGATGCTCAAGCATCGCGCCCGCGGGCTCGCTGGAGCGCACCTCTACCCCTTGGGGGCACTTACCGTGGCTTTGCAGGGCACTGTGATCACTGAGATGGCGGAACTCGCGGAGGCGGGTTGCGTTGGCTTTTCGCAAGCAAATGTCGCGATAGCCGATTCGCAGGTCTTATTGCGTGCGTTGCAGTACGCGAAGACGTTTGGTTTTCAGGTCTGGTTGCAGCCGCAGGATCCCTGCCTGGCCCGAGGCGGGATCGTCCACGCGGGCCCGCTGGCGAGTCGGATGGGATTGCCGGGTATCCCCGTCATTGCCGAGACGGTGGCGCTGCTGACGATACTCGAACTGGTAAGAGTCACGCAGGCACGGGTTCATTTTTGCCGACTGTCATCGGCTGCCGGTGTGGCCCTGGTCAGGGCGGCAAAGCTCGAAGGCTTGCCGGTGACCTGCGATGTTTCGGTGCACCACTTGCATGTCACGGATCAGGATATCGGCTGGTTTGATGCCAATCATCGAGTCGATCCGCCGTTTCGATCACAGCGTGACCGAGATGCCATTCGTGCTGGTCTTGAGGATGGCACCGTTGATGCAATTTGTTCGGACCATACGCCTGTCGATGATGATGCAAAGGCGTTGCCTTATGGTGAGGCCGAGCCAGGAACCACTGGTCTCGAACTGCTCTTGCCGCTGGTCTTAAAGTGGGCCACTGAAACGCGCACCCCACTTGCGCGCGCGATTGCCACAATTACTGCCGGCCCTGCGGCGATCGTGGGGGTTGATCAGATGGCGGGTACCGGTGCCGGTATGTTGGCGGTTGGGGCGGTTGCGGATCTGATGATTTTTGATCCGGACGCCTTGTGGACGGTGGACCGCAATAGTCTGGTCAGTCAGGGGCGCCATTCGCCGTTCCTGGGCTATGAACTGGCGGGTCGTGTCATGACGACCTTTGTCGCGGGGCAACCGATCTTCGAACGCGTATGACGGAATGGGCTTGGTGAACTGGCGCCTCGTGCGCGCGGCGTGGCGGCTGTTTTGGATGTCGATTTGCCTCCTGGCTGGGTTGGCGGCGGCATTGACTGTGATGCGCTCACTGTCGCCGAACCTTCAGCGTGGACTGATCCGAACCTGGGCGCGTTGGACTCTTCGTGCTGCCGGTGTTCGGGTCAAGGCAACCGGAAAACCCCTGATATCAGCGGGATTGGTTCTACCCAATCACGTCAGTTGGCTTGACATCTTCGTGATTGACTCAGTCGCGCCATGCTCCTTCATTGCAAAAGCCGAGATCCGAAGTTGGCCATTGGTCGGCTTTCTGTGCGACCGCGCGGGCACCCTGTTTATCGAACGTGGTCGACGCCACGCTGTGCATCAAGTCCTCCAAACTGCAACTGAGCAACTCCGTGCGGGGGGACGGGTGGCTGTCTTCGCCGAGGGGACAACCAGCAATGGAACGGTTGTTCTCCCTTTTCATGCCAATCTGATCGAGGCGGCGGTGCGCGCGGATTGCGTCGTTCAGCCCGTAGCGTTGCGCTATGAAGACAGGTCGGGTCAGCGCTCAACAGCTGTGGAATTTGTCGGTACCACGACATTTGCACAGTCGCTCTGGCGCGTTCTCGCAGAACCAGAAACGAGGGCGGTGATGGTTCCGCTTGCGCCGCTCGCCCCTCCTGTTCGACCTGAACCGCTTGATCCCGCCCAACGTAAAGGCCTGCGAAATCGACACGCACTCGCCAAAGCGGCTGAGGCCGCCGTTCGGCAGACGCTCTTTCCCTCGCCGGTTGGGGCCGAGATTGGCGCCGAGAATGTGGTCGAGATTGGGACTGAGGTTGAGACCTGAGTCAGCGTTCGCCCGAACAGTCGAATTGAAGGATGTGACGATCGCGCAACCGTACCGCGGACAGCTGACCGCCCCAGACACAGCCCGTGTCGAGCGCGATCAGATTGGGGTGGTTGATCAGGCCGAGCGTTGACCAGTGTCCGAAGACGACCGTGACTTCTGCGGTCTTCCGGGAGGGGCAGTCAAACCAAGGGACGTGACCAACGGGGCCGGCGCCGAGGGCTTCCTTGGTGACGAAATCCATTGTTCCCGAGGGCGTTGTGTAGCGGATTCGGGTCAGCGCATTCACGATCACCCGCAGTCGATCATTGCCGCGCAGCGAAGGGTTCCAGGCATTCGGCAAATCACCATACATGGTCGCAAGGAATTCACGCCAGCTCGGGCCTCGCAACTCCGCCTCCACTTCGCCGGCCAATGCGAGGACCTCCGTTGCGCTCCAGCTCGGCAAGACACCCGCATGAACAAGTAGGTGCCCCGACGAGAAGACCGCGAGGGGACGATGACGCAGCCAGTGCAGCAATTCTTCACGGTCGGGTGCGGACAGGATTGGGTTCAGCGTGTCGCTCCGGTGCACACGGCGCACTCCGGCCGCAACAGCGAGCAGGTTCAGGTCATGATTGCCGAGCACGGCGGTGGCTCGATCGCCCAGTGCACGAACGCGGCGCAAGGCACCGAGCGAGTCTGGCCCGCGGTTGACGAGATCGCCTGCGAACCAGAGTGCGGGCTGCGCCTCGAATTCGGTGTCGGCACCACCATCAATTTGCTGCAGGAGGCGATCGAGCGCATGACAGCAGCCCTGAAGGTCGCCGATGACGTAAATGTCAGTTGGGTTCATCGCACTTCGTGTCATGGTTCAACAGGCCGTTACACTAGCGTGGCTGAGGGCACTTGCGCAGCGCGATTTCTGGTTTCTGTCCTGGATTCGACTGTTTATTGATGATTGACTCCATCCTCCCTGTCATTCTTTGCGGCGGTAGCGGCACCCGCCTCTGGCCGCTCAGCCGGGAGTCATTGCCCAAGCAATTCGTTCCTCTGGTCGGTGGGAGAAGCCTGCTGTCGGCCACCCTCGAGCGGTCCGCAAGCGTTGCAAACTCGGGCGTGGACTCGAGCTTGGCTCGAAAGCCTGCAGTGCTTTGTGTGGCCAACGAGTCGCACCGTTTTCTGGTCGCCGATGAATGTGACCAAGCCGGCGTGGCGGGAACCATTCTGCTCGAGCCCCGAGGGCGCAACACTGCCGCCGCCATGGCCTGCGCGGCGTATTACGCGATGACCCAAGCGACAGAGGCCCAGCCGGACCGGTTGCTGCTTTTCCTGCCGTCGGATCAATACGTTCCAGATATTGAATCTTTCTGCGAGACCGTCGTTTCAGGTGTCGCGGCCGCGCGCGAGGGGTGGTTCGTGACATTCGGTGTCGTCCCCGTGCAGCCTTCAACAGCCTACGGTTACATTCAGTATGGTGATTCAATTGCCGATGACGTTCGCAACGAAGTGCGTAAGGTCCTGCGATTCGTCGAGAAGCCCAACGCGCTGAAAGCGGCGGAATTGTTGGCGCGCGGTGATCACTGGTGGAACGCTGGCATTTTTTTAGTGAGCGCGAAAACTCTACTCGCAGCCCTGGAGCTTCATGCGCCGGACATCTTTGAAGCCGCCGGGCTGGCGATGGACGTTGTAAAGGTAGACGGCCATTTCTTGCGCCCGGGCGCTGTCGAGTTTTTGAATATTCGCTCCGAAAGTATCGACTACGCGGTGCTCGAACATCATGATCAGATTGCCGTGGCGCCCTTCGCCGGCGCCTGGAGTGACGTCGGCAGCTGGAATGCTGTGGCTGACCTGGCCGACGCCGATGCCGAGGGTAATCGTGCGGTCGGTCAAACCCTGGCGATTGATTGCCAGCGCACTTATCTGCATTCGCCTCATCGTGTCGTGGTCGCGCTGGGTCTTTCAGATGTCCTTGTCATCGATACGCCGGATGCGGTCTTGGTGGCCAGCGCCTCTGAAGCAGAACGGGTCAAGGATGTGGTGTCAAAACTGCGTGAGCGAGGTCTCTCAGTTGCCACCGAGCATCGACGCGTAGCGCGTCCATGGGGCGAATATGACGCAATCGATTCGGGTGATCGCTTTCAGGTGAAGCGCATTACGGTGAAGCCCGGCGAGCAACTCTCTTTGCAGATGCATCATCACCGGGCCGAGCATTGGATCGTTGTGCGTGGAACCGCACGTGTTACGCGTGGCGACGAGACCTTTCTTCTATCAGAAAATGAAAGCACCTATATTCCATTGGGCACGGTTCATCGATTAGAAAACCCCGGCCGGGTCCCGCTGGAGATGATCGAGGTTCAATCAGGTAGCTACCTGGGCGAGGACGATATCGTCCGCTTTGAAGACACCTATGGACGTGTCGTCCCCACTCTCGGAGAAGCCCCATGAACCAAGATCACACTCGTAGCGACCCATCGGGTAAAGAGCCATTCGAGTTAGAGCACCTTGATGGCTCGATCTTCAAGGCCTACGACATCCGCGGCATCGTCGATCGGACGCTGACGGGAGGTGCCGTCTTGCATATTGGCCGCGCTCTGGGGCTGGCAATTTTGCGTGGTGCTCATGAAGCGCGTGGTGCTGGCCAGGGTCTGAGTCCTGCGAGCAGACCTGCCATCTCATTGGGGCGCGATGGTCGTCTGTCTGGGCCACGGTTGGCGAAAGCGCTCGGCGACGGATTGCGTGATGTCGGGGTCGACGTGATTGATTTGGGTTGCGTAACGACCCCGATGACGTACTTCGCCGGCTTTGAGCTCGGGACGGGCTCAGCCGTCATGGTGACGGGCAGTCATAACCCGCCTGATTACAACGGGCTCAAGATGGTCATCGCAGGCGAAACGCTTCATGGTCAAGCCATTCAGGGCTTACTCGCGACCATCCGCGATGGTGCAACCGCGGATGCCCGGATGCCCGACCTGGCTGCTCGCGGGCGTTTGCACCAGGAGGATATTGCCGGGCGTTATCTGGATCGTGTTGCGGGCGAACATCCGGACGCGGTGCGCCTTGCTCGCCCGATGCGGATTGCCATTGACGCAGGTAATGGCATTGCGGGGGCCTTTGCGCCTGCACTGTTTCGAGCCTTGGGGTGCGAGGTGATCGAGTTGTTCTGTGAGGTTGATGGTTCTTTTCCGAATCATCATCCGGATCCGGCACACCCCGAAAACCTCCAGGATCTGATCCGAGCGGTTCAGTCAGAGGACGCCGAACTGGGGCTGGCGTTTGACGGTGACGGCGACCGGTTGGGCGTTGTGACTCGAACGGGCAACATCATTTGGCCCGATCGGCAGCTTATTTTGATGGCGCGCGATGTGCTCTCACGCCGCCCTGGTGCCGACATTATTTTTGATGTGAAGTGCTCGCGTCATGTTGCCCAAGAAGTGCGTGCGGCCGGCGGCGTCCCCGTGATGAATGCGACTGGGCACTCATTGATCAAAGCTCGCTTGCGGGCGACCGGTGCCCCGTTCGCTGGCGAGTTGAGCGGGCACTTGTTTTTTGCCGAGCGTTGGTATGGCTTTGATGACGGTCTCTATGCGGGTGCACGTCTGCTGGAGATCTTGTCACGCTCAAAAAATGCGTCTGAGGTTTTGGATGCGGTTCCGCAGGATCAGTCGACGCCAGAGCTGCAGGTGAAGCGCCCCGAAGGCGAAAACCATCGCTTTGTCGCTCAACTTTTGCAGACGGCCCCACTCGCCGGCGAGCGTGAACGCATCACAATCGATGGCTTGCGGGTGGAATTTGAGGACGGCTTTGGCCTCGTTCGGGCGTCCAACACGACGCCGGTTCTGGTCTGTCGGTTTGAGGGGGATAGCGCACGGGCGTTGTCAAACATTCAGGCGCAATTTGCGCTGGCGATGAGGGCTATTGACCCAGCGATCGTATTGCCCTTCTAGCTTTGGTAGGCCTGGCGCACTTCGTGGCGCCAATCGGGGAGGCGTAGGCCAAAGGCCTTCTCGAACAGGCTGCAGTCCAGCACTGACCAGGCGGGGCGCGTGGCTGGAGTGGGCCATTCAGCTGTTTTGATGGGTTGAATGCTGACGTCCAGGCCTGCCGCCTCGCAGGCTGCCAGCGCAAATTCGTACCAGGTCGTATGACCCGAGGCGGTCAGGTGGTAGAGCCCTTCGCGCCCGGGCTCATGCCAAAGTGCCAATGCGGCATCGATCGCGGCCTGGGACAGACTGGAGGCGTGGGTGGGGGTGCCCTGTTGGTCTGCGACGACCCGCAATGCGCTGCCACTTCGGGCACGGTTCAAAATCGCCTCGGGGAAACATTTGCCGCCGCGTGACCAGACCCATGCCGTGCGCAGAACGAGCGTACGCGCGCCGCTGGCGAGCACGGCTTGTTCGCCGGCAAGCTTGCTGGTGCCATAGACCGAAATCGGGTCGGGTCGATCGGTTTCGAGCCATCCGCGGGGCTGATCTGAAAGGGGAGCAACAGCCCCACTCACCGGCGCGACGCCGTTGAAAACAAAATCAGTTGACCAGTGGACGAACAGCGCCCCTTGCTCGCGCGCGGCCTCAGCGAGCAACCGCGGAGCTTCAGCATTCACTGCGGTGGCACCTGCCGGATCAGACTCCGCGGCATCGACAGCGGTCCAGGCGGCTGGGTTGAAGATGATGTTGGGCGCGATGGCGCGGACGGTGTCTAAGATCGCTTCGGGATTGGTCAGGTCGAGTTGTTGGCGATTTAGCGCAACGACTTCGCCATGCCCAGAAAGACGTTCCACCAAGGCCCGGCCGACTTGGCCACTGGAACCCGTGACCAGAAATTTAAGGGCCATCTTTGCTGAACTTAGTGCCCATGCCGCCAATCGAACCAATCTCAAAGATTTCAGCCTGGCTCAAGCGGGGGGCCTGTTCATCCTTGGGCGAGAGTCGGGCTTCGGTGCCGGCGAGGGGCCAATCGATACCAATTTCAGGGTCATTCCACAAAATCGATCGCTCGCCGGGCGCATGCCGAAAGTCGTCGACTTTATAAAGAACTTCTGCCACATCGCTTAACGCAACAAACCCGTGACCGAATCCAGGGGGAATCCAGGCTTGCTGGTGGTTCGATTCTGAAAGGATGAATCCGGTCCATTGGCCAAAGTGCGGCGAGCCCCGACGAAGATCCACTGCGACATCGAAGATCTCGCCGCGCAGGCAGGCGACGAGTTTGGATTGCGGTTGTTTCAATTGGTAGTGAAGGCCCCGAACGACTCCGCGCAGCGAACGTGAAAGGTTGTCCTGAACAAAGGTTCCGCGAAAACCTGTCGCCTCAGCAAACACCCTGGCGTTGAACTGCTCGGTGAAAAAACCTCGGTCATCGGCAAACAATGCGGGTTCGAGAATCAGAACGCCCGGGAGATTGGTGGGTTTGACCTGCATGGGGTTTATCCAAAAATCTGTTCGTCGATGACCCGAAGCAGGTACCGACCGTAGCCAGTCTTGGCCAGCGGCTTCGCAAGCATGCGCAGTTGGTCCGCGTCGATCCAGCCGAGCCTGAATGCAACCTCTTCGGGGCAGGCTACTTTGAGCCCCTGGCGCCGCTCGATCGTCTCGATAAAGGCGCTCGCCTCAAGAAGGGATTCGTGAGTCCCCGTGTCGAGCCAGGCGTAGCCGCGGCCCATGACCGCGACCTCGAGCTGGCCCATGGCGAGATAGGCCCTGTTGACGTCGGTGATCTCAAGTTCGCCGCGTTGCGAAGGTTTGACCTGCGCGGCGATTTCAAGGACCCGATTGTCGTAAAAATAGAGGCCTGTCACGGCATAGCGCGACTTGGGGTTAACGGGCTTCTCTTCAATGTCGATGGCGTGACCGCTAGCGTCAAAGCTGACCACGCCGTAGCGTTCGGGGTCTTCGACGGCGTAGGCGAAGACCGTCGCGCCGGTCTCGCGTTGCGCAGCCGTTCGGACCAGCGCGGACAGATCATGGCCGTGAAATAGATTGTCACCAAGCGCCAGTGCGACGCGATCGTCGCCGACAAAGTCCCGCCCGATGATAAAAGCCTGCGCAAGGCCATCGGGCGAGGGCTGTTCGGCATAGGTAAATGACACGCCCCACTGCTGCCCATCGCCCAGGAGTTGTCTGAAGCGGGGAAGATCCTGGGGCGTCGAGATGATCAAAATCTCGCGAATACCCGCCAACATGAGCGTCGTGAGCGGGTAGTAGATCATCGGCTTATCGAAGACCGGCAATAACTGTTTGGACACGACCTGTGTCACCGGGTACAAGCGGGTGCCGGACCCTCCGGCCAGCAAAATGCCTTTCATCGCTGCCCCCCGTCGCGCTCACTGTACTGCTGGGAAACCCAGTCGCGATAGCGACCGCTGGTGACGTTGTCGAGCCAGTCACCGTGGTTCAGGTACCACTGAACTGTTTCTTCGAGACCCGTCTCAAAGGTTTTGGCGGGCGTCCATCCCAAGTGATCGCGGAGTCGGCTCGCGTCAATCGCGTAGCGCTGATCGTGGCCAGGGCGGTCGGTGACGAAGGTAATCAGGCGTCGATGCGATTGGCCTCCGGGGTCCGGGCGTAAGCGATCCAGAACGTCGCACAGGGTATGCACGAGATCGAGATTGCGTCGCTCGGCATTGCCACCGATGACCCAGGTTTCGCCAGGCCTGCTGCCTTCGAGGACCGTCCCGATAGCGGTGCAGTGATCGCTGACATGTAGCCAGTCGCGCACGTTGCTACCGTCGCCGTAGACAGGGATTGGTTCGCCGGCAAGTGCCCGATGAATCGTGAGTGGAATCAGTTTTTCTGGGAACTGGAACGGTCCGTAATTGTTCGAACAGTTCGTGATCAGAGTCGGCAAGCCGTAGGTGTGATGCCAGGCGCGCACGAGATGGTCACTGGCCGCTTTCGAGGCGCTGTAAGGGCTGTTCGGCGCGTACGGCGTGTGTTCATTGAACGCTGGGTCCTGCGGGCCAAGTGACCCAAAGACCTCATCGGTTGAGACATGCAAAAATCGAAAACGATCCCGGCTCTGGGGGAGGAGTTGGTTCCAGAACAGACGGGACTCCTCGAGTAACGCATGGGTGCCCATGACGTTCGTTCGAACAAAAGCGTCCGATGCTGCGATTGACCGGTCGACATGACTTTCTGCAGCGAAGTGCACCACGGCGCGAGGCTGATGTTGTTCGAGCAGCGAACGCACGAGGGGGCGATCGCCGATGTCGCCCACAACAAGCTGCAGGCGGGGATCTTCGGCCAGTGGTGCAAGGTTGGCCGGATTGGCTGCGTAGGTCAGCGCATCAAGGACAACGATCGGCTCCCCCGTCGTTGCAATCGTATTCAGGACAAAATTGGCACCGATAAACCCGGCGCCGCCAGTGACAAGAAGCATGAAGAAGCCTAAAAGCGAGCTTGCGTGACGTAACCCCCAAGGATAGCGGCAAAATAGGGGATCTTTGCCGGTTGCCTGGAACTCAGCACATCATGCGAATCCTGATTTTAAAGACCACTTCGATGGGGGATGTCGTCCATGCGCTCCCGGTTGCGACCGATTTGGCGCGGCACTTTCGCCAGAAGGACGCTGAATTGGAACTGGATTGGGTGGTCGAAGACACCTACGCCGACCTGATCCGCTGGCATCCAGCCGTTGGGCGGACTTTGCCGGTGGCTGTGCGGCGTTGGCGTAATGCCCCGTTTTCGGCGGGGACCCGATCCGAATGGAAAGTCTGGCGCGATAGCGTTCGTGGTCGCCGGTATGGGCTGGTGCTCGACCTGCAGGGGTTGATCAAGAGTGCGTTGTTATCGACCCAGGCGATCGGGCCGCGGGCAGGATTTGATCGGGCCAGCGTGCGCGAGCCTCTGGCCACATGGGCATATGGCAAAACGTATGCGGTCGATCCTAAGTTGCCTCCCGTGGAGCGGATGCGCAAATTGGCCGGTGCTGCTGTAGGTTATCAGCCGGTGGGTAATCCGGTCTTTGGCCTGCGGGCACCGCCAGACCCTGGGGCGGAGGTGGCGGCATTTGCGGGCCGGTTCGGCGAACACGCGTTTGCTGTGCTGCTGCACGGGACTGCACGTGACGAAAAGCGATGGCCAGATCGATCCTGGCGCGCGTTGCTTGAGCTGTTTGAAGCAGCTCGCCGATTCTCGATCCTGCCTTGGGGCAATCCGGCCGAGCATGCCCGAGCACGCGCCTTGACCGAGGGTCTGCGCTATGCCCTCGTTGCGCCCGCAATGACGATTGCCGAAGTGACCTGGTTGATGACGAGGGCCAATCTCGTGGCGGGGGTCGACACCGGGTTGCTTCATCTCGCAGCGGCCTACGGTGTGCCGCTGGTCGGGATTTTTGCGGGCACCGATCCGCGCGTTTACTTTCCGGACTGGTTGGTCCGCGCTGAAGCGGTGGGGGGCGCTGGAAAACCGCCATCACCCGATCAGGTGCGTTCCGTGATCGATCGGATAGGACGTTGGCACTAAGCCCAGTGCTGCCGGGGGGGGATTTGCGCCATCGGCGCAATCGACGTAACCCGCGCCACCGGTTCAGTCTGCTGCTTTGGACTCTGCTGGTTTGGATTGCGACCCCGGCACTGCTCCTGCGAATTTGTTTGCGGGCCCGACGCGAACGAGGCTATGCGTTTCGGTGGTGGGAGCGCTGGGGCTGGGGTGGGCGCGGCCACGGGGGAAAATCAGAGGGCTCAAAGAGCGCTCACCAACGGATCTGGTTGCATGCGGTCTCGCTCGGCGAAACCCATGCCTGCGTTCCCTTGATGCAGGCATGGCTCGAACACGATCCCTCAGTACGGTTCCTTTTGACCCATATGACGGCTACCGGGCGGGCCGCAGGTTCGGAGATTGCGACGCAGGCCGAGTTTGCCGGCCGGGTTGAGCAGGCCTGGTTGCCCTACGACACGCCCGGCGCGGTACGACGATTTTTGAGGGCGTATCGCCCGGGACTTGGCGTTCTGATGGAGACCGAGGTTTGGCCCAATTTGATCGCGCAATGCTCGGCTGCGGGGGTTCCGATCGCGTTGGTGAATGCGCGGTTGTCGCCGCGTTCGTTGCGCCGTGCTCAACGGATCCGCTGGTTGATCGAGCCCGCTCTGGCGTCTCTTTCAGCCGTCGTTGCGCAGACTCCACGTGATGCAGAGAGGCTTCGAATCTTAGGTGTCGATGGGGCGTTGGTTGTTGGCAACCTCAAGTTCGATCGACCCGTCGATGCGGCATTGTCGGCGCTTGGACGCAAGTGGAGGGCGGGCCTTGGGGGGCCTCAGCCTGGGCCTCAGCCTGGGCCTCAGCCTGGGCGCCCGGTCATTTTGGCTGCCAGTACGCGGGACGGCGAAGAGGCGGATCTACTGGCGGGTATGACTCGAAAATCCCTTTGGGTGATCGTGCCTCGCCATCCGCAGCGGTTTGAGGCAGTGGCGGGGCAAATTCAGATGCAAGGATTTCGGCTCGTTCGGCGATCGAAGGATCAGGACTGGACCCAGGCAGAGGTGATCCTCGGAGACTCTATGGGGGAGATGACCGCGTGGTACGCGATGGCTGACGTAGCGATTCTGGGGGGGTCTCTGCGTCCGTTTGGCGGTCAGAATCTCATTGAAGCCGCTGCGGTGGGTTGCCCCGTGGTACTTGGGCCTCA
>Ga0214921_10008226_pt1 | contig 13617 bp, 23 predicted proteins | sample LL1505_MetaG_FD_177992 | JGI IMG/M metagenome (GOLD analysis project Ga0214921, IMG submission 177992) | Freshwater microbial communities from Lake Lanier, Atlanta, Georgia, United States - LL-1505 | ecosystem: Environmental > Aquatic > Freshwater > Lake | place: USA: Georgia | collected... | reverse complement strand
GCAGGAATCTCTCCCCAGATGGCCAGATTTGATCCACCCACAACCGAAAGGCCTAAGTCATGACCGAAAAGAAACCTGAACAGCCAGACATTAAACCGATGGACATCTACCTATCGTTAAATTCTGCATTGTCAGTGGCCAACTGGATTGCCCCAAGTGATGTAGCTGCGATCACGTTAGCCCGGCGGATGGCCAAGGCACTAGATACGGCCTTTGACATGGGCGCAGACATTAAAGACATAACAGCCTTGTCTGGTAAGTTATTAATGGTCTTACAACAACTACATCTAACTACGGAAACACGTACTGCCAGTAAACAAGAGGAGAATGACGGGACAGCCTATGTCGGAGATTTCTTACGGCTCGTCAAAACCAAGAATCCAAAGCCCCCCGCTAAAACTGCCCAGCGCCGGCAAGCTAGTAAGCCAACTGGCTGATGAATTAGGTGTACCTTTACTGCCTTGGCAGGAATACGTCTTAAATGATGCGCTTAAAATAAACCCGAATGGCACATGGGCAAGATCACAAGTTGGCGTTCTCGTAGCTAGACAAAATGGCAAGACTCACATGATGAGAATGCGCATCCTTGCTGGCCTGTACATCTTTGGTGAAGCAAGCACAATAGCCATGTCACAAACACGTCAATTATCACTAGATACTTTCAAGAAAACTGTGGACATGGCTGAAAGCCTTGATTGGATGCGTAAGCGGATTAAACGGGTATCCCGGACTAACGGGCAAGAGGAAATTGAAGTGTATTGCCATCACTATCCAAAATCATGCAGTGAAAAATGTGAACCCTTGCGAAAATACGCAATTAGAGCTGCTACATCGGAAGGCCCACGTGGATCAACAGCCGACTTACTTTATGTCGATGAATTACGCGAAATTGATGAAGCAACTTGGGCAGCCGTTACACCGATAACCCGAGCTAGGCCTAACGCTCAAGTTTGGTGGACTTCAAATGCTGGCGATCTAAACAGCAATGTTTTAAATGAGCAAAGGCGTAGAGCCTTAACTTTTGATTCACCCCGAATGGGTTATTACGAGTACAGCGCCCCACCCGGATCAGATGTTAATGATGAAAAGGCTTGGGCGATGGCTAACCCAGCAATGGGACACTTTATTACAAAAGAAAACATTAGAGATGCATCAATATTCAGCACAAAAGATGCTTTTAAAACTGAAACTTTATGTATGTGGGTAGATGCCATTGATTCACCATGGCCAATGGATGCATGGAATGAGGGCGAAAAGGAAGTAAGCCTTGAGGATGATCTACCTACATGGATGGCTATTGATCTTTCATTTAATCGTGAATTGGCTTGCTTGGTCACTATTCAAGAGCGGCCAGAGGGCATGGCCGTATTCCTACATGAATGGAAACGCGAGGGCGGAATAAATGATCTTGAACTTACAGGTGAACTGGCTACATTAGCTCGTAGATATCGACCTAGAAAATTTGCTTATGATCCAAATACTGCCGGGTATATAGCGCCGCGATTAGCTCAAGCCGGGATAGCAACCGAACCCACACCATGGGCATCAGCTGGATTTGCTATTAGTTGCGATCAAACTTTAAATGCTATGCAGTCAGGTAAATTTATTCATCCCGGACAAGAAACTTTGCATAGTCATTTAGTTTCATGTGCAAGACGGCCAGCATCAGATGGTGGATGGCGTATTGCGCGTAGAGCTGCACAAGTACCAATTACAGCTGCAGTGGCATTAGTTATGGCAGCGGGTCATGCTTGCGCGCCACAACAGAGCGTGACTATCATTAGTGCTTAAGGGCTACTTGGCAGTACCTTAATGTGCGGGTTAGTCACTCCTATCACTAACCCGCACATTCTCCGACACGCGCTTAGATGCTTGATTGTCACACATTTATGAGATAATGAAGTATGGGATTTATTGATTTCTTGCTTGGCACAAATCTTGACAAACCACAGGTAGAAGCTAAAGCGGGCGTAGTTGTCCCTTACTACCAAGATGCTTTTAGTGCATTTAACGTATTTAGAATCAATCGTGGCGATGCCATGCAAGTCCCAGCTGTAGCCCGGGCGCGAAACATTATCTGTGGAACTATTGGAACACTTGGCTTAAATGCCTACAACGATGTAACTTATGCCAAGATTGAGGGTCGCTCATTACTTAAGCAACCCGATCCAGCGCTGCCATTATGCGTAACAATTACTTGGACATGTGAGGATTTACTATTTCATGGCCATGCGTTTTGGTACGTATTGGCCGTATCGCCAGAGGATGGCCGACCAACACAAGCCCGGCGAATTGATCCATTACGCGTTACATTCACAACTGATTTAAATACCCAAGAAATTGTTAATGGCTTTTACCTAGATGGAAACTTATGCCCGCCAGTGGGTGTTGGATCGCTAATCATGTTTAGCGGCATGGATGAGGGCATATTAAATCGTGGTGGTCGGACAATTTCCACAGCTTTAAAGTTAGAGGAAGCCGTACAACGTATGGCAACAGAGCCTAATCCAACAATGGTTATTAAGAATACTGGCGTTGATTTACCGCCAGAGCAAGTATCGAGTCTTTTAGCATCATGGAAACAAGCCCGATCTACTCGCTCAACCGCCTATTTATCTGGGCCACTTGATGTAACTACCTTTGGTTACGATGCTGGGCAGATGCAGTTGAGCGAGTCTCGGCTTAACACAGCTAGCGAAATTGCCCGTATGTGCAACATCCCGGCATGGTACTTAAATGCCGAGAGTGCCAGCGCTACTTACTCCAATGTTTCAGCTGAACGCCGTAGCCTTGTAGATTTCAGCCTTTCACCAATCATGCATGCAATTGAGGAAAGACTAAGCATGAACGACCTAACCCCAAGAGGGCAAGAGGTTAAATTCGATCTAGATGATTACTTACGAGGTAATCCATTAGAGGAAATACAAGTTTTAACAGCCATGCTTGATGCAGGTCTTATCAATGTTGATGAAGCCCGCGCTGAAATGGATTTAGCACCGAGAGGAAACCCAAATAATGCTGCTTAATTTCGAGGGTCAAATATTGGCCGCTGATACAGTCACTAGAACAATTTCTGGCATGGTTGTACCATTTGGCCCATCTGGCAATACATCCGCTGGCCCAGTACGTTTTGAGTTTGGCGCATTTGGCGAAGTAGATGCCAGCAAAATTGTTTTAAACATGGAACATGACCGTACCCGCCCATTGGGTCGCGGTATTGCAGGTAGTGAGCAAATCACACCGGCTGGCATTTCTATGGCTTTTAAAATTGCTCAAACCAATGCAGGAAACGATGCATTAGTAGAAGCATCCGAAGGATTACGCCCGGCATTCAGCATTGAAGCCAGCGTTAATGAATACACAATAGAGAAAGGGGTTATGGTCGTGAGCGCAGCAAACCTTGAAGCCGTAGCACATGTAACAAACCCTGCATTTAAAGATGCACAGATTTCTCAAGTCGCAGCATGCGATGTTGAGCCAGAAGCCACCGAAGCCGAAATCCCGGTAGAGGAAAACCCACAGGAGAAAACAGTGGAAGAAACAACCGCACCAGTTGCAGACGAAGTTACCGCAGCCGCGGTAGTTGTCGCTGCAGCACCAGTGGCATACACACAGCCACGATCACCAATCAATAGCCAAGCTTCGTACTTGGAACACAGCATCAAGGCCAAAATGGGCAACCATGATTCAGCCCAGTATGTAATGGCAGCTGACGATTCATTCAGCACCAACCCTGCATTCAAGCCAACACAGTATTCCTCACAGGTAGTTGATACCTTGATCGGATCTCGCCCGGCTATCGATGCAATCGGTACTCGCGCACTTCCAAACGCAGGTATGACCATCGCACATCCAAAAATCACAACTTCGGGAACTGTTGCACTAACAGCCGAGGGTGATGGCCCATCCGAAACCGGCATTGTTTCCAGTTACGTTAATCTAACCGTTAACAAATACGCAGGACTACAGCGCTACTCGGTAGAACTTATCGAGCGTTCTGATCCATCATTTTTCCAAGCGATGATCGACAACATGACTCGCGCCTACAACAAGGCAACTGATGCAGCTGTAATTTCTGCTCTAACTTCAGGTGGAACTCAGGCATCAACAACTGCTGCATCATCTGATGGAATTATCTCATTCGTATCAACTGAAGCCCCAGCCGCTTACCTAGCAACTGGCGAACTTGCTACTGCATACATCGCTGGTACTTCCCAGTGGTCATTGTTGCTTGGTGCTAAGGATTCAGGTGGCCGACCAATCTACAACGCATACAACCCACAAAACGCAGCTGGTGTATCCTCACCAACTTCACTTCGTGGCAACGTGCTTGGTCTTGACCTTTACGTTGATCCAAATGCTGTTGCAACAACCATCGATGAATCAGCATTTATTGTTGTGCCATCAGCTGTTGCAATCTACGAAAGCCCAGTCCTACGTATGTCCACAAACGTAGTGACAACTGGCGAAATCGAAACATCAATCTACGGCTACATGGCTGCAGGAGTTTTGGTTGCCGGTGGCGTTCGCCGCTTTAACTTGACCTAAGGTCTAGTTAGTTAGAAGTGTGGGGGATGCGGCCCTGTGTCCCCCACACACTTACCAATCTTTTAAGGAGTCATGATGGCACTAATTACACTAAGCGAGCTAAAAGCCGTACTTGGTATTGGTGACATCTACGCTGACTCAATTGTGCAAGAGGTTGCCGATTCAGCTGAAAACATTCTTTTGTCTTTGCTGACTAAAAACCAATGGGGCGTAGTCGCTCATGAGCGTACTAACCTAGTTAATACAATTACAACCGATCGCCCACATGACTGCTATGTAGGCCAAACAGTGGTTGTATCCAATAGTGGTACTAACTTCAACGGATCAAAAGTTTTGACCGAAGTTACTACCTATACAATGTCTTATGCAGGCAGTGGCGCTGATTATCCTAAACACAGAATCCGCCCGGTTGGAACTGTAGCCGCAACCCAATACATTGACTATTCAACAATTCCTGAAGTACGTCAGGCAGCATTAGCAATTGCAGCCGACATTTGGATTACCCGTACTGGAACACTAGGTCAATCTGGCGTTGACTTTCAAAGTCCCGCCCCATACCGATTAGGCCGTTCACTATTTACCCGGGTTTCAGGCCTTATCGGTAAATGGATGGATACAGATGGGATGGTCGGCTAATGGCTAACCTAGTTTCCCAGCGCAACGCTATTGCTTCATCCCTTGCAGCTGCTGGGCGAGTGGTTTTGGCTTATCCAGCCGAGAACATTACCCCGCCAGCATTAGTGCTTGTGCCGGGATCACCATATTTAGAACCACAAGCCATTGGCGGCGCTAATAAGCGCGTAAACATGCGCTTTGATCTAACAGCAATTGTTAATGCAGCTGACAATCAAGCAGCATTGGCAAACTTAGAATCCTTGATGCTGGCAACACTTACAGCTTTACCCGCTGGAGTAGTTGTTGGATCATGGTCACAACCCACAGTCACGCAGGTCGGAAACGCCGACATGTTAATAAGTCAAGTCAGCATCGAGCTGGCGACCACAACAAGTTAAGGAAATAAAATGCCAACAACCGCTATCACTGGCCGGTCGCTTACACTAACGATCGGTGCAAAGACATACGCAGATCAAGGCGCATCTGTAACACTAAACCTAAACAACAACCAGCAAGTCTTAGAAACTCTTTCAGGTCGCGCTTACAAGACCGTTGATTACTCGGGAACATTAGACATTGAAATGTTTGCTGACTGGGGAGTCGCTGGTGGACTTTGCGCCCAACTATGGGATGCCGCTAAATCAGCCCCAGACACATCACTTTCATTTTCGTTTGTCGCCGGTGCAACTAGCACTATTGCTGGCAAGGTATTCCCAGCATTTCCACCACAAGGCGGCGCAGCTACAGATGTGCTAACCACGTCAGTATCACTTGTAATTGACACATCCGCAGCAATCACACGCACTTAATGAATAGAACAGGGCAAACCTTATGAAATACAAAGTAACTACACAACAGGGCGATAACTACATAGTGAGCGATGATCCAGCATGGCTTTGGATTACCTTAGAACGCGATTTGGGATATACATTAACTCAAGCGCAGGAAAAGATGAGTCTTGGCAGTCTAGATGTCATTACCTACATTCTGTATTTAGCAGCTGTAGCAGATGAAAAAACAGATTACAAGACTCATGAGGGTTGGGTTAAGAATGAGTTTGAAACATTTGATGTGGTGAACGATGACCCAAAAGACATCCCAGAGGCAGCATCATCGACACCTAATTGCGCTGGCCGTTAATACGGGGATTGCATTGGGTGACTTGAAAGAATGGTCGCTTACAGATATTGAAACAGCCTATGAGCTGATAGCAGAAAGGAATGGTAATGGCTGAATCTAGAACCACAATTACAGTCAAACCAGACCTTGGAGACTACAATGCACTTCTCAAAGTTTTAAATCTAATGGATAAAGAATCTAAAGGTGCGTTAAAAGACGACGTTGCTAGCATTAGTCGCTGGACTGCTCAAGGCATGGTTTATGCATCTTATGGTGCTTTGATGCCAAAACAAGCGGCTATTGTTGCTGCAACCATTCGACCAGCAAGAGATCGTGTGCCGACTGTGTACATAGGTGGTACTAGAGGTCGTGCATCCGGTGGTGCAAATGCTGGTCAGTTGTTGTTTGGTAACGAATTTGGCGGCGAGCGAAATGCAAAAGGCAGCCTTTCATCATTTCCCAATGGTGGTTATCGATTCCCAGAAAGATCTGATCGTGAAGGTAGAGGCAATAAAGGATATTGGATATTTCCTTCACTTAAAAAAATGCAACCTACCATCAGAAAACGTTGGGATGATGCAGTTCAAAGAGTCTTAAATAATTGGGCAGGAATGTAAAAATGGCTGATACACGTACTCTAAAACTTTCATTACTTGCCGACGTTAAAAAATTTACGGATGGAATGCAAAAAGCCGAATCCGATACAAAAGGTTTAGGCGATAAAGTTGGCAAATATTCCAAGGTCATGGCTGGTGCATTTTTAGCAGTTGGCGCAGCTGCCGGGGCGATGGCAATAAAAATCGGTGTGGATAGCGTTAAGGCTGCCATTGAGGATGAGAAAAGCCAACGAATCCTTGCTTTACAAATGCAAAAAACTTTGGGCGCAAATGATAAATTGGTTGCGGGTGTAGAGGATTACATCAGCGCAACTCAATTACGAGTTGGTGTACAAGATGACAAGTTACGCCCATCGTTAGCGCGTTTGATTCGATCTACCGATGATGCCAAAAAGGCTCAAGATTTATTAAATCTAGCATTAGATATATCTACTGCAACTGGCAAACCTTTAGAAGCCGTAGCAAATGCACTTGGCAAGGCATATGACGGCAACGTAACAGCATTAAGCAAACTTGGTTTAGGGCTTGATGCAAGCGTATTAAAAAGTGGAGATTTTAATAAAATTGGCGAAACCTTACGCAAAACTTATGGTGGATTTGCTGACGAGGAAGCCAAATCACTTGACGGTCAACTGCGTATTGTAAACATTAGATTTGATGAATTAAAAGAGGGTATAGGTAAAAGGTTTTTACCAATCCTTAGTGATGCTTTAAAAGAAGTCAATAAGGTTGCAATTGCTTTTAGTGGCGGTGATCCTGATGGACTAAGTGCAAGGGCTAGAGAACTTAAAGGTGAAATTGGAACTGGAGGCGCAGGTAGTCTTGGATTTGCGCTATCAAACTTGGCGGAAAGTTTTGGAAATCTTTTTGCAGCTTTAAATACACCAAATGCCGATGGATCGAGTAACACTTTACAAACTTTTGCAAATGCTTTAAATGCAGTAGCTTCCGGTATTAACAATGTTGCCAAAGCTTATAGCGCAGCAAAATCATTTGGCGGTAAATTACTTGACACTATCCAAATTGGTGAGGGTAAAGCTGGATTTGCCAGCAGTATTCCGGGCATTCCGTTTGGAAATCAAGGGCCTAATGGCAGACGAGCATATGGTGGCCCAGTATCCATGGGTGGTTCATACCTTGTAGGTGAACGTGGCCCAGAATTATTTACACCAAGCGTAGGTGGCAAAATAAGCCCTAATGGTGGTGGGGGTGTAGTAATTAACCTAAACGGCATTATTGATGCCGAGAGCGCCCGTAGAAGCCTAGAACGCCTATTCCAGAACTCCACACGCCGTACTGGCGCGCTTAATTTTGCGGGTAGCCAACTGTGACAACTTATGAACCATACCCATCTGTAGTTATAAATGGATCGGTAACAATTCCAAGCAGCACATTATCTGACATCAGAATTAGTTATGGCCGCCGCGATGTACTTGAACAGCCAGCGCCGGGACTAGCCAATATCAATTTTTGGACCACTGGCAATGCGCCATTAGACATCGAACTGTCTGACAAAATTGAAGTAAAGATAGACAAAGGTACGTCAGGCACAGCCACCATTTTTACTGGCATTGTTTCAGATGTTCAAATCGGGTTTGATGCCTATGGATCAACAAGCTCTGTAGCCCGGTATTCAGTAACAGCTGTAGGGCCATTGGCCCAGTTAAACAAAAGACTTGCCAGATCAACATATGCAGAGGAAAAAGACGGAACTCGCGTTTACAACATTGTTTATGATGCATTTACTACTACATGGGATGACATTCTTGGCGCTACAAGTTGGGCAGATGCACCGGGCGGTATTTCATGGACTGATTATGATTCTTACGTTGCAGGTATAGTTGCTGGATTATCTAACATTGATACACCCGGACAATTTACATTAGTTTCCTATTCCAGTGGCATAACAAATGCTTTATCCTTGGCTCAAAGCGCCGCTAATTCTGGTCGTGGCGTTTTGTATGATTTACCAAATGGCACTATTGGGTATGACGATTATGCAGCTAGAGCAACCAATAGCCCATTTACATTAACCACTGGCGATGTGCTTGCACCCGGACTTTCCGTGGATGCCAAATGGGGTGAAATTTACAATTACATCAGTGTAGATTACGCAAGCGGATCAGCATATGACGAAAATGTAACAAGTCAGCAATTGTATGGAAACCTTGTAGGCGATAAACCAACAACGCTTAAAAACTTAGTAGATGCCCAACAACAAGCTACGGATTACATTAAGTCACGTGCTTTTGCTCGGGTTTATCCAGAACAAATAGTCATTCCTTTACATTCTGAAACAGTTAGTGATGCCACAAGAGATCAAATGGCATTGGTATATAACGGACTTTACATAAAATGCACAACTTTGCCATTAGTTATGGGTGGCCAACTTGAGTCATTTGTAGAGGGTTGGGAGTGGTCATTAACACGATACACAGCCGATCTGACTCTTTATTTGTCACAATATTCTGAAACTTATAGCAGTCAAATTTGGTTACAAGTCCCACAAACAACTACTTGGGCAACGTATAATAACACTGTGAAATGGCAGGATGCATAAATGGCAACAACAACAAATTATGGGTGGACTACACCAAATGATACTGATTATGTCTATCAGGGCGCAGCTGCGATTAGAACAACTGCTAACAGCATTGACACAACCGTTTATAGTTTGCCACAAGGCGTGAAATCTTATGTAAGAGATGCAGCAGCAAATTTAACTTTGACTACAACTGAAACTGCAATGTTTACCTCGCCATCTTTTACACCCATTGCAGGTCGATTATATTTAATTACTTACACAGTGGGTGACATTTACAAAACAACAGCGCAGGGTGATGTTTACGTTGCACTTAGGGCCAACAACACTGCTGGATTTTTGATCGATCGTGGATACATGGCTGGGTTAAATAAATTTACCACTGCAGGATACCAAGGTGGCTCATTTACTAGAACTATGGTTGCCACTTCGTCAATTTTGGGAACTTCTGCGTTTGTTCCATGCGTTACGATTCAACCAACAGTAAGCGGCGCTATTGCTCAAAACATAAACCAAGCCGGCGCCATCTCAATTACAGACATAGGACCAGCATGATGACACATGATGAAATTGTAGAAAAACTTTACAGCCTTGGATTTGAACAAGGTTGGTCAGTTAGAAACGGCAAAATTGTTGTATGGGAAAACAAAGTTGAAGTGCCAGCAGAGTTAAACTTTTATATAGATTTAGACGGTAATGACTAATGGCAACAACTACAAATTATGGCTGGACAACTCCCAACGATTCTGACCCTTTTAAAAATGGCGCAAGTTCAATTCGGACACTTGGATCAGCTGTAGATACAAGCTTGTTTACTGCATTAGGTGGTACATACCCGGGCCTTAGGTTAGTAAAAAAACAGACTATTGGTTCAGCGGTATCAACAGTAACAGTTAGTGATGCTTTTAGTTCGCCTTACGAAAATTACAAAATACTTATTTCGGGCGGTGTTGGTAGCGCAGCAAACATAATTTTGAGAATGCAACTTGGAAGCGTTACTACCGGTTATTACTCAAACTTTATTTATGCACCTTACGCAGCAGGTTCAGTTTTATCAGTTGCAAACAATAACGGTGCAAATTTTAACTACGTAGGTGTTGCAGATACAACTTCAATAAATGCAAACATTGAGTTAAATTCACCATTTTTAGCAAAACAAAAAATGATTAACGCTTCATATTATGACAGCACAAGCACTGGCAGAACTCAAGGTATTTGTTCAAGTACCTCGTCTATAACAGCATTTACTTTGACTCCATCTACAGGCACATTAACTGGTGGCACTATTTATGTTTATGGCTATGGAACAAGTTAATAAATAATTACAAGGATTAAGGAAAATTGTCATGGCATTACCAATTAAGAATGGCAAAATTACAACTGGTTATCACGTAGCGGGAAAGCATTGGTCAGTTGGATACCACACTGGCGTAGATTTTGCTGTACCTGCCGGTACTGACGTACTAGCTGCAGCTGATGGAGTAATTGCCAATGCCAACTGGGGCAGTGCTTATGGCACACAGATTGTACAAGCCCTGTCAGACGGTACTTATGTAATCTATGCTCATCTAAGTAAGTCCCTAGTTAAGCCGGGCGAAAAGGTTAAAAAAGGCCAGCAAATTGGCGAGTCTGGAAACACAGGCAACTCAACTGGCGCACATCTACACTTTGAACGACGTAATGGAATCCGCTGGAGTAAGTCAGCTGACATGGATCCAAGCGCAGTGTTAAAGTCATGAGCAGTTACAAGACATTTGTAGTCAGAGTTATAGCTCTAATTGCTTATGAGGGTTTAGCGACATTCGGCCTTAGCGCTGGCGTAGGGATAGAGCCAATCAAAGGCGCTTTGATGGCTGCCTTATTGCCATTGGTCGTTGTATTACGTGAATCGGCTAAAGGCTTGCTAGATGACGGTAAATTAAATCAATCCGAAATGGATGCAGCCATTACAGCTGGAAAGAATAAAGCCGAGTGACATGGAAAGCATTGTCAATGCAGGGCAAATCGCTGGCGCGTTAATTGCCGTTTTAACCCTTTTGGGCATGATTGTCCGTTATGCAATTGTTATACCAATTAAGGCTTACATAGAGAAAATGACTTATGCCATTCAGCCTTATGCAAATGGCGGAAAATCCTTACCAGACTTGATCCATAAAGTGGACACACTACATCTAGTGATTAAAGAGCATTTGGCCACAAGTCATGACACGCCTAATTTCTCAAAGTGCTTGTGTGAATCCTGCGTAACGTGCTAAAACTGTTCTTGTAGCCGCCAAGGGTTACAACTAAGAATAGGAAATCAGGGCATGACCAAATCGTTAAACAGAAAAACAAAACCTTCTACTCGCAAACGCGCTTCAATAGATCTAGCACGCCGATGGGCTTGGGAAACAATAAAAGCTCATTCATTTGGTGATTTAAACATTCGACCAAAAAGAGTGAGTTAATTATGTTTACAATAATTGGCTTAGTGCTATTTTTCATTACTGGCTATGCAGCTGGAATGATGGTTGAAAACGAACATCACAAACAAAAGCAAATGAAGCGGGCTAAGGCTCGTCACCCAGTTGGATCATCCATTGAACAGCAAATGGCTCAAGATGGGTGGAAAATCTAATGGCATTTGACATCAGTAATTACGTGACAGTTGCCGAACGTGTAGCAGAATTTTATGCACGTTTTCCAGATGGCTCAATTCAATTCGAGTTCATGGGTGTAATGGATGGCGACCCAATGAAAATGTGGGGAGTTGCTAGAGCTTATCGATCAGCTGATGATCCACTACCGGGCATCGGTACAGCATCAGAGTTCATTGTAGGCAAGAGTCCGTACACAAATGGATCAGAGCTGCAAAACCTTGAAACAGCCTGTTGGGGTCGCGCGTGTGCCAGCCTAAACATTGGCACATCTAAGGGTCTTAGTAGCAAAGAGGAAGTTATTGGTAGCCGAGAGCGACAAGCACCCGGTCCAGCCAAGCCAAAAGAGGTGGTGCAAGAGCCACCCAGAGACGCCATGGAAACCGACCCATGGCTACCTCCATCAACCATGGATGAGGGCATAGACGAACCTTTGGTGCCGCTTTGCTTGCATGGGCCAATGACCAGACGAAGTGGTATTGGCAAAAAAACAGGTAAGCCATACGCTGGTTATTTCTGTGACAATGAGCCACAATGCGATCCAAAGTTTGACCGATCATGAGCCACGACCACAGCAAATACTGTCACTGCGTATGCACTGACTTAATCGACTTACAGTCAGCTATCGAAATGGCCCGGGCGATACACATACAATTTGAGCCACCTACTAAGCCTTGTTTGGTGTGCGATACCGTTGATGCTGCATGTGATAACTGCAAATGGAATAAAGATTGCATTATTTGTGGTGAAGTATGGCCTTGTGAAACATTTAAGATATTGGATTACAAAGCACCATGAGCCGCTGGGAACTGGAATTTCAAACTACATTACTTAGATTGTTAAGACTCACAAGAGATTTGAGAGGGCATGACTGCGAACATTGTGGCAAATTGCTTAATGACGTTTACTCATGCCTATCAAAAGAAATAGATGCTGTACGTGAGAGGGATCAATTACGTGAGAGGGCCCAGTATGGAGAATAAAGATGCCATGTATATTTCAATACTAAAGAAACTTTATGGCGCCTATGAAGCGTTGCCGTATTTTGCAGAGAGCTGTGAGATTTGCATGGAAACGCTCCACCCGGTGGACATAGGTGTTGATCCATACACAAACACACGAACTTGGATGACTAAATGCTGTGGTGAGGTTAATACTTACCAGCAAAAGTTAAGTCCACAAATATAGAAACTAGCCAGATCATGGAGTGGTTCTTGATCCCTCTTGCCCTGATCTGGCTAGTTCTCAAATACTAATAGCAATACCTGACAAATGTCTAGGCAAGACTCAAACTGCTGGCTGCCTTATCAGCTGCTAAACCACCGTTAGAGGGTGTTTCTCGGCATGCCTGATAATCATGCAAAATGCAGAAATGCGAGCCTATAAACATCATTCAAAACGAACTGCCTGAATGATTTCCCCAAGTGTTATAGGCACAAGGCGCAGTTGAATTAGTTGTAGTGGCTAATTCCCTTTACAAGCGAAACTTATACGGTGACGGGTGTGGATCGGCTCGCTAAGAGCCAATCCTGCTCACTTA
>Ga0214921_10008225_pt1 | contig 13618 bp, 13 predicted proteins | sample LL1505_MetaG_FD_177992 | JGI IMG/M metagenome (GOLD analysis project Ga0214921, IMG submission 177992) | Freshwater microbial communities from Lake Lanier, Atlanta, Georgia, United States - LL-1505 | ecosystem: Environmental > Aquatic > Freshwater > Lake | place: USA: Georgia | collected... | reverse complement strand
GGATTCGTTTTTTCCCGGGGGCATGAAGCGGAGATTTGCCATGAGCATCGGGCTACGATCACGGCGGCGATCGGCCTTCACGTTGGTGGAACTGCTGGTGGTGATCGCCATCATCGGCACACTCGTCGGCCTTCTGTTGCCAGCCGTGCAGACTGCCCGCGAGGCTGGGCGGCGGTCAGCGTGCATGAACAACTCCAAGCAGATCGCGCTGGGAGTCAGCAATTACGAGTCGGTCAACAAGGGCTTTCCTCGCGGTATCGTCGGCGGCACGGTCGCCGACAGCGCGCTCATCGCTGGCAGCGGCTTCAGCGGCTACGGGACACATGTCCTGCTGTTACCCTACGTCGAGGAGCAGATTCTTTATGACAAGATGCGTGTTGACAGCACCCCATCGAGCGGGACCTACTCTGGAGTACCCTGGCGGCTCGCCTCTACCGACGCAACGCTGGTCAGCACCTATCAAGGAAAACGAGTCAATTCCTACGTATGCCCATCCGCGGGCGTCTATGGCGATTCGTCGATCCTGGCCAACTGCACGTATCCGCTGAGCACAGGGCCGAACCTTTCCTGGACACAGTTGAACACCCGTCCGATTGCGTCTTCCTCGGATGTCGGTACCGACTCGGCACTCAACGGGGCGATCCGCCTGCGGAAGATGAATCCGTTGCGGGAATTCACCGACGGGCTGTCGAAGACAATCCTCGTCGGCGAGCAGTTGCTTGGGCCAGGAACGATGGGGAGCGAAGGCCCAGCGTCGGCGTTCAACGCCAAGACATGCATTGGCTTGGGTATCTCCTGGAGCGGCAATCAAACAACGTTCGACGGCCCAATCACCCAGTCCCAGATCGACAGCTACCTTGACGCCTCCGCTACAGCCGGCGCGGCCGGCACATACACCGGGACGATGGGGGCGCTGTGGTGGAGGCCTGTCAACCACTGCACGCTCATCAACACGGTCTGCCCTCCCAACGACCGCCGTCCGTCCGGCTTGCACAATGGCTCGACCACTGACTACGGCAACAGCCGCGGCGTGTATGTCTCGCGAAGCAACCATCCTGGCGGCGTGGTCCATGCCTTTGCGGACGGGTCGGTGACCTTCATTGCCGACTCCATTGCAATCGATGTCTACCAGGGGCTGGGGAGTCGCAACGGCGGCGAGACGGTGGCGGCCCCCTAATAGGCTTTGCTATTCCGAAAAGGCACTCTCAATGATCCCCCGGCAACTGGTTTCCCTCCTTCTCGCATTGACCGTGCTGCCTCTGACTACGGCCTCGTCGGCGGCAGACGAGCATAAGACCGAACGTGGCATCTCCTACCGGGAGCAACCGGCGGATGACGCCCAGAGGGAACGCTGCCTCCTCGACATCCACCACCCGGTTGGACGCGATGGCTTCGCTACGGTGGTCTGGTTCCACGGCGGCGGCCTCACGAAGGGGGAGCGGCAACTGCCGAAGGGGCTCTGCGATCAGGGCATCGCCGTCGTCGGCGCCGGCTACCGGCTCGCATCGCAGGCCAAGGCGCCGGCATCGATCGACGACGCCGCGGCGGCCGTCGCCTGGACGGTGAAGAACATCGAGCGCTACGGCGGATCGCCTCGCCACATCGTGGTCTGCGGCGCTTCCGCCGGCGGCTACCTTGCCCTCATGGTCGGACTCGATCGACGCTGGCTTGCGGCGTACGGAGTGGAGGCCGACACGCTCGCGGGAATCGTCCCCTACAGCGGCCAGTGCATCACGCACTTCGCCTACCGGGCCGAGAGGGGAATCCCCGAAACGCAGCCGGTCGTCGACGAATTGGCGCCGCTGTACCACGTCCGTCGTGACGCCCCGCCCATCCTCCTGATCACGGGCGACCGGAAGAAGGAATTATTTGGAAGATACGAGGAAAACGCCTACATGTGGCGGATGCTGAAGGTGGTGGGCCACAAGAAAGTCGCCTTGAAGGAAATGAAGGGCGAAGATCACGGCAGCATGGTCGTTCCGTCCCACCCCATCGTCTTGGAATTCGTGCAGAAACTGACTCTCGAGCCAGCCGCAACTGACCAGCCGCAGAAGGCGGCAGCGAAATGATCATTTACGGAACGGCCCTTCTGGCCGTCTGCCACCTGCTGGGAGTCTTTCTGGGCGACCTGCTCGGCAGTCTCATCGGCGTGAAGGCGAACGTGGGTGGCGTCGGGATCGCCATGCTGCTGCTGATCTCCGCGCGGACCTATCTGCACAAGCGTGGCCTGATGCCCAATGCCACCGAGGCGGGCGTCGGCTTCTGGGCCGCCATGTACATTCCGGTGGTGGTCGCCATGGCCGCCCAACAGAACGTGGTGGCAGCCCTCAAGGGAGGCCCCGTGGCGGTGATTTCGGCGGTCGGCGCGGTGCTGCTGTGCGGCTGCACGATCGCCATCATCAACCGGGCCAACCGGGCCGGGCCGAAGCCCGAAGACGCAGACTGGCAGACGGCTGCCGTGGCTGAAGAGACCTGAGCGGCAGAAGATCGCAATGGAAATGTTCCAACACGCCATTTGCGAAAACAGCCTCGTCGCTGCGTTCGCTTTCGTTGGCCTCGTGATGTGGATTTCGATCCAGCTGTCCCGCAGGCTCACGTTTGGACGGGTGCACGGCTCGGCCATCGCCATCGTGATCGGCCTGGCGCTCGCCTACTGGGGCGGTATCCAGACCGGCGGCAGCAAGGGCTTGGCCGATCTCAAGCTGTTCGCTGGCATCGGCCTGATGGGCGGCGCAATGATGCGGGACTTCGCGATCGTCGCGACCGCTTTCGAGGTGCAGGTGGACGAGGCCAAGCGAGCCGGCCTGATCGGCGCGGTATCGCTGCTGCTCGGCACGCTGATTCCCTTCGTTGTCGGCGCTTCCGTCGCCTGGTCGATGGGCTACACAGACGCGGTGGCGATGACCACCATCGGCGCCGGCGCGGTAACCTACATCGTCGGCCCCGTGACCGGCGCCGCCATCGGTGCCAGTTCCGATCTGATGGCGCTGTCCATCGCCACCGGTCTTATCAAAGCCATCATGGTGATGGTGTTCACGCCTGCTGCCGCACGCTTCCTGGGCCTCGATAATCCCCGTGCGGCAATGGTCTTCGGCGGCCTCGCGGGCACCGTCAGTGGCGTGTCGGCAGGCCTTGCCGCCACCGACCGTCGCCTCGTGCCATACGGCGCCCTGGTTGCCACCTTCCACACCGGCCTGGGCTGCCTCATGGGCCCTTCGGTCCTGTACCTCGCAACCAAGGCCCTCGTCGGCTGAGTCGACTCCACTCTCTGTCACACCAGGCGATTCGATGAACGCTCCCTGTTCGACCGGTGACTGGGATACCCGTCGCCACGGGCGGCTGCAGCGACTCGAGCGAGCCGCCGCTCTCGGGCTCGCACGCCGTGTCGAACCGGGGCGCGTCGGCGAGTTGCTCGAAGCGGTGATCGAACCGGGCGACCGGGTCTGCCTCGAAGGCAACAACCAGAAACAGGCGGACTTCCTCGCCGATACCCTGGCCGAGTGCAGCCCAGAGCGGCTGCACGACCTGCACATGGTGCAGTCGGTGCTGGCCCTACCGAGCCATGTCGATCTCTTCGAGCGGGGCATCGCCCGTACGCTGGACTTCTCCTTCTCAGGGCCACAGGCCGGACGTCTGGCCCGATTGGTCAAGGACCGCCGGATCGAGATCGGCGCAATCCACACCTACCTGGAACTATTCGGGCGTTACTTCGTGGATCTGACCCCGAAGGTCTGCCTCATCGCCGCCCATGCCGCCGACGCCGCTGGCAACCTCTACACCGGCCCCAACACTGAGGACACGCCAGCCATCGTCGAGGCGACGGCGTTCAAGGGCGGCATCGTGATCGCCCAGGTGAATGCCCTGGTCGCCAGCCTGCCTCGGGTGGACATTCCTGCCGACTGGGTCGATTTCTTGGTGGTCGCACCACGCCCTCACTCCATCGAGCCGCTGTTCACCCGTGACCCGGCACAAATCACCGACGTGCAGGTGCTCATGGCGATGATGGCCATACAGGGCATCTACGCCGAATACGGTGTCACGCGTCTCAACCACGGCATCGGCTTCGATACAGCCGCGATCGAGCTGCTGCTGCCAACCTACGCGACCGAACTGGGACTGAAGGGCAAGATTTGCACCCACTGGGCACTCAATCCCCACCCGACGCTGATCCCGGCGATCGAGTCGGGCTGCGTGGAGTCCATCCATTGCTTTGGCTCCGAAGTGGGCATGGAAAACTACGTCGCCGCCCGTTCCGACATTTTCTTCACCGGGGCCGACGGCAGCATGCGGTCCAATCGGGCGTTCAGCCAGACGGCCGGCCTGTATGCCTGCGACATGTTCATCGGCTCCACGCTGCAGATCGACCTGGATGGCAATAGCTCGACCGCCACGCTGGACCGCATCACTGGATTCGGTGGAGCCCCCAACATGGGTTCCGATCCCCACGGGCGTCGCCATGCATCCCCCGCGTGGCTGAAGGCCGGACGTGAGGCCGGCGGGCCGAACGCGGTGCGGGGCCGCAAGCTCGTCGTGCAGATGGTCGAGACATTTCGCGAGCACATGACGCCGGTGTTTGTCGAGGAGTTGGATGCCTGGAAACTCCGGGAAAGCATGGGGCTGGAGCTGCCACCGATCATGATCTACGGAGACGACGTGACCCACATCGTGACGGAGGAGGGCATCGCGAACCTGTTGCGATGCCGAACGCCGCACGAGCGGGAACAGGCGATCCGCGGCATCGCCGGCTTCACTCCGGCGGGCATGGCTCGTGACCGCCACATGGTCGAGCAGCTCCGCAATCGCGGCGTGATCCGCCGTGCCGAGGACATGGGCATCGATCCCCGCCAGGCCACCCGCGACCTGCTCGCGGCCCGTTCCATCAAAGATCTCGTGCGTTGGTCGGGCGGCCTCTATACCCCGCCGGCCCGCTTCCGCAACTGGTGAGCACCCATGGAAATTCTCGAATTCCGTTTCACGTCCCAGCCTGCCAGGCAGGGCGTCGATGCGAAACTCTGCGGCGTGGTCGGCTCCGGCAATCTCGAGATCCTGATCCAGCCGGGCGACGACGCCAGAGCCTGCCTCGTAGCCGTGAAAACGTCGGCCCGCGGCTTCGGCCAGATATGGGAGGCCGTCATCGCCGAATTCGCCAACCGCCACGCGGTCGGCGGCACCCGCATCGCCATCAACGACATGGGGGCTACGCCGGCGGTCGTCACGCTGCGGCTGGGACAGGCCCTTTGCGAATACATCGGGGGTGTTCCATGAAAGAGTCACTCGCCACCCGCCTGCCGCGACGCTTGAGGTACTTCGAAGCCACCGCTCGCAACCGGGTGGCCGCGGTGATGGACGCCGGCACCTTTCGGGAATTCCTTCCGCCTGAGCAGTCCCAACCCAGCCCGCACCTAGCGGTGCTCGACATCCCGGGCAGTTTCGACGACGGCGTGATCGTCGGCGCAGCAACCCTCGGCGACCGGCCAGTTCTGGTGATCGCCCAAGAGGGGCTTTTCATGGGCGGCGCGGTGGGAGAGATCCACGGCGCGAAGATCGTCGGCCTCTTGCAGCGAGCAGTCCGGGAGAAGCCGGCGGCTGTGATATTCATGGCCGATTCCGGCGGCGTGCGGCTGCACGAAGCCAACGCCGGGCTGATCGCAATCTCCGAGATCATGCGGGCCGTACTCGACGCCCGCGCGGCCGGGGTGCCGGTGATCGCCTTGGTGGGTGGCAGCTGCGGTGCCTTCGGTGGCATGGGCATCGTGGTGCGGCTGTGCTCCGCAGTCGTAATGTCCGAGGAGGGACGGCTGGCCCTGTCGGGCCCGGAGGTCATCGAAACCGTCGCGGGCGTCGAGGAGTTTGACTCCAAGGACCGTGCCCTCGTGTGGCGTGTCACCGGCGGCAAGCATCGTTATCTCACGGGCGACTGCGACGAACTGGTCGACGACGACGCAGCCGCCTTCCGTCGGAGCGTGATCGAACTGCTCAATGGCTGGAAGGAGCCCTCGTCATCCGTCGCGGGATTACGCGCTGAGCAGGAGCGCCTGACGAGCCGCTGCCAGCGGTTCGATGGCTTGCGTGACGGCCTCGACGTCTGGCATGCCCTCGGCGTCACCGATCCCCAACAGATTCCGCTGATGGACCGGGACAGCTTGGTAGCCCTGAAGAAAGAACTGCCGGCGTGAGACTCCACGACATTCTCGATGGTCTTTTCCCTGCAGGGCATGATGTGGCCGTCGGCGGCCACATCGTCACGGGATGTGCCCACACGGCGATTGGCACGGTGGCCGTGCTTGGCACCGTGGATGGAGCCGCCATCGGCCATGACATCGCCCTCCGCCTGGCCGGGTGGGTGCTCGATATCGTGGCCCATTTTCCCGGCCGCCCCATCGTCTTTCTTGTGGACACCAAGGGACAGGCCCTCTCCCGGGCGGAAGAATTACTGTGCCTCAATGGCAGCCTCGCCCACCTGGCCCGCTGCGTGGATCTGGCCCGCCGGCAGGGGCACGTGAGCCTTGCTATTGTAACCGGCGAGGCAGTCAGTGGTGGCTTTCTGTGCTTCGGTCTGATGGCGGACAAAACCTATGCACTGGCCGATGCTCAGGTGCGGGTAATGGACCTGAAGGCGATGGCGAGGGTCACCAAGATTCCCCTCGAGCGTCTGATCGATCTGGCCGCTGCATCGCCCACATTCGCACCAGGCGCCGAGAACTACCTGCGTATGGGTGCGATCGAGGCGATCTGGGCCGCACCATCGGCGGCCCTGCTGGAAGCGGCACTGGCGGACCAGCAGGCAGCCGATTCGCTGGTCGACGAGCGGATGGCTCGAGGTGCGGCCCGCAAAGGGCGTCGACTGGCGGCAACCACCGCGGTCATCGTGGCTTCATCATGAGTTATGCCATGCGTCGCCATGATCTCGCTTATGTTCGTGAGGGAGTTGCCGTGCGTTTTCTGTGCGGCACACTCGACGGATCGCTGTCGGCACGGGTCGCTGAATGGATCACTGCGGGTCGGCCGCTGGTGGTGGCACGCCAGCCGACCTATTGCACGGACGTGCTCCTGGGCCTGACCCTGCCCGCTGCAGAAGCACGGCGCCGCGTCGGTTGCCTTATCAAACGCGGGGACCTGCTGCAGGTTCACAGGCCGCTGACCATTGCCGACTGCCTGCATTGTCTGCCCGACAAGGTGGCAGCACGAATCGCCACACTTGCCAGCTCGCTGGCGGCCGTCGGCGTGCGTGTCGGTGTCTACGGATCCCTGGCCTGGGAGGCATTGAGCGGCGACCGCTATCGGCATCCAGATTCCGACGTGGATCTGATCTGCGATGTGGCCTCCGTCGCCGAGGCCGACGCCTGCCTGCGGCTGCTCGCCGCTGCGGCGGGAATGCCCTGCCCGCTCGATGGGGAAGTCCGTTTTCCGAACGGCTGCGCGGTGGCCTGGCGGGAGTTGGCGGCTGCGTGGGGAAAGAACAATGCCCGCGTGCTTGTAAAGGGCGAGGCGAATGCCGGCCTGTTACCCCTGTCCGTGATCGTGGAACAGTTCAACAAGGCTGTGCTGCATGGCTGAAATCTTTGCCCTTCGACAGGAGAACTTCCGGCCATCCGCTGCGAGCGCCGTGGACGGCTTCGCGACCCGCATCGGCAGCTTGGCCATTCGCGCCCTGTATCGCGAGTTGGCACTCTCGCGCAAGCCCGGCCTTGTCAGTCCTACCGACTCTGGCAGCCATCAGGACATGGATTTCCATACGTTCATGCGCAGCCTCGAGTCCCTGCGCGACTACTTCCCGGAGATCACCCGCGTCGGTGCCGCCAGCCCGTCCTTTGAGCCCCTGCGGCAATTGGGCGTGGCGGCCGAGGCGAAGATGCTGCAGGCGACCGGCGGCATCAATACCCATCGCGGGGCGATCTTCAACATCGGCCTGCTGTGTGCCGCGGCCGGTGCAATGCACGCCGAGGGCCGGCGATTGTCCGCAGCCGACGTATGCGCCGAGGCCGCGAGGCGATGGGGCGGTGCGATCGAGGGAGCTGCCAATCCCGCCTCACACAGCCACGGCGCAGAGATGGCCCGTCGGTACGGCAGCGGTGGCGCCCGACGGGAGGCGGCCGATGGGTTTCCTGCGACGGTCGACCTGGGGCTACCCGCCTACCGGGAGGCTCTCTGCCTGACCGCCGATCCCGAGCAGGCGGCACTGCAATGCCTATTCACACTCATCGCTCACGTCGAAGACACGAATCTTCTGTGGCGCGGTGGTCCGGAAGGGCTGGCCTTCGCCCAGCGGCGTGCGTTGGAATTTCTCGCCATCGGTGGCGTGACCGCGGATGATTGGGAAGAACTCGCTCGTTGCATCCACGCAGAATTCGTGGCACGCGACCTGAGCCCCGGCGGCAGTGCCGATCTGCTCGCGGTGACGCTGTTCCTCGACGTGCTGTGAGGCAACCGATGCGACTGGCCATTTTGTTCAGTGGACAGGGCCATCAGCAGTCGTCCCATCTTGATGCCTTGCGCGAAGGCATATCGCCCGAACTGGCGACCGTGCTGGCCAAGGCGATTCCGACGGTCTGGGAAGCGACGCCTCCCATCGCCGGGGAAATCCAGGTCAACTCTGTCGCCCAACCGCTGATCTTTGGCTACCAGATGAAGTTCTGGCAGCAGTTGCAGTCCGCCCTACCGCGGCCAGTGTGTGTGGCAGGCTATTCCCTCGGTGAGATGGCGGCTTGTTGCGTTGCCGGGGCCTTCCCCGTAGTCGCGGGAGTGGATCTCTGCACTCGCCGTGCGAAACTGATGGACTCCTGCATGAACGAACCTGCGGGACTGCTCGCGGTGCTCGGACTAGGTGCGAAAGCCGTGGCCGAGTTGGCCTCGCAGTGCGGTCTGGCAGTGGCAATCCGCAATGCGCCGGACAACTTCGTTCTCGGCGGGCCCGCTCATGGGCTCGTCCCGGCCGAACGACTTGCCAAGGAGGCGGGGGCCAAACGGGTGGTGCGACTTGCCGTGAGCACGCCGTCCCACACACCGCTGTTAGCGGCGGCCAGCGACGGCTTCGCTGCACATCTTCATGCCTACCGGGAAGGTCGCCTCGCTTTCCCGGTGCTCAGTGCTATCGATGGACGCGCAGTTTGTAGCGCGACGGACGGGATGGACTCGCTGGCGCGTCAGATAAGTACGCCGCTGGATTGGGAGGCCTGCCTGAGTGCCGTCTTGGAGATGCAACCGGATGTGTTGTTGGAGATTGGCCCCGGCAATGCGCTGGCCCGCATGTGGAGTGAGCGTGGCACGGGCGTGCCAGTACGGGCGTCGGCCGATTTCCGAACTGTCTCCGGAATTGTCGACTGGGTACGACAGTGCGGCTGACCGATGTCAGGCCAGCTTCGGATAGGGGCGCGGCGTGGAGTTTGGCACCCCGTGCTACGGCCGCGAGGCACCTTTCCGAGCATTTTCCAACGGTCAGCATTCAGGAACGGCCGCGTGTTGTGACACAAAGCTCCGAACAGAAGTCCGGGGACACCGGGTTGTTGGGCTCTTCCCGGATCTGCATGGCCCGCGGGACGGTGTTCTTTCCCGGAGTCCCCCGGCTCCCGCCGGGGGCTTCTCGTCGGATTCACGCCGGGGATTCACGGGAAGGGCTTGAAGCCGGGGCACGCGGTTTCTAATCTCTGGGTTCGAGCCGGGCACCGTTCCCGCCGCGCCATACCCGCTGTATTCCGTTTTTGAGAAGGATCCCCTCCGATGACCATGGACAAAAGCCTCCGCGTTCGCAAGGGATCGTCCAGCGCCCGAGGCGTGCTCTCCCGCGGCGAGCGGATCATCAAGCTCAAGGAGCAGGAGCGTTGGGAAGACGGTCGCAGCCCTCTGGGCCTTCCCAAGGTGCGGGTCGTGAAGACCGCAATGAAGAAGAAGAAGGTCAAGAAGGAAGAGGGCGACGCCGCAGCCGCTGGTGGCAAGGCCCCCGCCGCAGGCAAGAAGAAGTAAGCGATTTCGCTTCTCTTCTCGGTTGCCAGGTCCCTTCTCTCCTGCGCGCTCTCTCCCAGGCTGGGCGTCTACGGCGACCGCAGCGATGCCGCTGCTGCCTGGCCCGAGGCGATCACCTGAGGGATGCCGACGCCTTCGTAGGCCGCGCCTGCCATGGCCAGGCCGCGATGGGTCGCGACGAGTCGCTGAATCGTCGCGACGCGGTCGGCATGGCCCACGGTGTATTGCGGCATCGCCCCTCTCCAGCGATCGATCTGCACGAGCCGTGGCGTGCCCCGCACGCCGAGCACGTCACGCAACTCGGCGAGGACCAGTGGCAGGAGCCGCCCGTCGTCGAGTGCTGCGGTCTCCGGATCGAGAGCGCCCCCCACGAACGTCCGCATCAGCACCGAGCCCTCAGGCGCACGGCCCGGAAACTTCTGGCTGGAGAAACTGACGGCGAGGATGCGTCGGCCCTCACGTCGCGGCACCACGACTCCCGCGGCGTCGAGCGGATGGGCAACGTCCTCCCTGGCAAACCCCAGCGACACAATCGCCGAGCCGGCATATTCGATGGCCGCGAGCGCGGTCGCCAGCGTCGAATCACACGGACGCAGCAGTTCTGCTGCCTTGGTCGACGGCACCGCCACGATGACGGCGTCGGCCTCGATCGTGGTGGGCAGGCTCACGGCCCCGGCGATCTCTTTGCCGCCCACCACGGCACTCAGCGAAACCTCCCAGACGTCGTCTGGTCTCTGCTGCAGCCCGGTCGCGGAGGCGGTCATGAACTGCACGCCGCGGGCTACGAGTTGGTCTGCGAGCCGTCGTGGGAGCGTCTCCATGCCAGAGGCCAGCGTCAGGAACTGGCCGTAGCGGGCTCCGGCAGCCTGCGGGGCTCCCGCGGCTGCTCTGCCCCGCTTCTGCTCTCCAGCCCAGAGACTCCCGTCGCGGATTTCCATGGCGAAGAATTCCGGGCAGGCCGCCGCCATGCTGAGGCGGGCCGGATCGGCCGTCCAGATGCCGGCTGCGAGTGGTTGCACGAGCTGCTCGAAGGCTTCACGGCCCAAGCGACGAACCGCGAACTGTTCGAGCGATTCGTCGGTCAGGTTTCGGTCCCTCGCCGGCACGAACCGTTCACAGAGCAGTCGTAGCCGCCCGAGCGGCGACAGGAGCGGCGTGGTGAGGATGCTTTTCAGGACACCGGGAGCGATCAGCCGGAACCCGAGCGGCACGGCTTGTGTCCGGCCATGGTGAAGGATGAGTGCTCGCCGGACACGGGGATCGACCCCGATGAGTTCGCCGGCCAGCCCCACACGCTCGACGAGCGCGACTCCTTCGGGGCGAGCGGCGAGAAAATTGTCGGCTGAACGCTCAATGAGCCAGCCGTCGCGACGAACCGTTTCCACCACGCCACCCACACGGCCGGATGGCTCGATGAGCGTCACACGCCGCGTCCCGGCGTCGCCTGCCACGGACTCCTTCGATGGCTCGTTTAGCAGTGCCTCCGCGGCGGCCAGACCGGCCAGTCCGCCACCGATGACGACCACATGCTGCGGACGTGGATTATTCATACCTGTCCAGCATGCGCTGGAAACGCCATGAAAAAAAGGGGCAGCCCGGTCACACTGCGTCGGATGCGAGGACTGGGATGGCGGCAGGCTCCGAATCGAATGCGGCCTCATCTGCTCTGGACGCAGCGAATGCCAGTACCTACCCTCCCCACGCCTTCGGGCGTTTGCCGTTCGCAACCAAGGAGGATCCTTTCGTGGCCACGCTGCGGTGCCTGCCTCTCACAGTCTCACGATCGCTCTTTTCAGCCGCGGCTGCTGTCGCGCTCACCGGTGTCGTCCGCGCGGATGAAACCAACCGGCCCGAACCCCCGCGGGCCATCATGCGACTGCCTCGATGGATCGAATCGATCGGCGAGCCCGCTACCAAGCGGAAGGATGAGCCACAGACGGTGGCGGCTCCGACCCTGAAGGGCACCAATCAGGGAGGCAATGGTCGGCCCGCGGCCACGCAGCCCGTTGGCCGTCAGGCGATGGCGAGGACCACGATGCCCACGGCTCCTGCACAGCCTGTGGCCGAGCGGACGGTGCCGTCGGTTGGTGGCGTCGCCGCGCCAGCGTTTCGCGCTGAGGTCAAGCCGGCCCCGGCCGTCTTGCGCTCAGACGCCGCGCCGACCACAGAGCCCGCAGGCCGACTCACGGCCGAATGGACCGATCTGGTTCCCACTGGGGCTCCGGCGGCGAGCCCGACTACCACGCCTGCTGCTGAGGAATCGGCGAGCAAGGCTGGTCTGGGTCCCGAGACGAGCGTGCTGAAGCGTTGGCTGACAGACAAGGTGAGCGGGCTGCCGAAGCCGACCGTGAAGCCACCAGCATCGCTCACCGGCACGGTCACCACAAAAGCCGATCCCACGAAGTCGGACACAGACAAGGCCGATGCCAACACTGTGTCCACCGCCGGTGAGACCGCCGCGACGTCACCCGGCGTGCGGCCTGCCGAACTGCCGACCGCCGACAGGCCGATCAAGACCACGGTCACCGCACCGGTGGCCGCCACGCCCGACGAGATGCCCACGCTCTCGATCGACCCCGCCAGCTTCCGCGGTGTCCATCCGGGAAAGACCACGGGCGACGAATTGCGGGCCGGCTGGGGGGCGGGCGAACCGTTCACCCGAGAAGATGGCACACGCGGATTCTTCTGGAAGATCGAGCCCTTCGAACGAGTCGAAGTCACGCTTGACGGCGATGTCGTGGCAGCGATCCGCATCAAATTGGCTGAGCCGGTCGCCGTCGGCGACCTCGCCAAGCAACTGGAGATCTCCGACCTGCGCACCGTGTCGATCCTCGATGAACAGGGCGTTTCGATCGGCGAGGTGTTTCCAGAGCGTGGCGTGATCTTCAGCGTGAAGCCGGGCACCCAGTCGGCCACCGCGGTGATGATCGAGCCGCTCGACCCCGAGTCGTTCGTGCTGCGTGCCGAGGGCGAGATTGACACCTGCAGCGCATTCGCCGTGGCCGACCTGCACTATGCGGTGGAGATCGACTCCAAACACCTCCGTGCCCACCGGCTCCTGATGGTGCTCATGTGCGAGCAGGGCAAGTGGCAGCAGGCGTTGCGGCTTGCCGAGGCCGCCGAGCAGATCGATCCATCCGATGTCTGGACGAAGATGAAGCACGGCGGGATCCTGCTCTCGCTCGACCGTCCTGAAGAGGCACGTGTCGTGGTGGAGGCTGTAAAGGCCACCCCCAACACTCCGCCGCTCGTGACGGCACAGGTCGAGCGGCTGCTGGGCCGCATCGAACTCGCCGGCACCACTCCCGACCACCAAAAGGCCGTAGAGCATTTTGCTGAGGCGATTCGTCGGTCGTCGGCCCTGCTGGCCAAGCGTTCGCCCGCGGTGCAGCAGGCCGCTCGGGAAATCATGCTCGACGCCCACCTCGGCACGGCTCAGGCCATCGCTCAGGGAACATGGCAGCAGAAGAGCCGGGTGATCCCCAAGTGGATGGCCCGCAGTGAGGCCGTCGTCGCCGAGTGCAAGGCGGAGGAGTCGGTTCAGCAGACGCTGGAACTGCAGCTCTGCCGCGGGGCACTGGCCGTCGCGGCCGGCTCCGCCGACTCGTTCGAGCCGCTGCCTTGGGTGAAGCGGCTTCTGGAAGTCCGCGATCGCATG
>Ga0214921_10008224_pt1 | contig 13619 bp, 4 predicted proteins | sample LL1505_MetaG_FD_177992 | JGI IMG/M metagenome (GOLD analysis project Ga0214921, IMG submission 177992) | Freshwater microbial communities from Lake Lanier, Atlanta, Georgia, United States - LL-1505 | ecosystem: Environmental > Aquatic > Freshwater > Lake | place: USA: Georgia | collected 2015-05-28 | reverse complement strand
GGTCTTGCGCGCCAGCACAAGCGCCGGGCCATCTGACCCGCCAATCAGCTCCACGATGACATCCACGTCGTCCAACTCAGCAAGGGCGGCCGTATCATCCACCCATTGGAAGCGAGAGAGGCTAATGCCGCGATCACGCGTCCGGTCGCGGGCGGATACGGCAACAACCTCAATCGGGCGACCAGCGCGGCGTTCAATCAGGCTACGATTGGCATCGATCAGCTTGACGACACCCGCGCCAACTGTTCCCAGACCTGCCAATGCTACCCGCAACGCTTCTGCCATGTTGACGCTCCACAAATTCGCTCTTCTCAGCGCCTTTAAGGAGGATAATGTCTGATTGGAACCAGCTTTTACACAAAGCAGTGGCGCTTCCTTAATCAGGCATGTGGTCTATCGGACACTTGCCCCGCCTGACCACATGTGGAAGACGGGCCGCATGCTGACTCACATTAAAGTTCGGGGCGCCCGGGAACATAATCTCAAGGGCGTCGATGTTGATATTCCGCGCGATACGCTGACCGTGATCACGGGACTGTCCGGTTCGGGCAAGTCGAGCCTTGCTTTTGATACCATCTATGCCGAAGGGCAGCGGCGCTATGTAGAGTCGCTGTCCGCTTATGCGCGTCAGTTTCTGGAAATGATGCAAAAGCCCGATGTGGATCACATAGAGGGCCTGTCCCCCGCCATCAGCATTGAGCAGAAAACAACCAGCCGAAATCCACGCTCCACCGTTGCGACGGTGACAGAGATTTATGATTATATGCGTTTGCTCTGGGCGCGTGTTGGCATTCCATATTCGCCGGCAACAGGGCTTCCCATTTCAGCCCAAACAGTCAGCCAGATGGTCGATCGCGTGGCCGCTTTGCCAGAGGGAACGCGGCTCTATCTGCTCGCGCCCGTCGTGCGGGGTCGCAAGGGGGAATATCGCAAGGAATTGGCGGAGTGGCAAAAGGCGGGCTTCACCCGTGTGCGCATTGACGGCGCATTTCACGATATTGATGAGGCCCCTGCCCTTGATAAGAAATTCAAGCATGACATTGAAGTGGTGGTTGATCGCATCGTCGTGCGCGAGGGGATTGAGACGCGGCTTGCCGACAGCTTTGAAACCGCGCTGAAGCTCGCCGACGGGCTGGCCTTTGTCGATCCTGCGGACGCGCCAGAGGATGCGTCGACCTCCAAAGATGTGCTGGGTGATCATGCCCCGCCGGGGCGCATCGTCTTTTCAGAGAAATTTGCCTGCCCTGTTTCAGGTTTCACCATTTCTGAAATTGAACCGCGCCTCTTTTCCTTCAACGCGCCGCAAGGGGCGTGCCCGACATGCGATGGTTTGGGGGAGAAGCTCTCCTTCGATCCGGAACTCATCGTTCCCAATGAAAGCCTGTCGATCAAAAATGGCGCGATTGTTCCTTGGGCGAAGTCCAACCCGCCCAGCCCTTATTATATGCAGGTGCTCAGCTCCCTCGCGCGGCATTTTGGCTTCAGCCTAGAGACACCTTGGAAAGATCTGCCCGCAGACATACGCGACATCCTCCTCAATGGTGCAGGCCTCGAGATAATCCGTCTCACCTTTCAGGATGGGCGCAAAACCTATGATGCGCACAAACATTTCCATGGCGTGATCGGTAATCTCAATCGACGCCTGATCCAGACCGATAGCGCCTGGATGCGCGAAGAACTGGCGAAATATCAAAGCTCGGCCCCCTGCGAGGCCTGCCTAGGTGCGCGCCTCAAGCCGGAGGCGCTGTGCGTCAAAATCGCCGACACCACGATCAGCACCGCAACCCAATTGTCGGTGGTCGATGCAGTTGCGTGGTTCGGCGCATTGGAGGCCAAGCTCGGCCCGCAGCAGCAGCAAATTGCCCGCGCGATCCTGAAAGAGATTAATGAGCGGTTGGGCTTCCTCAACAATGTTGGCCTTGATTACCTGAACCTCAGCCGCACATCGGGCACCTTATCTGGAGGTGAGAGCCAGCGGATCCGCCTCGCCTCCCAAATCGGGTCGGGCCTGTCGGGCGTTCTTTATGTGCTGGATGAACCCTCAATCGGCTTGCATCAGCGCGATAATGATATGCTGTTGGCGACGCTGCAGAGGCTGCGCGATTTGGGTAACACGGTGATCGTCGTGGAACATGACGAGGATGCCATTCGCCATGCCGACTATATCATCGATATGGGGCCGGGTGCTGGTGTGCATGGCGGGCAGATTGTGGCGCAAGGCAGCCTTGCCGATATTGAGGCCGCACAAGGGAGTTTGACCGCAGACTATCTGACTGGGCGTCGGGAAATCCCCGTGCCCGCAAAGCGGCGCAAAGGGACGGGCAAGAAACTGATCGTCAAAGGCGCGCGTGAGAATAATCTGCGCAATGTCTCCGCCTCCATCCCGCTTGGCACCTTCACCTGCGTCACGGGCGTGTCTGGATCGGGCAAATCCAGCTTCACCATCGACACCCTGTATGCGGCTGCCGCGCGCACATTGAACGGGGCCAGAGTCGTCGCGGGAAAGCATGACAAAATTGAAGGCCTCCAGTTCCTCGACAAAGTCATCGATATTGATCAATCCCCCATTGGTCGCACCCCACGATCAAATCCGGCGACCTATACGGGCGCGTTTACCAATATCCGCGACTGGTTTGCCGGCCTGCCCGAGGCTCAAGCGCGGGGTTACAAGCCGGGGCGCTTTTCCTTCAACGTCAAGGGCGGGCGGTGCGAAGCCTGCCAAGGCGACGGCGTCATCAAGATTGAAATGCACTTTCTCCCCGACGTCTATGTGACATGCGAAGATTGCAAAGGCGCGCGCTATAATCGGGAAACCTTGGAGGTGAAGTTCAAGGGGCATTCCATTGCCGATGTGCTCGACATGACGGTGGAAGATGCGGTGGAATTTTTCAAGGCGGTTCCCCCCATTCGGGACAAAATGGCGATGCTGGCTGAAGTCGGGCTTGGCTATGTGAAGGTTGGCCAACAGGCGACGACGCTTTCCGGCGGGGAAGCACAGCGCGTTAAGCTCGCCAAGGAACTCAGCCGACGGGCGACGGGCAATACCCTTTATATTCTAGATGAGCCGACCACGGGCTTGCATTTTGAAGACGTCCGCAAGCTGCTTGAGGTGCTTCATGCTCTGGTCGATCAGGGGAATAGCGTCGTCGTGATCGAACATAATCTGGATGTTATTAAAACAGCCGATTGGATCATCGATCTCGGCCCAGAAGGTGGCATTAAGGGCGGTGAGATTATTGGCGAAGGGACGCCGGAAGCGATTGCCGCTCATCCGCGCAGCTATACGGGCAGCTATCTCAAGCCACTACTGGGCGGAAAAAAGTAGAGGCCCGGCGACCAAAGCAGAACGGCAATTGAGCCTCTGCAAAGAGCGGTATTATTGAACCAAAATGGCATTAACCTCGCAAGAAAGGATGCAGTTGGCATTCATGTTTTTGCGCTGCTCTTGACGCAAAAAAGCCATTTTTGGAAGTAACTGAGATTTTCAGACTTCCCTCTTTAAGTAAATTTTGGTTAACGTGGCGCTAGTCATTGCCAATTTGGCATGATTCGGTGCGTGCGAGGGTATGAATGATGCGGGTCCTTCTTATTGAAGATGAACCATCCACCGCCAAAGCCGTCGAAATCATGCTCTCTGGTGAAGGGTTTAATGTCTACACCACGAATCTTGGTGAAGAGGGCATCGACCTTGGGCGGCTCTATGATTATGACATTATTTGTCTGGATCTGAACCTGCCGGACATGAACGGCTATGATGTTCTTAAGAAATTGCGGGCAGCCCGGGTAGAAACCCCGATTTTGATTTTGTCCGGCTATGCCGATATTGACTCAAAGCTGCGCGGGTTCGGCATGGGTGCCGATGACTATATGACAAAGCCGTTTCACCGGGAAGAATTGGTGGCGCGCATTTATGCCATCGTTCGACGTTCGAAGGGGCATTCGCAATCCATCATCCGCACAGGACATTTGTCGGTCAACCTTGATGCAAAGACTGTCGATGTCGCCGGAACGCGCGTTCATCTGACCGGCAAAGAATATATGATTCTAGAATTGCTCTCCTTGCGAAAGGGAACGACGCTGACCAAGGAGATGTTTCTTAACCACCTCTACGGCGGCATGGATGAGCCGGAGCTCAAGATCATCGATGTGTTCATTTGCAAGCTGCGCAAAAAACTGTCTCTCGCCTGCGGCGGACATAATTATATCGAAACCATCTGGGGTCGGGGATATGTTCTAAGGGACCCTGAAGAGCACGCTCAAGCTGCTTGAAAAGCCCTGCCGCCAATATAGCCTGCAGGGCTTTTCAATTCACCTATGCACCCAGTTAAGCGGTTATGGCCGCTTTCTTAAGACCCGCCTTGCGCTGGCGACGCATGGCTGAGCCTGCAATGCCAAAGCCGGCAAGCATCATGGCCCAAGATGTTGGCTCAGGAATCCCACCCGGAGGTGGCGTGACGGCACCAAAGCCGTCAAGATACACATAACCCCAATGGCCTGTTGGTTCGCAATCTGCGGCAAGAACGGACAGCAGAAAATCATGCCCAACCAAGCCAGCGCCAATTGCCAGATTCTCAATCTGCTATTGCGGCGTATAATAGCTGTCACCATTGAAGGAGAAGCGTGGATCAATGCCGCCCCCGCCAGAGGCCGCATTATATTGCCGCCGAATCAGCTCGGTCGATGTCGTAAGGTCGGTCAAAGTAATGATCATGGTCGCCGCATCATTAGTCCCATGAGCCCCTTCGAGAACCGACTTCCAAGCAAAGAAGATATTGCTGTCTGACTAATTATTGACTCGCTGTTGCAGGACGGATGCATATCCACCCCAGGTCGTATTCTCGACGCGATAACTAAACTTCCCGCCATAAACGGTTGACCCAAAGGCGGCCCCAACATTGGGGTCTACCGTGCCCGATGCCACAATGCTGGACCGTACTCCCCCATCACCGGGGATGAAGTTGTTGGGATTCAAGCCCGCGTTCGAGACATTCCCCCGATACCCACCGCCTTGAGTCCAACCCGAGGCATTTCCGGCTTCAAAGTCTCCGTTGACGAACGAGGACGCATGGGCCGCTGTTGTACTTAAAAGTGCGGCAATTGCCGCGAGTCCTAATTTCTTCATGACGCTTCACTCCATCCATTCAGAGGAAGGCCCACATATTTGCGGTACCTGACGGAGCGACCCAAGCCTTTAGCCTGCCACATCTAACCAAATCGTAATGAGTCTGGCAATCATGCAACCACCAACACACAATGGTCTAGTTTTCGCTTATTATGATAAATTCTAAACCTATTCAGATCAGAATCTCTGCGCCTTGAAATTAAGAGAAACAAAAAACCCCGCCAGCGTCGCTGACGGGGTTTTATGGCGTTTCTAAACGACCAAATGACTTGGCTTACGCCTCGTCGCTGGCCGATTCAGGAGTATGGATCACAGCACCCAACGCATCATCACCCGTATCGGCCTCAACAGGCTGACGGAGCTCAGCTGCGCGTTCTTCCGCTGCGGATTTTGGCGCCACAAGGCTCTGCTGCCAAGCGCGCTGCTGCACGCGAAGGGCGGCATCACGGCTGGAGGCGGCAACGCGAAGGCGGTTCATGCCAGCGCCCGTCCCGGCCGGGATGAGGCGACCAACAATCACATTTTCCTTCAGGCCCATCAGCGTGTCCTTCTTCCCTTCAACCGCCGCCTGCGTCAGCACGCGCGTGGTTTCTTGGAAGGATGCCGCCGAGACAAAGCTGCGGGTCTGCAAGCTTGCCTTGGTGATGCCCAGAAGGATCGGCTTGCCCTGTGCAGGCTGACCGCCAGTTGCTTCGACCTTGCCGTTGATTTCGAGCATTTCCTCATAATCAACTTCTTCGCCCGGAAGCAGCGTGGTGTCCCCAGCATGGGTAATCTCAACCTTTTGCAGCATCTGACGAACGATCGTTTCAATGTGCTTATCGTTGATCTTCACGCCCTGAAGACGGTAAACTTCCTGAATTTCCGCAACGAGATATTCGGCCAAAGGCTCAATCCCCATTGCTTCCAGAATGTCATGCGGATCAAGCGAACCGGCAACAATCACGTCACCGCGCTTGACCAAATCGCCTTCCTGAACGTCGATCACCTTCGACTTCGGCACCAAGAATTCGACCAGATCCCCATCTTCCGGCTGAATGCCAATCTTACGCTTGGCCTTATAGTCCTTGCCGAATACGACACGGCCGGAGATAGGCGCGATGATCGCGGCATCCTTTGGCTTACGTGCTTCAAACAATTCGGCAACGCGCGGCAGACCGCCCGTAATATCGCGGGTCTTGGCAGCTTCGCGGGTGACGCGGGCGAGAACATCGCCAGCCTGCACCTGCGCGCCATCTTCGATCGAGAGCATCGCACCGACGGCCAGCATATAACGGCCTGCTTCACCAGAATCGCCATCAAGCAGCGTCAGGCGCGGACGAAGATCGATCTTCGAACGACCCGGACGGAATTCTGTGACGACCTTCTGGGCAATGCCCGTCGCTTCGTCGGTCTGTTCCACCAAAGTCTGGCCTTCGACCAAGTCCTGATACTTCACAATACCCGGGATTTCCGTGATCACCGGCATGGTGAAGGGATCCCATTCGGCGATACGCTCCCCACGCTTCACCTTGGCCCCATCGGCAAACAGCACATAGGATCCATAAGGAAGGCGATCGGCGGCGCGCTCACGGCCTTCTGCGTCGAGAAGGACGATCACGCCATTGCGGGACAAGGCGACATTGCGGCCCTGCTTATCGGCAATGGTCCGCAGTTCACGATAATGCACCGTGCCATCGACAGCCGCTTCAAGGTGCGACTGTTCATTGAGCTGCGCTGCACCGCCGATGTGGAACGTCCGCATCGTCAACTGCGTGCCCGGCTCCCCAATGGACTGCGCCGCGATGACGCCAACGGCTTCGCCAATGTTCACCGGCGTGCCGCGTGCAAGGTCGCGGCCATAGCATTTGCCGCAAACACCCATACGGGTTTCGCAGATCAGCGGGGAACGAATGCGCACGGCCTGAATGCCGATATCTTCGATCCGGGCAACCATAGGCTCATCCAGCAACGTTCCGGATTCGATGATGGTTTCCTTCGTCTTGGGATCGACAATATCTTCTGCCACAGTCCGGCCCAAGATACGCTCAGCCAACGAGGCAATAACGGAACCGCCCTGAACAATCGCCTTCATCTCCAGCGCGCGTTCGGTGCCGCAATCTTCCTCAATAACCGTGCAATCCTGCGACACGTCGACCAGACGGCGCGTCAGATAGCCTGAGTTCGCCGTCTTAAGCGCCGTATCCGCCAGACCCTTACGGGCACCGTGGGTTGAGTTGAAATATTCAAGAACGGTCAGACCTTCCTTGAAGTTCGAAATGATCGGCGTTTCGATGATTTCGCCCGACGGCTTGGCCATCAGGCCCCGCATGCCGGCAAGCTGCTTGATCTGCGCTTGCGAACCACGCGCACCGGAATGCGCCATCATGTAAATGGCGTTGGTCGGCAGTTCGCGTCCATCCGGGCCCTTTTTAACGGCCTGAATTTCCTTCATCATTTCACCAGCCACCTGATCACCGCAACGGCTCCAGGCGTCGATCACCTTGTTATATTTTTCCTGCTGGGTGATCAGACCATCCTGATATTGCTGATCGAAATCACGCACCAAGACGCGCGTTTCTTCAACAAGCTGATCCTTGGCGGCGGGAATGACCATGTCATCCTTACCGAAGGAAATGCCCGCATTACAGGCATGACGGAAGCCGAGCGACATGATCGCGTCTGCGAACAGCACCGTTTCCTTCTGACCGGTGTGGCGATAGACAACGTCAATAACGTCGCCAATTTCCTTCTTGGTCAGCAGGCGGTTGACCGTATCAAACGGCACCTTGTGGCTCTTTGGCAGACACTCACCCAACAGCATACGGCCAGGCGTCGTTTCAAACCGCTTCATGACAGTGCTGCCATCTTCATCGGTCTGCGGCACGCGGGCGGTGATCTTGGTGTGCAGCGTCACGGCCTTGGCGAACAATGCCTGATGCACCTCATCAATGTTAGAGATCAGCATACCTTCACCCGGCTCTGCTTCCTTCATCATTGACAGATAATAGAGACCAAGCACCATATCCTGCGACGGAACGATGATCGGCTTGCCATTCGCAGGCGACAGGATGTTGTTGGTCGACATCATGAGGACACGGGCTTCCAACTGCGCTTCAAGCGACAGCGGAACGTGAACGGCCATCTGGTCACCGTCAAAGTCAGCGTTAAACGCCGAGCAGACGAGCGGGTGAAGCTGGATTGCCTTGCCTTCGATCAACACAGGCTCAAACGCCTGAATGCCCAAACGGTGAAGCGTCGGGGCGCGGTTGAGCATGACGGGGTGTTCCCGGATCACTTCATCCAGAATATCCCAGACTTCCTTACGCTCCTTTTCAACCCACTTCTTCGCCTGCTTCAGCGTCATCGACATGCCCTTGGCATCGAGACGGGAATAGATGAACGGCTTGAATAGTTCGAGCGCCATCTTCTTCGGCAAGCCGCATTGATGCAACTTGAGTTCCGGACCCGTCACGATGACCGAACGACCCGAATAATCGACGCGCTTGCCGAGCAAGTTCTGACGGAAGCGGCCCTGCTTGCCCTTGAGCATGTCGGACAGTGACTTCAATGGACGCTTATTGGCGCCCGTGATCGTGCGACCGCGACGGCCATTGTCGAACAAGGCGTCAACAGCTTCTTGCAACATGCGCTTTTCGTTGCGGACGATGATGTCCGGCGCGCGCAGTTCCATCAGGCGCTTCAAGCGGTTGTTACGGTTAATCACGCGACGATAAAGATCGTTGAGATCTGACGTCGCAAAACGACCGCCATCCAGCGGCACGAGCGGGCGCAATTCTGGCGGAATAACCGGAACAACTTGCAGGATCATCCATTCCGGACGGTTGCCGGAATCGATGAAGCTCTCAACCACCTTCAGGCGCTTGATGATCTTCTTAGGCTTGAGTTCCGACTTGGTTTCGGCGAGTTCCTTCAACAGGTCATCGCGTTCCCCTTCCAGATCGAGGCCTTCGAGCAGAACGCGGATCGCTTCTGCACCAATGCCAGCCGAAAAGGCGTCTTCGCCATATTCGTCCTGCGCATCGAGGAGTTCGTCTTCCGTCATCAGCTGGAATTTTTCCAGCGGGGTCAGGCCCGGCTCCATAACGATGTAGTTTTCGAAATACAGCACGCGCTCCAGCTGCTTGAGCTGCATGTCGAGCAGCAAGCCAATGCGCGACGGCAGCGACTTTAAGAACCAGATGTGCGCAACAGGGGCTGCCAGCTCGATATGGCCCATGCGCTCACGGCGGACCTTCGAGACGGTGACTTCAACGCCGCATTTTTCGCAGACGATGCCCTTAAACTTCATGCGCTTATACTTGCCGCACAAGCATTCATAATCCTTGATCGGGCCAAAGATACGCGCGCAGAACAGGCCGTCACGCTCTGGCTTAAACGTGCGGTAGTTGATCGTTTCCGGCTTCTTAATTTCGCCGAAAGACCAAGAGCGGATACGCTCAGGCGACGCGATCCCAATCTGGATCTGGTCAAAAGTATCAGGCTTGGTCATCGGGTTGGCAAAGGCCATCAAGTCGTTCATTTTTCGCTCCATTTCCCTTCCCCTTTTTGGGGAAGAGGAGAGATAGAATTAGGTCAATCTCGCAACGGGATCCGGCCCGTCACCGGCCCCTCCCCGCTGAGGGAGGGGCTGATCGGTTATTCGGCTGCGATAGCAAGCCCGTCGCTATCATCCTCATCGCCAAGGCTGGTCAGTTCGACATTCAAGCCGAGTGAGCGCATTTCCTTAACAAGGACGTTGAAGCTTTCGGGGATGCCCGCCTCAAAGGTATCGTCACCCTTGACGATCGCCTCATAGACCTTGGTGCGGCCGACAACATCGTCAGACTTCACCGTGAGCATTTCCTGCAAGGTATAGGCAGCGCCATAGGCTTGCAGCGCCCAGACTTCCATTTCCCCAAAGCGCTGACCACCGAACTGGGCCTTACCGCCCAGCGGCTGCTGGGTCACAAGGCTGTACGGCCCGATCGAACGGGCGTGGATCTTATCGTCCACCAAGTGGTGCAGCTTCAGCATATAGATGTAACCCACGGTCACCTTGCGATCGAAGGCTTCCCCGGTTCGACCGTCATAGACAGTCACCTGACCCGACCCGTCGAGACCCGCGAGTTCCAGCATGCGTGTCACATCGGCCTCACGCGCACCGTCGAACACCGGAGTCGCCATTGGCACACCGTTGCGGAGCAGTTCGGCCATTTCGACAATGTCCGTATCGCTGCGCTGATCAATCTCGGCGTGGTAATTCTCACCATAGATTGTTTTCAAACGCTCGCGAACCGCAACAGGGGCAGACCCTGCCGCCGTGCCGCCGGTTGCCCGCCACTCTTCAAGCGCCGCCTGGATTTGCTTGCCAAGGCCGCGTGCGGCCCAGCCCAGATGGGTTTCGAAAATCTGACCGACGTTCATGCGCGATGGCACGCCCAGCGGGTTCAGAACGATATCAACAGGCGTTCCGTCTTCGAGGAAGGGCATGTCTTCAGCCGGCACGATGCGGCTGATGACGCCCTTATTGCCGTGACGGCCAGCCATTTTGTCGCCCGATTGAAGCTTACGCTTCACGGCGACAAAGACCTTGACCATCTTGAGCACGCCAGGTGCCAGATCGTCGCCACGCTCGACCTTTTCAACGCGGTCTTCAAACTTGGCGTTGATGCGCTTTACGGCGTCATCATACTGGATCTTCACAGCTTCAAGATCAGCCTGAAGGCGATCATCCTGAACAGCGATTTTCCACCATTCATGCGTTTCGACTTCGGCAAGGCTTGCCTCGTCAATCTCAGCACCCTTCTTCAGGCCCTTTGGTGCGGCTGTGGCAACCTGACCAATCAGCATTTCCTTCAGGCGCGAATAAGTGGCGCGGTTCAAAATCGTGCGTTCATCATCACGATCCTTGGCCAGACGCTCCTTTTCTTCGGTCTGAATGGCCCGCGTACGGTCATCAATGTCGATGCCATGACGGTTGAACACACGGACTTCAACGACCGTGCCTGCAACGCCCGGGGGCAGACGCAGCGAGGTATCGCGCACGTCCGATGCCTTTTCACCAAAGATGGCGCGCAGCAGCTTTTCTTCCGGCGTCATTGGCGATTCACCCTTGGGCGTGATCTTACCAACCAGAATATCGCCCGGCTCCACTTCAGCACCGATATAAACAATCCCGGCTTCGTCGAGGCTGCGAAGGGCTTCCTCGCCGACATTCGGGATGTCGCGCGTGATGTCTTCCGGCCCAAGCTTGGTATCGCGGGCCATGACTTCAAATTCCTCAATATGGATTGAGGTGAAGACGTCATCCTTCACGATGCGTTCGCTGATCAGGATGGAATCTTCATAATTATAGCCATTCCACGGCATGAACGCGACGAGCGAGTTCCGGCCGAGTGCCAATTCACCCAGTTCGGTCGATGGGCCGTCGGCGATGATATCGCCTGTCGACACAACGTCACCCACCTTCACCAGCGGACGCTGGTTGATGCAGGTGTTCTGGTTTGACCGCTGGAATTTTTGCAGACGATAAATATCAACGCCCGATTGATCGGCATCGACATCCCCCGATGCGCGCACAACGATACGCGTTGCATCCACCTGATCGACAATGCCCGCACGGCGGGCGCCAATCGCAGCGCCTGAGTCACGGGCAACCGTTTCTTCCATGCCTGTGCCGACGAACGGCGCTTCAGCACGAACAAGCGGCACGGCCTGACGTTGCATGTTCGATCCCATGAGGGCGCGGTTGGCGTCATCATTTTCCAGGAACGGAATGAGCGAAGCGGCAACCGACACAAGCTGCTTGGGCGACACGTCCATCAGGGTGATTTGTTCGCGCGGTGCGATCAGAAATTCGCCAGCCTGACGCGATGAGATCGTCTCATCAACAAAGCTGCCATCGCCTGTCAGCTCAGCATTGGCCTGAGCGATGGTGTGCTTGGCTTCTTCCATAGCCGACAAATAGACAACGTCGCTGGTCACCTTGCCATCGACGATCCGACGATAAGGCGTTTCGATAAAGCCATATTTGTTCACGCGGCTGAACGATGCCAGCGAGTTGATCAGACCAATATTCGGGCCTTCCGGCGTTTCAATTGGGCAGATACGGCCATAATGGGTTGGGTGAACGTCGCGGACTTCAAAGCCAGCACGCTCGCGCGTCAAACCGCCCGGTCCAAGTGCCGACACGCGGCGCTTGTGCGTGACTTCTGACAGCGGATTGGTCTGATCCATAAATTGCGACAGCTGCGACGAGCCGAAGAATTCACGCACAGCAGCAACAGCCGGCTTTGCGTTGATCATGTCGTTCGGCATCACTGTCGAGACATCAACGGAAGACATACGCTCCTTCACGGCGCGCTCCATACGGAGCAGACCGATGCGGTACTGGTTTTCCAGAAGTTCCCCGACCGAACGGACGCGACGATTGCCGAGATTGTCGATATCGTCGATTTCGCCCTTGCCGTCCTTGAGATCGACCAGCGTCTTCACGACCGCCAGAATATCTTCATTGCGCAGCGTGGTCAGATCATCCGGCGCATCCATGCCAAGACGCATGTTGAGCTTCACACGACCAACGGCCGAGAGATCATAGCGTTCGGAATCGAAGAACAGGCCAGCGAACAGCGCTTCGGCCGTTTCGCGCGTCGGCGGTTCGCCAGGGCGCATGACGCGATAAATGGCATCAAGGGCCATGTCGCGGTCTTCCGACTTGTCGACCTTCAGCGTGTTGCGCATCCACGGGCCCGTATTCACATGGTCAATGTCGAGCAATTCAAGGCGATCAACGCCTGCCTTATCGAGCTTTTCGAGGTTTTCCGCCGAAACTTCTTCACCCGCTTCAATGTAAATCTCACCGGTCTGCTCATTGATCAGATCAAGAGCTGAATAGCGGCCGAAGATTTCTTCGGTTGGGATCAGGAGCGCGACAAGGCCATCTTTTTCTGCCTTGTTGGCCGCACGCGGACTGACCTTCTGGCCGGCCGCAAACACGACTTCACCCGTCTTGGCGTCAACCACGTCATAAAGCGGCTTTTGACCCCGCCAATTCTCAGCAACATAGGGCACTTCCCAGCCAGCAGCAGAGCGGCCGAACGTCACCGTGTTGTAGAAATGGTTGAGGATGCCTTCTGGCGTCATGCCGAGGGCCAGCAGCAATGCCGTCACCGGCAGCTTGCGCTTACGGTCGATCCGGACGTTGACAATGTCCTTGGCATCAAATTCAAAATCGAGCCAAGATCCGCGATATGGAATGACGCGCGCGGCGAAGAGATATTTGCCCGACATATGGGTCTTGCCCCGGTCATGGTCAAACAGCACACCAGGCGAGCGGTGCATCTGCGAGACAATAACGCGTTCTGTGCCATTGACGAAGAAGGTACCGTTTTCCGTCATGAGCGGCATATCGCCCATGTAAACGTCCTGCTCCTTAATATCGAGGACAGAGCGGGTTTCCGTCTCTGTATCGACTTCAAAGACGATCAGGCGCAGCGTGACCTTCATCGGCGCGGCA
>Ga0214921_10008223_pt1 | contig 13619 bp, 13 predicted proteins | sample LL1505_MetaG_FD_177992 | JGI IMG/M metagenome (GOLD analysis project Ga0214921, IMG submission 177992) | Freshwater microbial communities from Lake Lanier, Atlanta, Georgia, United States - LL-1505 | ecosystem: Environmental > Aquatic > Freshwater > Lake | place: USA: Georgia | collected... | reverse complement strand
GTGGGCGCTCAGCGCCGTGCGGACCCGTTCGGCATACAAGGGCGCAACCGTCATGTTGCTGACGATAAGCGCCTGGCTGGCGCGTGGGAGATCGGCGTACGTGGCCGCTTGGCCGATCAAACCCGTGCCTATCCCAATGGCGTAACTGCGTTCGCCAAGGTCAATGACAACGCTGGATGCGGGTGGGGAAGCGGGGGTGGGCATGGAGGCTAAGTTTAGGCGCAAGCGAACGGATATGGGGCAATGCCCTGCGCTACGCGAGCTTTGCAGAAACCGCCGCGTCCGGCGCGTCGATCAGGCCGTCAAGCACCAACTGGGCCAACACGGTTTGCACCAGATTGCCCACCGAGGGCCGTCCGGTCTCTATCGTGCAATGCGCAATCTCCTGGTACAGCGGGTCACGGGTCGCGAATAGCTCCTGCAGCCGCTGGAGAGGATCGGCAACCTGCAAAAGCGGGCGTTTGACGTCGCGGCGAACCCGGCGCAACAGTTCCTCGGGTTGTGACTTCAGATACACCACGTAACCACGTTCCCGCAGGCAGCGCCGGTTCTCGGGCCGCAGAACAGCACCGCCACCGGTTGCCAGAATGCGGGGGCCATCTAGAGTCAGACCGTCAATCACCCGCACCTCCACCTCGCGAAAAGCCGCTTCGCCTTCTCGCTCAAAGAACGCGCGGATGCTGCAACCCAGCCGCATCTCAATCGCCTGGTCGGAGTCAATAAACGGGATTCGCAAGCGCCGTCCAAGTTGACGACCCACCGTCGACTTGCCAGAACCGGGCAGCCCGACCAGGAAAATCATGGGGCGTCGCAGATCAGCTGGAAAACTAGATGTTGGAGGCATGGGGCATTGGCGGCTGCGCTGGCTGCGCATTTCCCCTATTTTCTCCCATCGCGGACCGCATCGAAGCCCCTGGCCTGGCGCATACAGCTCCGACGGCTCAGGGGTTGGAGAAATTTTTGTCGATGACGATTTTGGGGGTGACGAAAACCAGCAACTCTTTTTTGCTGATGCTTTTGGCATTGTTTTTAAACAAATTTCCAATGAGCGGCAGATCACCAAAAAACGGTACCTTGTTTTCTGAGCTGTTCTCCTCCAATTCGTAAATTCCACCAATCACCACAGTACCCCCGTTTTCCACCAAGGCCTGGGTTTTGACGCGCTTGGTGTTGATCGCGTAGCCTGCGGTAGTCAGTATGCCCAAGGAGTCTTTGGTCACATCCAAGTTCAGGATCAGGGTTCCGTCCGGTGTGATTTGCGGCGTGACTTCTAGCTTGAGGTTGGCATTTTGAAATGTGGTGGTGGTTCCACTGGTCGACGTGCTGGTGTAGGGGATCTGGGTGCCCTGCGAAACCACCGCCGCCTGCTGGTCCATGGTCAGGACCCGCGGGCTCGACACCACTCTACCTGTAGAGTTGTTTTCAATCGCCTGCAGTTCCAGGCCGATCAACTGGCTGGACGCCGAGCTGAAAAGGGTGAACGCAATGGAGGGCACGGCTGCTGCCGTCGAGGAAGCCGGGAGATTCAAAAATGTATCCGTGGCCGAAATAGTGTTGGCTGTGAGGCCGGATGCGGCGATCGAATTGTTTAAATTGGTTCCGAAAGTGGAGCGCATGTTCCCACCGAGACCCGATCCACCGCCTGCATCAACGCCTCCGAGCTTGATGCCCAAAGACTTGCCAAAGTCTTCGCTGGCTACCACCAGACGCGCCTCGATCAAAACCTGCCGCAATGGGATATCAACTTTGGCAATGAACTGCTGCACCTGATCAAGACTCGCTGCCGTATCTGTCGCAAAAATCTGGTTGGTGCGCGGTTCGGCAAATACCGAACCCCTGGCGCTCATGATGCGTTCGCTTGCGGGAACGGCAGCGGCAGCGGACGGCGCTGCGCCGGGTGTGCTCGCCGAACCGCCGCCGGTTGTGGATACCGCTGCAGGAGTAGCCGCTACTGTCCCGCCCGCAGTCTCCTTGAGCTTGCCTGCGATATCAGCGGCTTTGGCGTAATTTATTTGAAAAGAGCGAGTGATCAATGGCTCCATGCTTTGCGCCGCGACCTGGGATTCGTACTCCAGTTTTTCGCGGGTCGCAATTTCTTCTTTGGGGGCGACCCAGATGACATTGCCCTTTTTCCGCATCGCCAAACCTTTGGACTGCAAGATGATGTCCAAGGCCTGATCCCAAGGCACATCCTCCAGCCGCAGCGTAACTGCGCCAGTCACGGTGTCGGACGTGACAACGTTGAACTTGGTGAAATCTGCAATGACTTGGAGCACCGAGCGAACGTCTATGTTCTGAAAATTCAGGGAAAGTTTCTGGCCTGTGTAGCGGCCGGATTCAATCGCCTTCGCATTTTCTAACGCCTTGACATCGATCGGCTTGATTTCCACCGTCAACGCGTTGCCGATTTGGAAGGTATTGAAATCCCACTTCCCGTTGGGCTCGATGGCGACCCGTACACGATCTCCGGCTTGGATGCTTGTAATGGTTTGCACGGGGGTGGCGAAATCTCCGACATCCATCCGCCTGCGCAAAGCGGAGGGCAATCGCACCTTGTCCATTTCAATCGTCAAACCTGTTCCCTGCCGCCGAATGTCCGCCACGGTCTGATCCGACGGCAACTTCAACAGTACCAGCCCCGCACCCAGTGGACCGCGTTTGAAGTCGATGTCTTGGAGGGCCGGCCACGCCGGTGCCGCAGTCGCAACCGGCGCTTGCGACCCGAGAGCAGCAGGTGCAACAGGTGCAGCAGTTGCCCCAACCGGCGCAGCGGAGGCATCGGCAGCGGGGGCTTGCGTGTCCGACTGTAGGCGGATCAGCACACTCTTTCCCTCGACCGAGCTCACATACCCGACGCTTTGCTTGAGGTTCAGCACAATACGCGCCCTTTCTCCCGCAACAAAAATCTGCGCTGACTCCAGCTTTTCCGTGCTGAAGGCCCACTTGCTCTGTGGTGCTTGGTTTTCGAAACCGGGGAAATCCAACGTGATGCGCGGTGGCGTCTGCAATACAAAACCACGCGGAGCCTGTTGTACGTCCTGCGCAAAATCTAGCCTTAAGAACTCGACGCCATCCTGTACGTAGCCACGCATCCCAACCAAGGCGTTCTGCGCACACACCAGCCCACTCCCCATCAGGAGTATCCCAGTGACCGTTAGCGCCTGCCACACGCCTGACGCGCGCATCGATTTTTTCATTTTCCATCCCTCGATAAAGCCAAGACCGTGGTCTTGGGCGCCCACTGCCCGGACCCATCCTGCAAGAGTTCGCGCAGCCGGATTTCTTGGGCGCTGATCTGCAACACCTTGCCCCGGTTTGGTCCCAGATAGTCGCCAAGCCTGACCAGGTGCAATTCCCGATTCGCCCACACCAGGGCGACCTGTGCACCATCTTGCGCCAGGGTCCCTTTGAACTCCACGGCTTCCAGGGAAACCTTCTCTAAATCGCGCCGCTCACCGGCAAGCTCCAGGTCGTAGGTGGCGTCTCGCTTGACCGGACCGGACACGCTGTTTGACACGGTCTGATCCCCCGGCAGCCGGCTGCTGGAAAAAGGATCGATCTGTCCGGCCAACTCGTATGCCTCTGCTTCAAAGACACGGGGAGCGGTGATTGGCAGCGAAGTAGCGCTGTGCGATTTGCGTTCGCTGGCCAACCAGGCATTCAACTCATCGGTAGTGGAGAACCCACAGGCAGTCAAGACCATAGACAAAAACACGTGTTGCGCAAATAAGTGAGAACGGATCATGTGATTGCGCTTCATGTGCCGTCACCTTTACCGGCGTTTTGCCTTGCAGCGTCCGAATTGCCCAACTGACGGTAACCCCGCAAGGTACCTTCGACACTGAGGGTGCCATCGGGCTTGCTGGCGATAGCAAGGTCCTGAAGCTGCACCACGCGCTGGATTTGGGCAATGTCCGCGGCAAACGCAGCCACGTTGTGAAAAGAGCCCAGCAGGCGGAAAGCAATGGGCATTTCCACGTAAAAGGTATTTCGAACCACGGGCGCCGGGCGAAGAAACTCGAACTGCAAATTGCGCAATAGGCCCAAACGATTGATCTCCGTCAGGAACTCGTTCAGCCCGGTTTGATCCGGCAACTGGAGCTCGAGTTCCTCCACATACCCACGGACCTGGTCACGTTGTGCTTTGAACGCACTCAAGCGGGATGTCTTGGCCAGCTTTTTGCTGACGGATTCCCGCAATTGGACCTCTTTCGCATTGAGCCCCTCGAGTTCGTTGTACAGGTTGCCCAGCAAGCCATACCACGACAGGCCGAAGACCAGCAGCGCCAAGACCACTAAGAGGGTCGAGCGCGGAACCGGGGGCCAGTGCGCGGGATCGCGGAAATCGAGGTCCGAGAATTGTTCGCGGACATCATCCCCCAAGGCGCTCATACGCTCGGACAGTGTGAGTTCATTGTCCTGGGTCATTTGGTTTTCCCCGAAGCCGGTGGTACCGCAGCGACTAAGTCCACGTGGATGCTGAATGTCAAGGCCTTTCGCGCTCCAACCGCCTTCGCACCTGACTCTGAGGACACCGTCTCCACCAGTTCAGGATGCACAAAGCGCTGGGGCATGGCATCCAAATTTCTCAGAAACGCTGCCACTTCCGCGTTGGACTGGGCGATTCCATTGACCGTCAATCGGCTCCCGACCTGGGTCACGGCGGTCAGCACCACCGATTCGGGGGTGCTTTGCACCAGTGCGGACATCATCCGCACGGGCAGATTGCGCATGGCCTGCAAAGACTCCACCGCGTTTTGACGCTGCTGCAACACATTGATATCCGCCTCCAGGGTGGAAATTTCCTTGATTTGGGTATCCAGGTTGGTGCTTTCGCGCTCCAGCAACGCGATGTTGGCGCGCTGCACGTCGATAGAGTCACTAATTAAATAGGACACCGCAGCCGAGGCCGCCCCCCCAATCAACACAAAGATCGCGACCAGCCGAAAAAACGCGCCTTGGCTGTCCGATAATTGCTCAGCACTGTTCGGCGCTGCGACCGTTTGATCCATTTTTTGACTCCCTGCTGCGTTCCCTAAGCAGCTCCATATTACAACAATATGTGCAATATTCATTTTGATTGCACCAAACTGCACACAAGAGAGCACCAACGCCGCAGCCCCAATCTTCCGACCGATTAGCCTCTGTCTATGCCACCCTTACCGCAAGAACCCTCCTCAGTCGCCACCAATTCCGGGCACATGCACCCCATTTTGGGATTGCTACTGAAGGCCCTCGCCTGGTTGATGGGTGCCTCGATCGCTGCCGTTCTGGGTGTGGTGTGCCTGGTGGCTTTGGTCATGTCGATTGCCTACCCCAACCTGCCCGAAGTATCAGATCTGGCCTCTTACCGGCCCAAGCTGCCGCTGCGGGTGTTTTCGATCGAAGGCGATCTGCTGGGTGAATTTGGCGAGGAGCACCGGACATTCACCCCGATTGCAGAGATCCCGCAGGTCATGAAAGACGCGATTTTGGCCATCGAAGATGCGCGCTTTTTCCAACACAACGGTGTCGATTACCTGGGCGTTGTGCGTGCCGGGCTGGCCAACGTAGGCAAATCCAAAAGCCAGGGCGCCTCCACGATCACGATGCAGGTTGCGCGCAACGCCTACCTGTCGACCGAAAAGACCTTCACCCGGAAAATTTACGAAATCCTGCTGACCTTCAAGCTGGAGAACAACCTGAGCAAAGACCAGATTCTGGAAATCTACATGAACCAGATCTATCTAGGGAACCGCGCCTACGGCTTTGCGGCGGCGGCTGAAACCTATTTCGGCAAACCCTTAAAGGACATTTCCGTTGCAGAGGCCGCCATGTTGGCCGGACTCCCAAAAGCACCCTCGGCGTACAACCCCATTGCCAACCCGAAGCGGGCGCGGATCCGGCAGCAGTACATCATTGAGCGCATGCTGGAAAACGGCTTCATTAACGCAGTAGAGGCCGAGGCGGCCAAAGCCGAAGTGCTGCACATCAAAACCTTGGCATCGAGGCAGAAAGTGCACGCGGAATATGTCACTGAGATGGTGCGCCAATTGATGTTCGCGCAGTACGGAGAAGAAACCTACACACGGGGTCTGGACGTGCGGACCACCTTGCGCAGTGCAGACCAGGACGCGGCGTACCGGGCGCTGCGCCGCGGCATCATGGATTTCGAGCGCCGCCAGATTTACCGCGGACCGGAAAAATTCATCACCCTGCCAGACGATGCCCAGGAGCGTGAGGACGCCATATTCGAAGTCTTGGACGAACACCCGGACAACGGCGATGTGCTCTCAGCGGTCGTGCTCGAAGCGGGGCCGAAAAAGATGGTGGCGCAGCGCCAAGGGGGTGAGACGCTGGAGATCGTTGGCGAGGGGCTCAAGCCGGTACTCTCCGGGCTGTCGGACAAGGCCGCGCCGAATCTCAAGATCCGCCCCGGCGCGGTGATCCGTGTGGTGAAGACAGAAAAAGGCAGCTGGGAGGCTACCCAACTGCCCGAGGTGGAAGGTGCCTTTCTGTCGCTGGACCCGCGCGATGGCGCAATCAAGGCGCTGGTCGGCGGATTTGACTTCGCGAAAAACAAATTCAACCACGTGACGCAGGCTTGGCGGCAACCCGGCTCCAGCTTCAAGCCCTTTATTTACTCCGCTTCGCTGGAAAAGGGCTTCACGCCCTCCACCGTGATCAACGACGCTCCCCTGTTCTTTGACGCAGGCACCACCGGCGGGCAGCCCTGGGAGCCAAAAAATTACGACGGCACCTTTGACGGACCGATGACGCTGCGCCGCGGATTGGCCAAATCAAAAAACATGATTTCCATTCAGATCCTCAACTCCATCGGCGCACGCTACGCGCAGGATTGGATCACCCGCTTCGGCTTCGATGCGGACAAGCACCCGCCCTACCTGACCATGGCGTTGGGTGCCGGCTCGGTGACGCCCATGCAAATGGGCGCGGCCTATTCGGTGTTCGCTAACGGAGGGTACCGGATCAACCCCTGGCTGATCAGCCGCGTATCGGAGCAACGCGGCCGGGTTCTGGTTGACACCCCGGCCGTTCCGCTCAGCGATGAAAACCGCGCCATCGACGCGCGCAACGCATTTTTGATGACCAGTCTGCTGCAGGAAGTTACCCGCGCGGGCACGGCGGCAAGGGCGCAAGCCACGCTGAAACGCCCCGATATCTACGGCAAGACTGGCACCACCAACGACGCCATGGATGCTTGGTTCGCGGGCTACCAAGCCACCACCACCGCCATCACCTGGATTGGTTACGACACCCCCCGCAAACTCGGTGACAAGGAGACCGGAGGCGGATTGGCGCTGCCGATTTGGATCAGCTACATGGCTACTGCCCTGCACAACGTGCCCGTGATGGAGCCCGATGCGCCTGAAGGCCTGATTCGATTGGGCAACGAGTGGTACTACGAAGAGTTCACCAAAGGCGCGGGTGTCAACAGCGTGGGCAACACCGGCAGCAAATCGGAGCAGGACAGCAAAGCCACCGTTGCCGCACCGGCCGATCCTGCAGCAGGGCCGCCAATCGTAGTCAGCCCGGAAGAGAAAAAATCGATTTTTGATCTGTTTCGCAATTAAGGGCGGCGTAACCCTCAGGCTCCGGGTGAGTGAAAAACCAATGCTGCGCCGGACTGGGCTGTGGCATCGCGGGTGAGAATTTCAAAGAATTCGCCCTGCCCTTTGGTGTCTTGCCAACATCCATCTACCCAGCGGAAGTGGTAGCCGCCCGAGCGCGCCGCCAACCACACCTCATGCAGCGGCTTTTGCAGGTTCACCACAATCTGGCTGCGGTTTTCAAAGACCAGCGTGACCATACCGCCCACACGCTGGTTGTCGATGTCGGCCTCGGCCCCATCGTTGATCCGGTCGCAGGCCAACTCCAGCGCGCGCAGCAGTGCTTCGGCATGGTTCATGAATTCGGAATCCGTCTGCGATGGGCTCATTACAATTTGACGATGTTGAAGTTCTGGAAAACCATATGGTGTGCCTGCGCAGTATGCGCTGGCGCAGCCCATCTTAGCGGCTGCGGCCAAAGCGGCCCCCTGTATCTGCCAAAGGACAAGCCGGCTGCCAGCCTGCCAACGCGCCCGCAACCGGGTAACGCTATTTCGACCATTTTGCCGATGGCGGCATTAGGCAGAGCATGAACATTTCAGCACTTCCGGGTCATCCCTTTGTCCATTACAGCGGCGCGAAGCTGTGCGTGGAGGACCTTGCGCTAGACACCTTGGCACACACACACGCAACCCCGCTATTCGTTTACTCCAAGGCGGCCATGCTTTCGGCGCTGGCCGCCTACCGGCGGGGTTTTCTCGGTCGCGATGCCCAAATTTGTTACGCCATGAAGGCCAACTCCACCCTCGGGGTGCTACAGGTTTTTGCCCAAGCAGGCTGCGGCTTTGACATCGTCTCGGCGGGGGAACTTGCGCGCGTCATCGCCGCTGGGGGTGATGTGGGCAAAGTCATCTTTTCCGGCGTTGGAAAAACCCGTGCGGAAATGCGCCAAGCCCTGGAGGCCGGAATCGGCTGCTTCAATGTGGAAAGCGAAGCCGAACTCGCGGTCCTGAACGAGGTTGCGGTGGATCTTGATCGGCGGGCACCGATCAGCATCCGGGTCAATCCGAACGTGGATCCGAAAACCCATCCCTATATTTCCACCGGCCTCAAAGGCAACAAATTTGGCGTGGCCCATGAACGCACGCTGGCCACCTACCAGCGGGCCGCACGCTTGCCGGGCCTTCGCATCGTAGGCATTGACTGCCACATTGGATCCCAAATCACCGACAGCGCTCCGTACCTGGATGCCATGGACCGGATGCTGGATCTGGTGACGGCTATCGAAGCCGCGGGGATTCATCTGGACCACATCGATCTGGGCGGCGGACTGGGTATTGATTACAACGGCGATACACCACCGGCAGCCGACGCCTTGTGGGCACAGTTGCTGTCCAAGCTCGACGCACGCGGCTTCGGTCAACGCAAGCTGATGATCGAGCCCGGCCGCTCCCTGGTCGGCAATGCGGGCGTGTGTGTGACCGAGGTGCTGTATCTCAAGCCCGGCGAACAAAAAAACTTTTGTATTGTGGATGCCGCCATGAATGACCTGCCGCGACCTGCCATGTACCAGGCCTTTCACCGCATCGTCCCGCTTACCGAGTATCCGGATCGCACCGCCATGCTGTGTGACGTGGTCGGCCCGGTGTGCGAAAGCGGCGACTGGATCGGACGCGACCGGCCGATCAGCGCCCACGCCGGCGAATACCTGGCCGTGCTTTCGGCAGGCGCATATTGCGTCAGCATGTCGAGCAACTACAACTCCCGCCCGCGCGCGGCCGAGCTGCTGGTAGACGGCGACACGGTGCATGTCCTGCGGCCACGGGAAAGCGTGGCCTCACTGTTTGCAGGCGAGCAGCTGCGCTAAGAGCTCCGGCCTGGAGCTGGCTGGCGGCTGCGCCAGCGGTGCAACACGCGCCACCCCAACAAGGCACCCAGAATCGCGCCATAGACCGCCACTTCTGAGAAATTATTCTTGGCGGCGCGCATCCAAAAAAAGTGCAGGATCGCGAGCCCTGCAACCAGGTACACCGCACGGTGCAGCCGCTGCCACCGCTGCGCACCCAAGCGCCGCACCGCACCGTTCCAGGACGTCGCCGCCAGCAGGCTTAGCAGCAGCAGCGACACAAAGCCGACCAGGATAAATGGCCTCTTGGCAATATCCACGGCGATCTCTGCCAATTCAAAACCTTTGTCCAACCAGCTGTAGGCCAGAGCATGCAAGACCGCATAAAAGAATACAAACAAACCCATCATGCGGCGCAAGCGCGCCAGGGGTGGTAGGCCGAAGCTGACGCGCACAGGCGTCACGGCAAGCGCCACGCACAAAAGGCGCAGAGTCCAGTCGCCTGTTGAACGCACCAGTGCTTCAGCAGGGTTGGGGCCCAGCTGGCCCGCTATCGCACCCAGTAGCAGCCACGCGGCCGGCAGCAAAGCTGCCAAAAAAACCAGCGGTTTGGCTGCACGCGCGTTCAGCCAACGGTTCACGGAAGTTCGCAGCGGGGACTTCAACACGCCACGGCTGCCCGCTCAATAGAACTTTTGCAAGTCCATGCCCGCGTAGAGCTGCCCGACTTCGGCCTCGTAACCGTTGAACATCAGCGTCTTGCGGCGTTTATCGAAAAGCCCGTCTTCACCGATGCGACGTTCGGTCGCCTGGCTCCAGCGCGGGTGATCCACTTTGGGGTTGACGTTGGAATAAAAACCGTATTCGTTGGCAGCCGCCTTGTTCCACGCAGTGCCCGGCTGGTTTTCGGTAAACCGGATTTTGACGATGCTTTTGGCGCTCTTGAAGCCGTATTTCCAGGGTACGACAAGGCGCACCGGCGCGCCATTCTGGTTGGGCAAGACTTCACCGTACATGCCAAAGGTGAGCAAGGTCAAAGGGTGGCGGGCTTCGTCGAGCCGAAGGCCTTCGGCGTAGGGCCAATCCAGCGTGCGGCTTCCCACAAACGGCATGGTTTTAGGGTCGGCCAGGCTGACAAACTCAACGTACTTGGCGCTACCTAAAGGTTCCACCCGCTTGATCAGCTCGGCCAGCGAATACCCGACCCAGGGAATCACCATGGACCAGCCCTCAACGCAACGCAAGCGGTAGGTACGCTCCTCCAGCGGACTGAGTTTGAGCAAATCGTCCAAGCTGAACGTCGCCGGCTTTTTCACCAGACCGCCCACCTCCACCGCCCAGGGCGTGGTTTTGAGGGTGTGTGCGTTGCTGGCCGGGTCTGCCTTGTCGGTTCCGAATTCATAAAAATTGTTATACGACGACGCGTCTTGGTAGCGCGTGAGTTTGTCCATGGATACTGCGCCGGCCAGCGTGCTTTTGCGGGAATCCAGTGGCGCAAGGACGCCAGGACGCGCGGACTGGGACCACACAGGGGGCGCAGCCATCGTGCTGAGGGCAGCGGCACCCAAGCCCTGTAACAAAAGGCGACGGTTTTCGTAAACCGAACGCGGGGTGATATCGGAGGCGCGCATGCCTGTGCTCCTGTTTGCGAATGAACCAAAAATAAAGGCGGGCGGTCTGTCGACTCGCCCGCCCGAGACAACCGGAAAAACCAGCTTATCGCAATCCGGCCACGTAGTCTGCCAGGGCCTGAATTTCCCTGTCATTGAGCTTGGCTGAGACCTGGGTCATTTGCACGCTGTTGTTGCGCACGCCCCCGCGAAACGCCGTCAATTGGGCCGCCGCGTAGTCTGCATGTTGACCTTTCAGACGCGGATACTGAGCAGGAATGCCCGCACCGCCAGGACCATGGCAACCGGAGCAGGCGGCAATTTGCCGATCGGCTATGCCACCCCGGTAAATACGTTCACCCAAAGCCACCAACTCTTTATTTTTCGCAAACCCGGGTTTGGCGGTGTTGCTGTTCAACCAATACGCGATATTGCGCATGTCGTCTTCGGACAAAGTGCTGGCAAAGCCCTTCATGATGGCGTTGTCGCGCTTGCCCGACTTGAACTCTTGCAACTGCTTGACCAGATACTCGGGGTGTTGCTGAGCAAGCTTGGGGTTCGAAGGGGTGCCGGAATTACCGTCTGCACCGTGGCAGGCGGCACAAACTGCGCCAAAACTGGCTTCGCCTTTCGCTAGGTCTGGTTTTGCAACATCTGCCTGCGGCGTATTTGCGCTGGCGGTCAGAGAAGCTAGCGCGAGGGTCAGCAGAGCAATGAGGTTATAGATCGACTGCATAGGAAGAAATTGAATAGGAGAAAAATCGCTACATTCTACAATGGGGGCCACGCGGCTCACCGGACTGCCCAGCCTTTACGGCATCGGCAGCTGAACAAATAAAACAATGATGAAACCCCACCCAACAGCCAGTGCGCCAGCGCAACGTCCAGCACCCGGCCCGCCCCCTTCCAAAGCAAAGTCCGCGTCAGAGGTGGCGCTGGGTTGGCTGCACACCGCACGTTTTCTGACCACGTCGCCCCAGTTGCACTTTCTACCGGACCTGGATATTCCCGAAATTGCTTTTGTCGGGCGCTCCAACGCGGGCAAATCCACCTGCATCAATACCCTGACGCAACAAAAACAACTGGCCTTTGCCTCCAAAAAGCCCGGGCGCACCCAACACATCAACCTGTTTTCACTGGGCAAGCAGGGCGTGATGGACGCCGTGCTCACCGATCTGCCCGGCTACGGTTACGCGGCGGTCCCGCGCCAGGAAAAAGTGCGTTGGCAGCAGGTTATGGCCAATTACCTGGTCACGCGGAAAAACCTGCGGGGCATTGTGTTGATGTGTGACCCGCGTCTGGGTTTGACGGAACTGGACGAAATTTTGCTGGACCTGTTGCGACCGCGGGTGCAGGACGGGCTGAAGTTTCTGGTGGTTCTCACCAAGGCCGACAAGCTCACTCGTAGCGAGGCGACTAAAGCCTTGTCAATTACCCAACTCCAAGCCGGCGGCGGCGAAGTCCGGCTATTCTCCGCGACCAAGCGCACAGGAATCGACGAGGTTGCAGCATTGTTGTGGGCCTGGGCCCATCCGACAGCAACCGCCGACCCCGCCCTTACGCCAACAGCGGCTTAGTACACCGAGGGCTCGCCATCCGGGCGGGTTTTGAAGCGCTTGTGCACCCAGAAATACTGGGCTGGCATCGTCTCTATCCAACTTTGCAGGCGCAAGTTCATCAGCGCGGTGTCAGCGGCCACGTCTTCAGTCGGGAATCCTTCCCATGCATCCAACATTTCCATTTCGTAACCCTGCGGCGTGAGGCGCGCCAGCAGCGGAATGACCCGGGCCCGTCCCATGCGGGAGAACCGTGACAGCGATGGAACGGTGGCCGTTGGGATGCCGAAAAACGGTACAAAAATCGACTCCTCGGGCCCGAAGTTCATATCGGGCAAGAGAAACAACAATCCATCCTTTCGTAACAGGCTGACGATGGACTTCACGCCGTCGTAGCGCGTCATCAAACGCACATCGCCGAAGCGCTGGCGCCCGCGGGCAGCCCAGGCATCGACCAGCGGATTGCGCTGCGGCGTGTAAATCGTGGTGCATTGCCGGGTGGTGAGCAGGCTGACTGCCAAGGCCGCCGCATCAAGCCCGTAAAAATGGGGCGAGAAAATGATCACAGGTCCGGGATGGTCGAGCGCCTCCCAATTACCGACCCGGCGAATCCGCTGCTGCAAGATCTGGGCTGGCGCTTCCCACAGCCAACCCCGGTCAAGCCAGGATTGGGAGAAATACACAAAGGTTTGTAAGGCCTGTGACCAGCGCTGCCGGCGCGTCCAATGCGGGAAACACAGCGCAAGGTTGACCAGCACCACCCGCAGTCGGGGTACGGCCAGCACAAACAAGAGGCCTCCCATCACCATGCCCACGCCCCGAACCACCGGCAAGGGCAAACGCCCCGAGGCGCGCACCACGCCCAGCACGCCACGGCTAAACCACGCAGCTATGGCCTCCTTAACGGGAAGCATGGATCGGATCCACGCCCGAAGCGGCGACCTGAGGCACAGGATTTTTGTAGCGCGGGTATGACCAAAGGTATTGCGAGGGACACTGACGGATCAAAGTCTCCATGGCACGGTTGATCTGCGCAACAGCCTCGTCTACGTCGGGG
>Ga0214921_10008222_pt1 | contig 13620 bp, 19 predicted proteins | sample LL1505_MetaG_FD_177992 | JGI IMG/M metagenome (GOLD analysis project Ga0214921, IMG submission 177992) | Freshwater microbial communities from Lake Lanier, Atlanta, Georgia, United States - LL-1505 | ecosystem: Environmental > Aquatic > Freshwater > Lake | place: USA: Georgia | collected... | reverse complement strand
CGACGGAAACAACCAAGTTGAAAGACTTGACGACGGTCCAGAAATCTATTTTTTCAGACGACCAGTTAAAAGCCATATCCGAATTCCCTCAGGTGGAAATAGACAAGTTGAAGGGATTGACGACGGTTCAGTTGGCTCCACTGACTGGCTACTCGGCGTCAGAACTGAGAAGATTAATAAAACTCGTAGAGTATTTCTAAATGGTCGAGATGAACTCCCACTGAAGTTCTTTACAGATTTGTTTCCAGATGAGGTCTTGTTGGTACAACTTTTCTTTGGACTTGAGCAAGGGAAAGCAAGGAAGGTAATCATCTTCTCCCAAAAGTTCGCAAAACTTGTACAACACGTACGAGTAACTCAAAAAGTTTTTCCGAGACTCGGGACAATGTTTGTTGAAAGGTTCTTGAATTTCTCGAAACATCATTCTCAGTTTGTCCTCGAGAGCCTGGGTCATTTTAGGAGGCTGCATTCCATTGAGAATATTTGAGATGTAGGGCACGTGTTCGTAGTACTTGTTGAGTCGCAGTTTCTTGAGCAGGGCTCGAACTTTTGCATGTGTTATATCTGAAATATTCTTAATCTTTTGTTTCTTAAACTCTGAACGAAGTTGTTCAATGACTTCGGGAGGTATGCTCGTCGTTTCCTGAGCCTGAAACTGGAGGAGCCACTCGTTGAAATGGTTGTCCCTCTTGTACGAATAGTTTACAACCTTTTCAATCTCTTGTTCATCTTTGTATGAAAGTTCTTCCCCCAAGAGTAGGATGCTGTGCGCACAGTCACCGCACACAGTCACGCATGAAGATTCTAAAAAAATGTTTGAAGAGTTGCAAAACTTACACTTGTAGATACTTTCCTGAGAACTCTGATACATTTCGTTTTCTATGATGCCAGTGTATTTCTCCACATTTCTGAGATACTCGTGGTAAATCTCCCGACGCTGGATACCCTTCTTCGTGCTCGCGCCAAACACAGTTCCTATCGTGTGCTTTTCAGAGTTTTCACTCGAAAACTTTTCAATGTACGGGACGCACTGAGCCATGTAATCGTACATTTCATCGAGGTACCTTTGTTTTCCACTCGGGTCCTTCTTTATGAGCTGTTCCCACTCTTGTATCTTGGCCTCGTACCGACCAAAAAAGCTGCCATCCATTATTAAAGAAGAGATACTATTGTTCTTAAATGGATTTCACATTGGAAGAATACTTTCGAATGTTTGTCCAATGTATCATTAAAATTATTCAGTACATTGTATCGTACTTTTCGGTACAGGATTATTACGTGCACAGCGCTCGGATCGAGTACACGGTCGAGGGAAGTGACGTACGCGAAGAAGACGACGTGACGTACGAGTACCGGCACCAGGATGGCGCCAAGACTGTGATGCTCAACAAGTCTGACCGCGCAAAGGATGTTTTGTTCCGAGTCACGTACTTTTTCAAGACGAGAAAGTACATCTTGTTGTCCCGAAACCCCGAACACGTGTTTCCGCGCCCGACGCCCCCGGTGTCGTTCAGAGTCCCGATAAAAGAGGCGTTTTTGATAGATGCGGCTGGAGCACCTGTCGAAAACGTGACGAATGAAATCAAAATGTACGAGGGACCCGACGCGGACTTTCACGGAGAGACCATAGCTCTGAGAGACTTGAAACTCGGGGACGAAGAGTCCAAAAAGATTCGCTTCGTCAACATTTTGGGGAGTGCCGTGGAGCACAACCTCGAGAGCGACTCTATTACTCATCAGACGATTTGGTTGCCAAGTAAAATTTCAGCTCCCCCAGATTCGCAACATTGTACCGAAGCACCATGAAACGATTCTCCTCTTCTTGCATTATTTGTACAGTGGCGCACATACCCGTGGCTTTTGTGAATAGATTGAGATACTTGAGCGAATACTCCCCCTTGAGTTCACCGGTGAACACCCCGTCATCCGTGCACTCCAGTATAGTCTCTTGATTGGCAAAGTCCCCTTGACACTTGATGATAAACTGCGTCTTGTTCCTCGTAATCTCGAGGTTGTGCGAGATGTTGTTCATGTCGCGACAGATTCTCTGAAAGTCTATAGAGGGCATGGTGGTCACGACCGCCATCTTAATGTCGGGAACTTCTATTTGGTCTTCGTTAATGTCGAGGAGTTTCAACTGGAACCTCGTGTCGGACCTTTTCGTGGTGTTTTCTATCCGAATGTCCAAAAATTCCCTCGAATTTATTTCGACCGTCAACGTGTCATTGTTTGAAATGACTTTGAGCAACTTGAACATGTTTGTGACGTTGACGCCCGCCACCATGTCAGCCTCGCAATAGTACTCTTCAAAGTTTGACGCGTCTAGAAACATGTCGACCAGCGCGACGCGGGCAGTGTCCAACGTGAGAATCTTGACGCCCTGGGGCGTGAAATACATGTTGACATCGTTGAGAATGTCCTTGAGCACCTCGAACGCCGATTTGAGAGCAGACGCCTGAATCGTCTTGAACTTCATGAAGAGCCTGAAAGTAAAATCTCTAACTATATGTGTTTCCCCCAGTCACGGGTTTGCTAATCTTGCTCTGGAGCTCGGGGGTCATGGCTGGCTGGAGCGACTGACCGTAGTTGTCGAGCAAAAAGATGCTGTCGCCGTCCTCGCCGCCGTCTAGGGACGCGAGCGAACCCCCGAAGCTCCTGCATGAGTTGAGGTCGCAGTTTGTAAAGCTGTTTGGGAGCAGGGACTCGAGCCACTTTTTGATTTCGTTTCCGACGAGAATCTTTCCATTCTTCGTCAGCATGGTGGGAACTCTCGTGATTTGTTTCGCGTACTGTGGAGGGACTCCGAGTCTATTCACGTCGTGGAGCTGGACCATCTGTTTGAGCTGCGGGGTCGACTCGAGAAAGTTGATAATCTCGAGAGAGTGCTTACACTTGTTGCTACAAATGAGCAAAGCAGCCATTTGTATTACAACTGTTTTTGTTATTTTTTTTTAAACGCATACATAAATGAAGCTTGTCTTTCTTGTCGTCCTCGTAGCCCTCGTGGCGTACGTGTTCTGGCCTCCTTCGAAGATCCAGGCAGTCACGACCGAAAACTACCAGACTCGGGACCCTACGTTTGATTCTCCTGGGGGAAACATCACCGTGGTTACCCCTGATGAAATGGAAAAGGTGATTCGCGCGACGCAATCGGCGCTGAGCAAGCAAATAGGCAAGTGTACGTACTGCCTCGAGACGACGAGCATCAACCTCACCGACAACGTTTACTCGGGCAGGTTTCTGTTTTCCGTCATCCCCGGACAAGGAGGCGGAGCCTACGGGGTTGCCGTGGACGCCAACATTGACAAGGCGAAGGATTATACTGTGAAGAACATCGCCCTACAGTCCATGAACACCATAGACGCCATGGACCCGTACACGCAGTTCAAGAGCGGCGCCGAGATTCAAGATGCGAATCTTCCAAAGTTTAGTGATTTGAAAAGCGTAATGTCCGCTTAGTACCCTGAGAAATTTCACGCGTCAGAAATTCTCCGTAGCAAGTATGATAAACGTCCGAAAAATCAAAGAGATGGAGGAGGCCAAGAAGAAGATTCGAAAAGAGATTTACAAAAAGATTTTCGAACAGTTTGGTCGGAGGATACAGGTTGCTGTGGACGCTCGGCAAAAGCAGACATTCCTGGAAGTTCCGTCGTTTCTCATAGGGTACCCAGTCTACGACGTCGACACCGCCGTGAGGTACCTCAAGCGTCAGCTCCTTTTGAGCGGGTTCCAGGTCGTCCACGTACCGCCCACAGTCTTTAACGTCTCGTGGTACACGGAAAAGGAAAAGCGCGAGGAGCCCCCTCCGAGGTACGATCCGACTCCCCCGTCTTTTTCAGATGACCAGTTTCCATCGCTCATCAATTTGAAAAAGGCTGCGAAAAGATACGCCTAGTTTTTTACGTGTGATACCTAAATGGACGGACTCACGGTTCTCGTCGAAGCCAAGAAGGAGTACCTGGCTCAGCTGTGTTCTGTCATGTGTCCCCACATGATTGAGGCGTTTGAAAACATGTACATGGAGGCTGACACAATCTCAAAAGGAAAGAAAGTTCTCGCCCAGTACCAAAAACTTCTCAAAGAAGTTCCAAACTGGAACAACCACATGATTCATCAGCACGTGGAAAAAATGTCCAACACGTGCGGGTGGTTCAGCGACCTCTTGGCCGCGGTGTTTGTGAGTTACGTCAAGATTCTCTCGTCGGTCCGAATAAACTCTGAGAATAAGAAGATTTCTCTCAAGCTCCCGGCGAATGATGTTTTCGTCCACGGGTGTCTCACGAACGCAGCCAAGGAACTGTACAAGGACCCCTACGTGTACCACGAGGAGATGTCCGAGTACGACCGCGACGCGAATCTCACTCGAAGGTTTGTTCTGGTGATTGAGAAGACGGTCAAGGATATGATTCCGATTCAGGAAATTCTTAAAACGTACATTGCTCACAAGCAAGACATTGAGTTTGAAAACACCACCGAGGACACTGAAGACCCGGAAGTTACGGAAGAAGGGTTTGGAAACGATGAGCCTCTCGGGGAGGCCGAGGACGCCCCGGCTACGGAAGGCGCCCCGGCTCCAGAAGGCGAACCGGGTCCAGAAGGCGCACAGGTCCCAGCCCCGCCCCTGACTCCAGAAGGCTCACCGGCTCCGGCGCCCGAAAGCGAAATCAAAAACATCCCAGTCAACGCGGACGCAAATACAAACGACGACAGTGTCCTGTTTCCTGACGCAAAATAAATAATTGCAAACGTTAAATGAACGGGTTTGCGTGGTTCATCATCGGATTCATGATTTCGGCTACAGTTTTACTGCTCGCACTGAAGTTTACTGCAGTTGGAAAGGCTTTCATGGGCGGAGAGCCTCCGAGCAGGGTCGGTTTTAAGATGGCTGTATCAACAGACACGAACGTCAACAACTTTGTAAGTCTGATAAACACAGTTATTGACGCGACCGCACAGACCCTGTGCGCGGATGCCAAATTTATGTCGTCGATAATTGCCAGTGCACCAAAGACGTGTAACGAGATATTTGCCTCGTCTGACCCAGCTGTTCAGCAGATGGGTAACGCGGTCGTTACGGCGAAATACGAGACGTTTAAGAAATACGTAAAGGATACGCTCTGTAACGCAGACGGGTCTGTGAACGCCACAGCCTACGCAGCGTTTGTGAAAAACTTTAAAAGTGCAATCTGTCCTAGTTGATAAAAAAATTGGGTGATATTAAATGGACATTAGCGACAGTCTCAAAGATCCAGTCTGGGCAGCCCTTTTCGCAGCGGTGGCGACCGCCGGATACATCTACGTCAAGAACCAGATGAACGCAGGCGAGGAACTCCCGATGAGCGCCTACGCAAAACCCGCGGTTCTCGTGGCGCTCCTGGTGTACTTTATCGTGTACTCTGGGTCTTCGCGCGAAACAATTTCATCGGAACCTTTCTAGGAGCCGAGTGTACAGTAACAAACTTAAAGCTCAGAAGTACACAAGTACTAACAATGTCTTCCGTCGGAACCTTCAATGATATGCTTGAGCAGTTTATCAATGAACTCGAGAAGACATTCCCAGAGGAGAAGGCTTTCAAGAAGTACCACACTTCGTTTGACATCATGAGGGCTGCCAATCCACGCAAGTGTGTCGACGCCTTCATGAAAGGAGCGAGTCCCTACTCGAGCCACATCATGCAGAAGGATGACAGTTTCTTTTCGGAATTTACGGACCTTCCACTCGGCAACTACTGGAACGACGATTTGTCTGACAATACGAAGAGCGCAATCTGGCAGTATCTCCAGACGCTCAACATTCTCGGGATGACCATCACCACCATACCCGCTGACATGCTCTCCATGGTCGAGGGAGCCGCAGCCAAGTGTGCCGAGAGCATTCAAGGCGGCGGTGATGAAAAGTCGCTTATGAATGGTATGTCGAGTCTTTTTTCGAGCATGTCCGGCTTACTTGGTCAAGAAAAAAACTAAAAGAGTAGTATAAATGACCAGGTGTTGGTTTGATTCACCTAGTGAACTGTTCAAGGCGGATAAGATTGCATCGTTCTGGCCCAATGCCAAACAGTCTTCATGCGACCGCATAAATTCCAGTACACGATTTATCCTGTATGCCACCTGTGTCCTGTATCTCATCAACCGGGACCTACGAATCGTTGTTATGGGCATGCTCGCCATCGCCGCTCTCTTTATAGCATACAAGATGGGTATCGTGAAGGATACAGGTGTCCCGGTGACACAAGAGGAGGCGACGTGCCAGAAGCCCTCGAAGGACAATCCTCTCGGGAATGTTCTCCTGACGGACTACACGGACAACCCCAACCGCCCAGAAGCGTGCTGGTACCCCAGTGTAAAGCCCCAAGTCGAGGAGTACCTTGACAACACGGTGTTGTACGGCCCGGCTCGCACGCGTTCACCTACAGCCCCGTACCAGAGAAAGGCGTTTGCTCGGCAGTTTATGACGGGACCTGTGTCCTCCATCCCCGGTGACCAGACTGGTTTCGCAGAGTGGTGCTACGGTAAGAAGTTTAGCCCACAGTGCCGAAACGACCCCAAGAATTGCGACGCCGATTACTGGGGCGCCCAGACGTCTTCATTTTCTGGTATCGACCCTGCTGGCAATCCTCGTACTGGTATGACTGGTGGTCGTTAATTTTCTCGTGGAGTACTATAAATGGCGTATCAGCTTCAGCCAGGGTTGTTGAACATTGATAGGCAGAGTTTTCCGTACGACAGCGCACCTGACGTCGTGACGGTGTACCCCCAACCCAGTTGGTCGGCCACGTGTTGTCGTCCTAGCACCATGGAGTACGGAACAGCCCCGTACATGGCTGGAAAAGGCGCCCCGAACGAGCTCATCATGCTCGACGACGAACTCAGGCCTCAAAGTACGAAGCAGTTTAAAAAGATTTTGGTCCGAACGTACGAGCGAAACTTCTTCCCGCTCAACGACGTGTCTCGCATCGGTCCAGCCCCTACCATGCCCTGGGACCCCGGGAGCACTCGCGCCGAGAAGCAAAACTTTCTCTTTACAGCGCGGTACTGCAAGGGACCAAACGGAGAGTGCTATCCAGGTCACGACATGCGCGCAGGTAATAATTAAAATATGTTCAATGATTAAAGAATGGACCCGTTATCCATCGCTGCAATTTTAGGAATCGTCTACGTTGGTAGGCAGATTAGCAATCAGGCTACCGACGTTCCTGTTGAAGTAGATGTTGACGTACAACAACCCAAAGAAATTGAAGAGTACCCATACAACGATGAATCGAGGGACCTCGTTGTCAATCATCTCACTAGACCCGGTCTTATTTCTGAACCCGTGAACAAAAAACAAGAACTCCCTAATTTTGGAGACATTGCATTTTCGCAATACGTTCACGGTGAGCCCACGCACGATTTTGCGAGTCGGTACTACATTTCCAACAAAAACAACAACTTGGCGCCCATGGAGAAGATTTTCGTCGGTCGCGGTCTCGGTCTGGACCCTGAGATTCCAGCGTCTGGTGGGTTCCAGCAGCTGTACCGTGTCAACCCGAACAACGTCGGCGCGTACCGTCTCACGACTCTTCCGGGACGCATCGCTCCTGCTGCGAGCACGACGGGCTGGAGTCAGCCGAGCGCCGGGACCTACGGAGACATTACGCACTACGCGCCTGAAAAGACGGCGTTCCTTCCGGTCCGTCTTCCGTCTGAGGCAAACAGGGCGCAGGGGCAAGGTGGCGCCGTCACGGGTACGACCATCCGCGAGTCATACGTAAAGACGAAGCGCACGACGCGAAGAGCCGAGTCTGGCCTGCGAACGGACGGCCTGGAGTACGCCCCCGCTAAAAAGTTTGTTCCGTTGCCCACTACATCCGACGCGCCGTCTCGTAATAAAGGTGACCTCAATTACGAGCAGTTTTATCATACAAACAACCCCGCTCCTGGTATACATAGTTTCAGTCACGGGTACACGAACGACCCGCTGAACAAGGCTCTCGACAAACGCGACTTTTCAAACAAAGAGCTCGACCTCGTCGGGTTCAAGGTTGACGACAAGCGCGGAAAGGCGGACCGTGCTGGAAATGCGGGAAGGATGAACGTTCGCGAAGGGCCGCTGAAACAAGGTGGTGTGCTGACCACTGTTCGATCTGATGTCGATGGTACATTCATGTACACCGGATCGGCTGGACCTACCGTTGGAGCCAACGGTCAGCAGTACATTAACGAGCAATTTTATAATTTCAATGCATACAAGGGGCAGCCTGGGCGAAACGACCTCAACGTCGCCAAGAATCAACTCTCTAAGAATCCTTTTGCACACACACTGTCTGGTTAACCGACAACCGCGTAGATGGGCTGCTGGGGCTCGTTGACCTTGTCTGGCGCAATCATCTCGAGAACCGCATACACGACAACCGCGAGGATGGTCGTGAGGAGAGCAGCGAGGAGCACGAAAGTTCCGTCAGTCTTGTTCACCTTGATGAGGTGAGCGACGACCCACCTGACGACATCCATCCATGCGATGGCTGCCGCAAAGCTGAAACCCGTAACGACTGAGTTGAGAGACTGGGACTGGACAGAACCGACGATGCCTCCGATTGTGGTCATTTTATATGTTACTAGAAATTATTCTTGCATGAAATCTGACTCCTCCTGTAAAACGGTGCTGTTGATTAACTTTTTGTTAATCCGTTTTAATGGAGTGCTCTTGTTACTTTCCGTCTCAGTCTCCGTCTCGTCGTCTTCTTCGACTTCGCTTTCGACTTCGCTCTCGGCATCCTCGTCGCAATACGGTCCTGGAACTTCGTCACACTCATCGTCGTCTGTATCGAAGCGCGTACCTAGTGAAGGTTTCCATGCTTTTGGTTCACCGTCGCCGATGTCGCTGAATCTTCTAAAATTCATTAATATGTTACATCGACTGAATCTTTAAGCATGCATTCTATTGGGCTTTCTGGAATCCACTGGTCCCAAGTGTCGACAGCCTGATGTATATCATTCATGAGCTTGTCGTCGCCTGTGTACCTCGTGAACGGCTCTTCTTCTTCGTCCACCTCCACCACCTCGTCCTCGTCCTCGTCGCTCTCGCTTTCGTCGTCCTCGTCCTCTGGGAACAGGGTCCCGACGTGCTTTCCTACGAGGTTCCGTGCGCAAAACTTGAGTGCGTACTGAACGTCGTGACTCGTAATCGTGTTACGTCCACACGCCTTGGCATAGTGGCCTGCAACCACAATCGAACTCTCAAACACGGGTTGGATAATGTCAGTCGCAGCCTTGACGATTTCGTTCTCCATTTATTACTCTGTGCCGTTTTTCTTTAGCCTATGAGCGACGTGTTGTTGTCTATGAAGAGACAGCCTCCGAGGCCGTTCTGGACCCTGAATATGTTGTAGGACACTGCGTACACACGGACCGTGCGTTCATTTGGGTTTGAAGTCATGTTTATCCAGAGATTCTGATTCATGATGCGACTCATGTTCACCTGGCCCGTCGGCAAGTAATTCTCTGGGTCGATGGAAAAACTATAGTTGTAGATTCCATTGTTTGGAACTCGTGTGTGGTTATTCAGGAATTGTACGTCACCCAGGTACAGTGAATCAGCAACCGTCGGATCGATGTTGTTTTCACCGTTAAACTGGAGCTGCAAACTTACAAGTTGTTGAGAATTACTCGAAGTGTTGTAATAGTTGTAATAATCATTTGTCTGAACAACATTTGAATCTTGAATCAAGAAGAACAACTCTTTGACTGGGTTTATAAAGTTGAGTCTATAAGCGTTCAATGAGTTTGTCACTGAAGGAACTCCCACGGATGCCAACTGAATCTGGGTAATCACGTAATCAATCTTGGCGCCCTGAATGTACCTGACTTCTTCGTCGGCCAAGAAGACGTACTCGACCGCGAGACTCGCCTGAAACTGTCCAGTTTCCGTGGGAAAAGTGAGCGTGTTTGAGGTCTGTGGAACTCCTATAGAATACGCCGCGTATTCTGGATAATACATGATGGGCGGAACTATGAGAACAAACAGCTGGTTAAAAACTGACGAGTACGCTATGCTTGTCGCGTACGCATTTGAAGTGTTTGGTATCTCGGCGTACGGAACTTCTTGGGGGAACGTCTGACCTCCGTCAAACGAAGAGTAGTACACATTCGATATAAGATTGTTCGAAGCGACAACTGGGCTACTGTTGTAGATTTGACCGTACGTGGTCGAGTACGCCGAGTACGGTCCGACGGGTCCCACGAGCGCGCTGAGCGCCGACTGACCTATCTTGTAGCTGTACATGACTCCGTTGATGTCGCCTATGATAAAGGCTTGAAATCCTGGCGACCACGTGATGCTAACGAGTTGGACAGACGTTGTTATACCAGAAGAGACGCACGGGAACGTGGGGCTCGAGAAACTGTTGAGCGTGAATGTAGTCGTATTGGAGTACTGACCAATTGCCACAAAGTTTGTTCCGTCGTTTGCTATCTGTATGTAGTTGACGGGCGAAAGAGGAACGGCGTCCGCAATGGACTGAAACGTACCCGAGAGACCTATGAGTGAAATCATAGACCTGAAATATGGAGGCGAACTCGTGTTTCCACTATTGAAGTACTGGTACGTCGACGTTGTCACTATGATGGTCACACCCAAGTTGTTTTGTGAAATTCCAATCGGACACCCAGGAATGTTAAAATTGAAATAGTTTGAAAACTTTACAAAAGATGTTGTGTTGAAGTTGTAATAGTACAAGTTGCTCACGATGGTCGATCCGATGATTCTGGGCGTGATTGCAAAAATGTACGAGTACGACAACCAAAAAACGTTAGAGAATTGGTCCTGGGCCGTCACGGGTCCCGTGGTAAAGTACGGAGACACTGTGTTGGCTGTGTAGTCAGGTGGAATGGACCACGTTATCGAGTTTGTTGTCGACACGTTACTCGGGAGATACCCGCCAGCTATGACTTGCGGGAGCGGACGCAGTTGGACCCTTATCTCGATTTCCGAACGCGTCAGGGCGCAAAGAGGTATGCTCAGGGCCTCGTTCCTCATAAAGAAGAATGGAAGCGGGACGATGAACGTCCGTGGATAAAATCCGTACGCGGGCTGTTGGACGCCCGCGGAGTACCCTGTCGCCGACCCGAGACCGTATAGACCGTTATCCGTGCTCCCTATCATGTACTCGAAAGCGCTTTGCTGCGAATCGCTTATAAAGGTGTCGTTGTAGATTTGCATGAATTCACCGTTGATGCGCTCTATGAGCTGACCACCGACGAGCAAGTCTGCGTATTCTATGATTGCGTTTCCTATAGAGTTTGTGTATCCACCGACTGTCAGGGGAGGCAACACGAGTTTTATGTACAGCATTCGAACCAGCTGACCGTTTCTGGGCACAATCACGTTTATCCAGCTCCCAAAGTCTATGGTCGTCTGGTTAAAGGGCACCTCGAGCGTCTCGAGTGCAAACTTTGTGTGACGGTTAAACTTTTTGATAAAGTACGTCACGTCGGGAGTTCCTGTCAGGCGGTCGTCTTGTAGACCGACTGATGCGAGCTGTACTCGTCCACTGGACATTACTACTAGTACATAACATAAAGTTTAAACTTGTTTAATAGTAAAAGATGCAGGAGCCACTCCTCGACCCAAACCCTAATCGCTTCTGCGCGTTTCCCATCAGGTACCAGGCCATATGGGAAATGTACAAAAAGGCCGAGGCGAGTTTTTGGACTGCGGAAGAGATTGATTTGAGCAGCGACGTCAAGGACTGGGACACTCTCAAGGAGGGCGAGAAGCACTTTGTAAAACACGTGCTCGCGTTCTTCGCCAGCTCAGACGGTATCGTGTTGGAGAATCTTGCGGTGCGTTTCATGAAGGAGATTCAGATTCCAGAGGCGCGCTCTTTTTACGGGTTTCAGATTGCCATGGAGGGAATCCACAGCGAGGTCTACTCGCTCTTGATTGACACGTACATCAAGGATTCAGAGGAGAAGAACGGTCTCTTTCACGCCATCCAGACCATTCCAATCATCAAGAAGAAGGGTGACTGGGCGCTCAAGTGGATAACGTCGAGTCGGTCGTTTGCGGAGCGTCTCATAGCCTTTGCGTGCATCGAGGGTATCTTCTTCTCAGGGAGCTTCTGCGCGATATTCTGGCTCAAGAAGAGGAACCTGATGCCGGGACTCACGTTTTCCAACGAACTCATTTCGCGCGACGAGGGACTCCACAGGGACTTTGCGTGTCTCGTGTACAAACACCTGAATGAATCTCTCGACGAGGCGACGATTGTGGAAATTGTTTCGGAAGCCGTCGCGATTGAAAAGGAATTTGTTTGCGATTCACTCCCAGTGAGTCTCATAGGAATGAACAAGGAACTCATGAGCGAGTACATTGAGTTTGTGGCGGACCATCTCCTAGCGACTCTCGGCCTCCCGAAAGTCTACAACACAGTGAATCCATTCGATTGGATGGAACTCATCAGTCTCCAGGGAAAGACCAACTTTTTCGAAAAGAGGGTGGCCGATTACCAGAAAGCGGGAGTCATGGCGTCTCTGACCACAACAGAACCAGCGAATGTCTTTGTGATGAACGAGGAGTTCTAGGCGCGCTCTCCAGACTGCAACAAAACCTGTGTCAATTCTAGTGAATGGCAAAGTTGCAACTCAGAAAGTTTAATCCAGAGACCATGGCCGATGACAAGGTTTGTGTTTTTATAGGCAAGAGGAACACCGGCAAGTCCGTCCTCGTCACTGATATCCTGTACCACAAAAAGCATCTCCCAGCTGGTGTCGTCATGTCCGCCACGGAAGATGGAAACCACCACTATAAAAAGTTTGTTCCGGACTTGTTCATCTATGGCGACTACGACAAGGATGCAATAGAGAGGGTCCTGGCTCGACAAAAGTCCCTGGTGAGTCAAGGGAAAACAAACTGCGGTGCGTTCATGTTGCTCGACGACTGCATGTACGACCGCAAGTTTATGAAGGACACGTGCATCCGACAGTGTTTCATGAATGGTCGTCACTGGAAAATCTTCTTTATGTTGACGATGCAGTACTGTATGGACTTGAGTCCCGATCTTCGAGCCAATATTGATTATGTATTTGTTCTCCGAGAAAACATTTTACAAAACAGAGAAAAGATTTATAAAAACTTTTTTGGAATCTTTCCAAGTTTTGAAATGTTCAATCAAGTTATGACTTCGTGCACAGAAAACTTTGAGTGTCTCGTTCTCGACAACACGTCGCGAAGTAACAGAATAGAGGACTGTGTATTCTGGTACAAGGCGAAACTTCATTCAAACTTTCGAATAGGTTCTCCGGCGCTCTGGGCGTTTCATCAGAAAAATTACAACCCCAGGCACGACTCTTCATTGACTCCCAGAGCCGAACAGCCCAAGAAGAGGACACCGTCGGTGACCGTGGTCAAGGGACGCTGAACCACGTCGGAACGGGAACACCTCTCTTTGTATAATACGAAGAATCCTGACACGTTCCGCGTTGGTCTCCCGCATTACCCGTGTAATCCGCGGTACACGTAAGGGGGCTCGCACAGAAATTGCTGTAGCCGCCATAGTATCCGCACGGACCCCCTGTTACCGTTGGAGGCTTGTAGTTTGGAGGAGCTTCCGGAACCTTGTATCCAGAGGCTCTCATAAA
>Ga0214921_10008220_pt1 | contig 13623 bp, 13 predicted proteins | sample LL1505_MetaG_FD_177992 | JGI IMG/M metagenome (GOLD analysis project Ga0214921, IMG submission 177992) | Freshwater microbial communities from Lake Lanier, Atlanta, Georgia, United States - LL-1505 | ecosystem: Environmental > Aquatic > Freshwater > Lake | place: USA: Georgia | collected... | reverse complement strand
AACGTTATTGGTGAGGGTGTACCCATTAAAAATTGCGTTGGTCCATATTGTAATCAACTACCTTTACCAGTATATCCAACAGCTTTATACGAAGTAATTGCCTGCCTCATTTTATTTGGCGTATTATGGTTTTTAAGAACAAGGATACATGAAGCGGGCAGGTTAGCAGCGGTGTATCTTATGTTAAATGGGATCGAGCGTTTTTCTATCGAACAAATTAGAGTGAACACAAAATATGTAGACCTTCCATTTCAACCTACACAAGCAGAAATTATAGCCCTGTTTTTATTTATCGGAGGTGTATTTTTATGGTGGAAAGCGGGTAAATGGAACCTCAAAAAACAATTAAAATAATACGATATGCCATCATTTGACGTAGCTAGTAAAGTAGACTTGCAAACATTAGACAATGCCATCAATACCGTTAAAAAAGAAATTGCTGGACGTTTTGATTTTAGAGATTCTCCGGTTTCGATAGAACTCAATAAAAAAGACTACGTGGTTTCTTTAGAAGTAGATTCTGACATGAAAATGAAGCAGCTGATTGATGTTTTGATAGGGAGGGCTATCAAACAAGGAATTGACGGCAATGCCTTTGACTTCTCTAAAGACGCTTACCCTAGTGGTAAAGTGGTAAAAAAAGAAGTGCCTGTAACCAACGGCCTAAAACAAGAAGACGCTAAAAAGATGGTAAAAGCCATCAAAGACAGCGGTTTAAAGGTTCAAGCAGCTATAATGGACGATGTTATTAGGGTCACAGCCAAGAAAATCGATGATTTACAAGAAGTTATTGCCCTTTTAAATGGCGGAAACTTTGGTGTCCCTTTACAATATACCAATATGAAAAGCTAATAAAATTTGGCTTGTAAGCAATTCTAGCCTAATTTTGCAACTCATTTAAAATAAGTGTACGGCCAAATCCGTACTACCTAAAATCCATAATTATGAAACAAGGTATCCATCCAGAAAATTATCGTTTCGTTGTTTTCAAAGACATGTCTAACGGTACTACTTTTTTAAGTAAGTCTACGGCATCGTCTAAAGAAACCATCACTTTTGATGACGGTAACGAATATCCAGTTATCAAACTCGAGATTTCAAACACATCTCACCCTTTCTACACCGGTAAAAACATGTTGGTTGATACTGCTGGTAGAATTGATAAGTTCAAAAAGCGTTACGAAAAGAAGAAGTAATTCTTCCCTACATAAGTTTTTAAAAGCTGCTAGTTTATCTAGCGGCTTTTCTTTTTTACAACCCTTACCTTTGTCTTAATTCTAATCCTATGAAACTAGATATCTTAGCTTTTGGTGTTCACCCAGATGATGTTGAACTAGGTTGTGCAGGTACCATAATGGCGGCCATAGACCAGGGTAAAAAAGTAGGCATCGTAGATTTAACAAGAGGAGAGTTGGGTACTAGAGGAACACCCACTACCAGAACACAAGAAGCGGCAGCAGCAGCTAACATTATGGGTGTGCAGGTTAGAGAAAACCTAGACATGGCAGATGGCTTTTTTGTAAATGATGAAGCACATCAACGAAAAATTATTGCACTCATTAGAAAATACCAGCCCGATGTTATTTTGGCAAATGCTCCAGAAGATCGTCATCCAGATCATGGACGTAGCGCAAAACTTGTTTCTGATGCTGCTTTTTTAAGTGGCCTTAGAAAAGTAGAAACCATCCATGAAGGCATTACGCAAACTGCTTGGAGGCCCGCTTATACTTTTCATTATATCCAAGACCGTTTTATTCAACCTTCGTTTGTAATTGATATTACAGCATATATGGAAAGAAAAATGGAAGCCGTACTCGCTTATGGAACACAATTTACAAATGCAGATACTTCTGAACCACAAACCTATATTTCATCACCACAGTTTTTAGAAACAGTAAAAGCAAGGGCAATCATGCTGGGCAAAAGAATTGGTGTAGGTTATGCAGAAGGATATATCACCGAAAAAATTATTGGCTTTTCAAATTTTGATGCCATTATTAAACATACAACTTAACGATCTTTTAAATTTTTATTATGTCAAAAGTAAAAGTGGGATTGGTTCAAATGTCTTGCAGCGCAAGTAAAGAAGAGAACATGCAAAAAGCCATAGCAGGCATTAAAGATGCCGCTGCAAAGGGCGCCAACATTGTATGCTTGCAAGAATTGTTTACATCACTTTATTTTTGTGATGTAGAAGATTATGAAAATTTTAAATTAGCCGAAAAAATACCGGGTGCTACCACCGAAACACTAGGACAGCTTGCAGCATCACTGAATATAGTTGTTATTGCTTCTTTATTTGAAAAAAGAACACAAGGTATTTACCATAATACAACGGCAGTCATTGATGCAGACGGCGCTTATTTAGGCATGTACCGTAAAATGCATATCCCTGACGATCCTGCTTACTACGAGAAATTTTATTTTACCCCCGGCGATTTAGGATATAAAACATTTGACACCAAATTTGCAAAAATTGGCGTACTCATTTGTTGGGATCAGTGGTATCCTGAAGCAGCCAGACTCACTGCATTACAAGGTGCCGAAATATTATTTTATCCAACTGCAATTGGATGGGCTACCTCACAAGACGAAGCTACCAATATAGAGCAGTACAATGCTTGGCAAACCATTCAGCGCAGCCATGCCGTTGCCAATGGCGTTCATGTGGTAAGCGTAAACAGGGTAGGACTTGAACAAAATGGTGCCATGAAATTCTGGGGTGGTTCATTTGTGAGCAATCCATTTGGCACATTACTTTATAAAGGTTCGCATGACAATGAAGAAACCGAAGTAGTAGAAATTGATACAGACGCCACAGACCGCTACCGCACACACTGGCCATTTATGAGAGACAGACGCATTGACTCTTATGAAAATATCACCAAACGTTTTATTGATTAGAAATTTTTTGTTTTGAATACACCAAAATCTTTAGGTTATTATTTTCCTGCCGAGTTTGAATTACACGAAGCCACTTGGTTAAGTTGGCCTCATAAAGAAGCAAGTTGGCCAGGAAAATTAGATACGATCTATCCAAACTATAGCCTGTTTGTAAAATACCTTGCTGCTTCTGAAAAAGTACGCATCAATGTTGTAGATGCCGCTATGCAAGCAGCAGCCACTGCGCACCTTGTAAAAGCCGGCGTAAACATGGATCAGGTAAGTTTTTATTTGCATCCAACCAATGACGCTTGGTGTCGCGATCATGGCCCTGCATTTTTAATTAACCCAGGTGCCGAGCATAAAAAAGTGATTGTTGACTGGAATTACAATGCATGGGGTAATAAATATCCACCTTACGATTTAGATGATGTCATTCCTACATTAATTGGAAAACATTTTGATATTCCGGTGTATTATCCAGGCATTATCATGGAAGGAGGGTCTGTAGAATTTAATGGAACGGGTACTATTTTAACGAGTACCAGTTGTCTATTAAACCCCAACAGAAACAAACATTTAAACAGAGATCAAATAGAAAATTATTTGTTTGATTATTACGGTGCCAATCAAGTATTGTGGGTAGAAGAAGGTATTGTCGGTGACGATACAGATGGTCATATTGATGATACGATTAGGTTTGTAAATGAAGACACGGTGCTTACGGTTGTAGAACAAAATAAAGACGACGAAAATTATGCGCTCTTACAAGACAACTTAACGCAACTTAAAAAAATGCGTTTATTAAATGGCAAGCAACTCAATATTATTGAGCTTCCCATGCCCGAAGCTGTCATTTATGAAGACCAACGTTTACCTGCATCTTATGCAAATTTTTATATTTCTAATAAATATGTGATAGTACCGACCTTTAATTCGGTGCATGATGATAAGGCGCTTACAATTATTGCAGACGCTTATAAAAATAGGGAAATAGTAGGTATAGATTCTACCGATATTATTTGGGGATTAGGCAGTTTTCATTGCTTATCTCAACAAGAACCCTTAGTTTAAATCTTTCAAAATTATTTGAATGAAAAAATCAATTTATGTTAGTCTCTTAGGGCTTTTAATATTGCCTTTTATTTTTACTGCTTGCTTTAGAAACCCATACAAGGCAACCAATAAAATGCATAGCCATCAGATTGATTCGCTCACTGATATTGCTGAGCTACCAAACAATGGTGGCATATTTTCAGACTCTGTTAAACAAGCACCGTACTGGGTAGGTACCACCAATTTTGGATTACGCAAACCAAATTTTGTGATCATTCACCACACCGCTCAAAATTCATGTGAAGAAACACTAAAAACATTTACCATACCTCGAACAGCAGTGAGTGCGCATTATGTGATTTGTAAAGATGGTACCATTCATCAAATGCTTAATGATTATATGCGTGCACAACACGCAGGCATAAGTAAATGGGGTAATTTAATTGATATCAATTCTTCGTCCATTGGTATTGAACTAGACAACAACGGATTTGAACCTTTTGATAGTTTGCAAATCAATAGTTTGTTGGTTCTGCTTAATAGACTCAAACAAAAATATACGATTCCAACCGCTAATTTTATTGGCCACGGAGATATTGCACCCACCAGAAAAAATGATCCCAACTTTCGATTTCCTTGGAAACTGTTAGCAACAAATGGTTATGGCTTATGGTTTGATGATACATTAGTGCCGGCGCCAACAAATTTTAACCCCTATATTGCTCTTCGCATTATTGGATATGATTTAAAAGATTCTACTGCAGCTATTAGGTCATTTAAGCGACACTTTTTACAGGATACCACGAAGCGTTTAAACGCTGTTGACACATTGGTACTATCCAATTTGCAGCGCAAATATTTCTAAAAAAAAGTACCATTAAATTATAAATCCTAACATTTGTTAGCTTATTTTTGTGCCTCAAAATAAGCCCTATGGATTTTAATTTAACCGAAGAGCAGCTGATGATACAAACAGCTGCTAGAGATTTTGCTAAAACAGAATGTTTACCAGGTGTTATAGATAGAGACGAAAAACAACAATTTCCCAAACAACAAATATTAAAACTAGCCGAACTAGGCTTTATGGGCATGATGGTAAGTCCAACCTATGGTGGCGCCGGAATGGACACCATTAGCTATGTACTAGCTATGGAAGAAATTAGTAAAATTGACGCCAGTGTGAGCGTGTGTATGAGTGTAAACAATAGCCTAGTTTGTTGGGGCTTAGAATCATTTGGAACCGAAGAACAAAAACAAAAATACTTAACACCACTTGCCAAAGGTATTAAAGACAATGAGCTTTATATTGGTGCCTTTTTATTAAGTGAGCCAGAAGCAGGTAGTGATGCTACCAGTCAACAAACCACCGCCGAAGATAAAGGGGATTACTATTTGTTAAATGGTACCAAAAACTGGATTACCAATGGCTCTAGCGCATCTGTGTATTTAGTAATTGCGCAAACAGATCCTGCTAAAGGAAGTAGAGGTATCAATGCTTTTATTGTAGAAAAAAATAGTCCAGGTGTTACCGTTGGTGCTAAAGAAAATAAATTGGGTATTAGAGGAAGTGATACACATTCTATCATGTTTAACGATGTTATCGTGCCTAAAGAAAATAGAATTGGGGAAGACGGGTTTGGATTTAAGTTTGCCATGAAAACATTAGCAGGTGGACGTATTGGTATTGCGGCACAAGCACTAGGTATTGCAAGTGGCGCCTATGAATTAGCACTTGGTTACAGCAAACAGCGTAAAGCTTTTGGTAAAGAAATCATGCACCACCAAGCCATTCAATTTAAGTTAGCTGACATGGCTACAAAAGTGGAAGCGGCAAGACTACTTTGTTTTAAAGCAGCTGCAGATAAAGATGAACACAAGGATTATGGATTTTCATCTTCTATGGCTAAAGTATATGCAAGTGAGGCAGCCATGTGGATCTCTACAGAAGCCGTTCAAGTGCATGGTGGCTATGGTTTTGTAAAAGAATACCATGTAGAACGTCTTATGCGTGACGCTAAAATTACACAGATTTACGAAGGCACTTCAGAAATTCAAAGGATTGTAATTAGTAGACATATTTTGACTACCTAACCATCAAAAAAAAGATTACGATTCCATTTCCATCACTTTTTCAAATACTATTTCGTATTCGGAATTGAGTGTTGCAAGTTTTTGCTGTACTGTTTTATATTCAGTTTCAAGTGATGCAAATTTTGCGGGATTGGTATAGGTATCAGGGTTACCAAGTCCCTGTTCAATGGTATCTTTTTGAACTTTGGTGTTATTGATATCCTGCTCTAATGTTGCCAAACGTTTCTTTTGTTTTTGCAATTCTTTTTGAAAATCTTTGTCTATAGCAGTGTTAGGCGTTGGTGCTTTAGTTTCTGGTACATGAACCTTGGGAGCAGGAGCAGGAGCAGGAGCTATGGGAGCAGTACCTTTATTTTCTTTTTGTTTAGCGGCCATACGTTCATTCCATTCTACCCACTCGGCGTATGTTCCTTTAAACTCTTTAATTTGATGGTCTACAATTTCCCAAATCTTATTGGCTGTTTGAGAAATAAAATAACGGTCGTGACTAATTAAAATATAACTGCCTTCGTATTTGTTAAGGGCACCAGCCAGTAATTCTACCGAATGCATATCAAGGTGGTTGGTAGGTTCATCTAGTAATAAAAAATTGGCCTTACTTACCATTGTTTTAGCAAGTGCCACCCTTGCTTTTTCACCGCCACTTAGTACCCTAATTTTTTTATCTACATCATCACCACCAAATAAAAATGCACCTAAAATACTACGTAATTCAACATCGGTTTTTTTACTACCGCATTGTTGCATTTCTTCCATAATCGTATGGGTAAGCGTAAGTGCTTCTAGTTGGTGCTGTGCGTAAAAACTTTCATCAACGTTATGGCCCCAAACCCTCTCACCACTGTGCTGTTCGGTACCACCCACAATACGTAAAACGGTAGATTTACCTTTACCATTCGCTCCAATTAAGGCAATTTTATCGCCACGTTCAATTTCGGCGGTTGTATTTTTAACGATGGTTAAATCCCCAAATTGTTTGGTAATATTTTTTAAATCCACAAGCACTTTACCAGGCACTTTATCAAGCTGAAAATTAATGCGTAAATCGGGACGCTCTAATTGAACGTCATCAATTTTATCAATTTTATCGAGTCTTTTTTGAATACTTTGTGCCTGTGCCGCTTTACTTGCTTTGGCTTTAAAGCGTTCAATAAATCTTTCTTGTTGACGAATATAATCTTGTTGATTTTCAAAAGCTTTTTGTTGCATTTCTATGCGCAACGCTTTTTCAGTTTCATAATAATTATAATCTCCACTATAGATGTGTAAAGACTGCTGGTAAACTTCTACAATTTTATTGACCATTCGATTCAAGAAAAACTTGTCGTGGCTCACAATCACCACACTACCTTTGTAATGCAATAAATATTTTTCTAACCACTCAATAGACGGTAAGTCAAGGTGGTTGGTAGGTTCATCGAGTAAGAGTACATCGGGCTGTTGCAAAATCATTTTAGCCAGTAGCACACGCATACGCCAACCTCCACTAAATTCTTTATACGGTCTTTTTAAGTCTTGGTTGCTAAAACCTAAACCATGCAATACTTCTTCGGCCTTGTGTTGGATATTATATCCATCTAATACATCGAGTTCATGAAGCGCGTCTGTATATTGAATGAGCAGGTCATTGTTGTCTGAATCTTTTTCAAGTGCAATACCAAGTGCTTCAATTTCTTTTTCGAGAGCCCTTACACGTTCAAATGCGCCGAGTGCAACTTCTGTGATGGTTTCACTGGTATCAAAACTTAATAAATCTTGGTGTAAATAACCAATGGAGGTATCCCTACTTTTTTCTACGGTTCCTTTAGAAGGTGAGTATTCACCTACCAATACTTTAAGTAGGGTAGACTTACCAGTACCATTGTAACCAATAAGTCCAATACGATCTCCGGGTTGAATATGCCATGTAGCGTCTTCTACAATAACCCTTGCACCAAATTCGAACGTTACATTTTGTAGACCAATAAGCATATATAGACTGTGTTTGTGGCCGCAAAGGTAACCCCAAATTTTATAACCTAAACCTACTTATTGGGTTTGTATTCAATAATAATTTTAGCGTTCTTTTTTTCATCGGAGGTTAAAAATATCTCCTGCCTTTTTTTGCCAATGGTTACTACCATAACCGCCGTATTAGGGGGTATTTCACCTAGGTTTTCGGCAACTAGGATAAGTTCATGTATCGTACCTTCTGTGCCACAATTAAAAGAATAGGTAAGTGGCTGGTAATTGAGTTTCCCTTTTTTGATAACCTGCTCGCCATTATGGTACAAACTAACGGTATCATTATCAATGGTTCCATTATCAATGAGCTCTATTTTAACATCAGGTTCGCTACTAATGATTCTTTTAATTAAGAAATTTTCTCTACTCACCAAAACCTTTGGCAAAGGTACTGAATTGGCTAATTTTTTATCGTCGGGTGGTGGTGTTTTAGTATTCGTTGCTAACTTTTCTGTATTGCTATCTTTATTCTTATTTACAATATCAGCATCCGTAGTTGATGGCTTTATGACAGGCTTTTGTTGGATCACTGGGGCCTGTGTTTTTGGGTGCGCTAAAAATTCTTCCAATTCAAAATCACTTTTTAAAACCCTTTCTAGATATACCTTTCCGCTGCCGCAATCTTTTTTATTTTTAGCATTCGTAGAAATAAATGTGCCTTGTAACACTTCTAATTTTCCAATTTTTACGTAGTCTAAATAGCAGGTCATTAAACAAGGTTCGCTATTCCCACCTATTTTTAATTCAAGTAATTTAAGTTCTTTTAAAAGGAGGTTTTTGCTGCTTGCTGTATAAATCCCTTGCATGGAGGATTTACCATAAAACACGGTGGATTTATAAGAATAAGTGACTCCTTTAATACTATTGTCGTTTTGCTGATCTATTTGTACCTCGTATTTGTACATTTCTTCACCAATATCGTCTCTGAAAATGCCAGCAGCGGCACTAAAATAGCCACGCCAAATACCCGTTAGTTTTTGCGCCTGAACGGTAGTACTTAAAAGCAATAAAGAAAATAGGGTAAAAGTCAATCTCATTGGCGCAAATGTAAGCTCTTCCAAAAGTATTAAAATCTAAAGAAGCGTTAAAACGAAAAACTCACCGCTTTCCTTTATTTTTGCAGAAGTAACCCATTATGGGTTAAACAGTTAAGTTAGACCTATGATAAATATAAAATTTCCGGATGGTGCCGTAAGGCAATATGAAGCAGGAATTTCTGCAGATGGAATTGCAAAATCAATTAGTGAAGGACTCGCCAGAAAAGTTTTGGCCGCATCTGTAAACGGAGAAGTTTGGGATACCACAAGACCCATCACTTCAGATGCTTCTTTACAATTATTAACATGGGATGATGACGCTGGAAAAAATACTTTTTGGCACTCATCTGCACACTTAATGGCAGAAGCGGTAGAAGCATTGTATCCGGGTGTGAAATTTTGGGTAGGCCCTGCGCTTGATAAAGGATTTTATTACGATATAGATTTAGGTGATCATCATTTAACTGAAGATGATTTAATTGCCATTGAAAGAAAAATGAATGAGCTTGCAAAAGCAGCCAATACATTTATAAGAAAAGAAATTTCAAAAGCGGATGCCACCGCTTATTTTACAGAGCGTAATGACCCCTACAAATTAGACTTATTAGAAGGACTTCAAGATGGCAATATCACACTCTATTCGCAAGGTAATTTTACCGACTTATGTAGAGGGCCACATATTCCAAATACGGGTGCTATTAAAGCCATTAAACTAACCAATATTGCAGGAGCTTATTGGAAGGGCAATGAAAAAAATAAAATGCTAACACGCTTATATGGCGTGACTTTCCCGAGTCAAAAAGAATTAGATGCGTACCTATTAATGCTTGAAGAAGCAAAAAAAAGAGACCATCGTAAATTAGGAAAAGAGTTGGGCATTTTTACCATGGATGATGATGTAGGTCAGGGCCTTCCTTTGTGGTTACCAAACGGTACCATTATTATCGAAGAATTAGAAAAATTAGCGAAGCAAACAGAAGAAGCGGCAGGATACAAACGTGTGGTTACACCGCACATTGCAAAAGAAAGTATGTACCTAACCAGTGGTCACTTACCTTACTATGCAGACAGTATGTTTCCACCTATGGAACTCGATGGTACTAAGTATTATTTAAAGGCCATGAACTGTCCGCATCACCATAAAATATTTGATGCAGAACCAAAGAGCTACAAAGATTTACCATACCGCATTGCAGAATATGGAACCTGTTACAGGTACGAGCAAAGTGGTGAATTATTTGGACTCATGCGCGTGCGTTGCCTTCACATGAATGATGCGCATATTTATTGTAACAAAGAACAATTTGCCGCCGAATTTAGAGCTGTAAATGACATGTATACCAAGTACTTTAAAATATTTGGTATTGATAAATACGTGATGCGTTTGAGCTTACATGATCCTGCTAAACTGGGTGCTAAATATGTAAATGAACCTGAATTATGGAAGGAAACGGAAGCCATGGTGCGTAAAGTACTTATTGAATCTGAGATCCCTTACATAGAAGTTCAGGACGAAGCAGCGTTTTATGGCCCTAAAATTGATGTTCAAATTTGGAGTGCGATCGGTAGAGAATTTACCCTTGCTACCAACCAAGTAGACTTTAATTCTGGCAATAAATTCAAACTTAGCTACATTAATCAAAACAATCAGGCTGAGGTTCCACTCATTATTCACCGTGCGCCACTAGGTACCCATGAGCGTTTTATTGGATTTTTACTGGAACACTATGCGGGTAAATTCCCGGTTTGGTTGGCGCCTTTGCAGGTTAAAATCTTACCTATATCCGATAAGTTTATGGAATTTGCCGAATTGGTTAAACAACAGCTAAAAGCAGCAGGCGTAAGGGTTGAGATAGATGATAGGTCTGAAAAAATAGGCAAAAAAATTAGAGATACTGAGCTTCAACGCGTTCCGTACATGCTTGTAGTTGGAGAGAAAGAAACATTGGAAAACAAGCTATCTGTACGCAGACAAGGGAAAGGAGATTTAGGCATGCAGGATACCCAGGTATTTATCGATGCGATTATTCAGGAAATTCATGAACGTAAATCCGGCGAATAGCCTAAATAACTTTATCTTTACCCTTCAAAATATTACTAACAAAACAAGTTTTAATGGCATTACCACCAAGAGGCGGCGGAAGATTTAACCCAAGGTTCCAAAGACAACAAGAACCAGAACACCGAATTAACGACAGAATTAGAGTACCTCAAGTACGATTAGTAGGCGACAACGTTGAAGTTGGCGTTTATTCTACCCAAGAAGCACTCAAAATTGCTCAAGAACAAGAATTAGACCTTGTAGAAATCTCTCCAACAGCTGATCCTCCCGTTTGTAAGGTAATTGATTATAAAAAGTTCTTATACGAGAAAAAGCGCAAAGAGAAGGAAATGAAAGCCAACTCTAAGCAGTCTGAAATCAAGGAAATAAGGTTTACCCCAAGTACCGATGATCATGACTTTAATTTTAAGGCTAAACATGCCGAAAATTTTCTCAAAGATGGTAATAAAGTAAAAGCTTACGTACAATTTAAGGGTAGAGCCATTATGTTCCAGGACAGAGGCCAATTACTACTTTTGAAGTTTGCAGAGCGTTTAGCGGAAGCTGGTACCCTAGAAAGTATGCCTAAACTAGAAGGTAAACGAATGTTTGCCATTTTTACCCCTAAAACAGGTAAAAAGAAATAGTTGCTCAAATAGGAGTTTATCCATAATTTTGCAACCCAATTTCCCAAATGGCTCAACAAGTGTCTCGCCTGTGCAAGACCGCCAGTAGGGTGTAATCTTTAACTAGATTATTAACATGCCAAAGGTAAAAACAAACTCAAGCGCTAAAAAGCGTTTCAAAATCACTGGTAGTGGTGAAGTTACTTTCCAAAAGCCGTTTAAAAGGCACATTTTAACCAAGAAATCTAAAAAACGTAAAAGGGCGCTAAACAAAAAAGGTTTAGTGGGCTCAACCAACAAAGACTTTGTTCTTCGTTTATTACGCCTGAAAGGTTAATTTTTTAGTTTATTGACTAGGAGTAACATTCACAAACAACATTATCAAACAGCAATTACCAAATAGGTAGGCGCTTTCAAACAAATTAATATGCCACGTTCAAAAAATGCAGTTGCATCGAGAGCTAGGAGAAAAAGAATTCTCAAGCAAGCTAAAGGCTTTTATGGTAAACGTAAAAACGTTTATACAGTAGCCAAAAATATCGTTGAAAAAGGTTTAACCTATGCTTATGTAGGTCGTAAGCTTAAAAAGCGTGAATACCGTCAATTATGGATTGCACGTATCAACGCAGCGGTTAGACAAGAAGGACTTACCTACAGCCAATTTATCAATAAATTGAACCTAAAGGGTATCGAACTTAACCGTAAAGTATTAGCAGACCTTGCTATGAATGAGCCAGCAAGCTTTAAGGCTTTAGTTGATCAAGTTAAATAAGGTAGCTTTCTGTAAAAAATAATATAAAAAACCGAGTAGTATATATACTGTTCGGTTTTTTTATTCGTTTCTAAATCAGATATATTCAAAAGATTGTCGTTCACCTATTTTAAAGTTAAATTGTAAATGAACAATACGTATACATCGCTCGTAAACCAAACATTCCACTTTCCTCAAGAAGGTTTTGAATTAAATGACAATGGTTATTTACAATTCAATGATCTAGATTTAAAAAAGATCATTGAAAAGCATGGTACGCCTTTAAAGTTAACTTACCTGCCTAAAATTGGCATGCAAATTAACAAGGCCAAAGACATGTTTAAAGCTGCTTTTAAAAAGCATAAATATGAGGGCGAATATTTTTATTGCTATTGCACTAAAAGTTCTCACTTTTCATTTATTGTAGAAGAAGCACTTAAACACAATATACACCTTGAAACTTCTTACGCTTACGATATTGAAATTATCAATAGACTGTATCAGCGCAGAAAAATTAACAAAGACACCTATATTATTTGTAATGGCTATAAACAAAAGTCTTACACATCACGTATTACCAAGCTCATCAATACTGGTTTTAAAAATGTAATTCCGATACTTGATAACAAAGAGGAACTGATGGCCTACAAACGTGGCGCTAAACAGCCTTTTAGAGTAGGTATTAGAGTTGCCGCAGAAGAAGAGCCTAACTTTCCTTTTTACACATCAAGACTAGGCATTCGTGCAAAAGATATTTTAGAATTTTATGTAGATGAAATTGAAGGTTTCGAAGATAAGTTTCAATTAAAAATGCTTCATATCTTTTTAAATAAAGGTATTAAAGATGATATTTACTACTGGTCTGAACTAAATAAAATCATTAACCTTTATTGTCAATTAAAAAAGATTTGTCCAGAGTTGGACTCTATTAATATTGGTGGTGGATTCCCTATCAAACACTCATTAGGTTTTGAATATGACTATCAATTCATCATCAATGAAATTGTTAGCAACATTAAAAAGGCTTGTAAAAAAGCCAAAGTGCCCATGCCAAATATTTACACCGAATTTGGTAGTTACACCGTTGGTGAAAGCATGGCGCATATTTACAGCGTTTTAGCCGAAAAAAATCAA
>Ga0214921_10008219_pt1 | contig 13623 bp, 13 predicted proteins | sample LL1505_MetaG_FD_177992 | JGI IMG/M metagenome (GOLD analysis project Ga0214921, IMG submission 177992) | Freshwater microbial communities from Lake Lanier, Atlanta, Georgia, United States - LL-1505 | ecosystem: Environmental > Aquatic > Freshwater > Lake | place: USA: Georgia | collected... | reverse complement strand
CGATCGGCCTTCTGTACGCAGCCTACTACATGTGCAGATACAATTTTCGGTTTGCCACCCCAGGCATGATTGCCGAATTCCACTTCACCACCTCACAAATCACCGACATGCTGGCCATCTGGTCTCTGGCGTACGGCACTGGTCAACTCATCAACGGACTCCTGACCGATAAGATCGGCGGACGCGCCTCCCTCCTGATTGGTGCCATCGGAACCATCGCGATCAACCTCATCTTCGGATTCGCATCCCTTGCAGGAACCTTTATGACTTTCTCCCTGATCTGGCTGATGAATGGCTGGTTTCAATCCTTTGGCTGTCCTGGAATGGTCAAAATCAATGCCGCTTGGTTCGCTCGACAAGAACGAGGCACCTTCTCAGGAATTTTCGGCCTTATGATTCAACTTGGACAAGTCGCGGTGAGCTTCATCTCCCCCCTTATCCTTGCAGGCTTTACCTTTTTTGCCTTCACCGTTCCAGAGGGGGAGTGGCGATGGCTCTTCCGCATCCCCCCCCTCTTCACGGCAGTCGCGGCAATCTTTATGTACTTTGCCGCTCGCCCAACACCCGACGAGGCAGGGTTTCCAGGAGCCATTCAGGACGAAATCGATAACTCCGAGGGTGTCACCGTCTCCTTAATGGAATCCTTCCGCACCATCTTCACCCATCCCCTTGTCTGGTTTTATGCCGCTGCATACGCCTGCACAGGTGCCGTTCGTTCCAGTTCAGACCAGATCGCGATCCTCTACTTTCAAGATCAGATGGGTTTTGACATGAAAACCAATATCCCTGCCGCAGCTCGCCGAACCTTGGAACTGATGCCCCTTGTCGCCGTCGCAGGTTCCTTCCTTGCAGGCTGGGTTTCAGATCGATTTTTTAAGGGTCACAGATCTCCCGTGGCTATGTCCCTTTACATAATCGAAGCCGTGGTCATCTCAACTGCCGCTGTCGTTCTTCTCTTGGGTCATGTCGGTCCTACCGCGGGAGGAATTCTCCTCGGGTGCACCATCCTTGTCCTCATCTCCTTTACTGCCAACTCCACCCACTCCATCGTTGGCTCTGCCGCGCCGATGGATATAGGGGGAAAGAAAATGGCTGGATTTGCAGCTGGCGTAATCGACTCATTTCAATACTACGGAGCCGCGATTTCCCTTTCCCTTACCGGACGAGTACTCGAAGCCACGAAAGCCCAATACGGCTACACGTTCTGGTTTGTTATTATGGCTGGATTCGGAGTCTTTGGAGCCATCGCCATGAACCATGTCCGCAAACTCCACAACCTTCAGCGCTCACCCGCTAGTGCTTAGAGTTCAGGTCAGGGACCCGATCTCTGATTTACTTCGATTCTGGTGATTGGCCGACTACCCAACTCAAAACCAGCATCCCCACACCGATACTAATCGCCGCATCCGCCACATTAAACGCAGGCCACGACCAACGCCCGTAGTGGAAATCTAGGAAATCGATCACGTATCCCACCCGGATCCGGTCGATTAGGTTTCCGACTGCCCCGCCCGCAACTAATCCCGCTACCACTTGCACCCAGCGCTTCCGCCAATCCCATTCCCGAGCCATCCAACCTGCAAAAATCAGGATCCCCAACGCAAGAAGCCCAGTTAGCAGGTTGTTTCCCTGCGCCATCCCAAACGCCACTCCCGTGTTATGAACCCGCGTCAGGGAAAAAAGCCCCGACAGAATCGGAACCTCCAATCCCTCCCTCATCTTTCCCTCCACCAGAAATTTCGTGATCTGATCCACCGCCACCAAAACCAGCCCCACCGGTAAAAACCATCCTCCCCCAACCTTCCCTTCGCTCAACTTGGACTCCCTGCCGACACCACCTCGGCACAACGCCCACATAAGGTAGGATGCTCTTTCTTTTGTCCGACCGATTCTGAGTGCTTCCAACACCGGTCACACTTCACCCCATCAGCGGGAAAAACAGCCACTTCAAACCCTCCCGCTCCTCCCACCACCTCGACACCGCTGACCAAACAAACCTCTTCCAGTAATCGGGCATCCTCTACGGCCACCCCTCCTCCCTTGATCTGAACCTTCGCCTCCAGGCTTTTCCCAATCTTCTTCAGCTTTCTCTGCTCCTCCAACGCCTCATTCACCTTCCCGCGTACGGCAAGGAGCTTCTCCCACTTCGACAACTGTTGAGCACCCCACTGGGCTGGCACAACCACCTCCGGAAACTTTTCCAAATGCACCGAAGTGGTCTTACCTCCCGGCATACTCTGCCAAGCCTCCTCTGCCGTAAACGCCAATACAGGTGCCACCAGCTTCACCAACCCATCCAGAACCTCAAACATCGTCGTCTGGGCCGAACGCCGTCTGGGACTCCCCTCCGCATCGCAGTAAATCCGGTCCTTGCACGAGTCGACGTAAAACGCACTTAACTCGACCGAACAAAACCGATTCAACGCATGGTACACCGCAGGGAAGTTGTAGCTTTCATACGCCTCCTTCACCGTTTTAACCAACTCAGCCATCTTCGCCAAAATATACTGGTCCAACGCCTCACGCTCCTTCACCGCATCCCTTTTCGGATCAAACCCCGACAAATTCCCCAACAGGATTCTCAGCGAATTCCGGATCAGCCGATAACTGTCCCCCACCCTGCCAAAGATCTCTGTGGAAAACGGAACGTCCTCTTTTGCGTCCTCACTTGCAACCCACAATCTCACCACATCCGCACCATACTTCTCCACCAACTCCATCAAGGCCGGAGGTTTCCCTCTGGATTTCGACATCTTCTTTCCATCCACATCCACCACAAATCCATTCGTCAAAACCACCTTGAAAGGGGCTTTCCCTGTTAACGCAACAGACAGAAGGAGGCTCGACTGAAACCAGCCCCGATGCTGATCGCTACCTTCCAAATATAAGTCTGCGGGAAACTTCACCCGCCCATCCTTCGCTACGGCTGCCCAGCTCGACCCCGAATCCAACCAAACATCCAAAGTCTCTCTTCCTCTTTTCCAATCCTTTTCTACACCACAAGTCTTGGCCAAATCCTCATCCGATCCCCCAAACCAGAACCCCGTCCCCTCTTTTTCCGCCCGGTCGGCCACTTTTTGGATCACCTTCGAATCTAAAACCGAACTTCCATCAGGCTTATAAAAAGCCGGAATGGGCAATCCCCAGGATCGTTGCCGAGAAATACACCAGTCAGGTCGCGTCCCCAACGCTCCCCGGATCCTGCTCTCTCCCCAGGCAGGAACCCACTTCACCTGTCCCACCGCCTCCAGCGCCTTGTCCCGGAGCTGATCCATCCGAATGAACCATTGCCGAACGGATCGAAACACAATCGGCGTCTTGGAGCGGGGACAGTGCGGATAGCTGTGACGGATCTTTTCCCGAGCCCAGAGTCTCCCCTTCTTTTCCAATAAATCCGCCACCTCAGGATTCGCCGTAAACACATTCTTCCCGACCAGCTCCGGCACGCCGCACTCCTCCGTCAGTTTCCCCGCTTCATTGACCGGAGAAAACGGCTCCAACCCACATTTCCGTCCCAAGACATAATCTTCATGACCGTGCCCTGGAGCGATATGCACCAACCCCGTTCCCGAATCAGCCGTGACAAACTCCGCACACCGTACCACCCCCTCCTTTTCGACCAACGGATGCCGGTAAATTCTGTTCTCCAAATCGGTTCCTTTACACTCCTTTAGAATTTTCAACTCCTTCCCCGCCGCCTTCCCCACCGCCTCGATTCGACTCTTTGCCAGCCACACTTTTCGCCCATCGCCCGATTCAGCCAGCACGTAAACCATTCCAGGATGCACCGCGACCGCCAGATTTGCCGGCAAGGTCCAAGGAGTCGTCGTCCAAACGAGCAGATCCTCATCCTTTGAGTCCTTGAGCTCCAGTCTCACATAGACCGACTCATCCTCCCGCTCAGCATACTCCACTTCCGCCTCGGCTAGGGCGGTTCTGCAACCTGTACTCCAGTGAACGGGTCGCAAACCCTCATAGACCATTCCCTTTTCTACGAGTTGGGCCAGTACTCGTAGTTCTGCGGCTTCGTAGGCGGGACTCATCGTCAGGTAGGGATGATCCCAATCCCCAAAGACTCCGAGTCTTTGAAACTGCTCCCTTTGCCTTTGGATAAAGTGACGGGCCACATCCTCACACTTATTCCGAATGACGGCTGGATCGGCCCCCACAAGTTTCTGTTCGGTCACCACCTTGTGTTCGATGGGAAGGCCGTGACAGTCCCAGCCTGGTACAAAAGGCGCATAAAAGCCCATCATCGCACGGCTTTTAAGAACAAGATCCTTGAGAACCATATTCAGCGCATGACCCACGTGGGCGTCCCCGTTGGCAAAGGGTGGCCCATCGTGCAGGTGGTAAGCGGGGGCGCCTTCTCGGGCCTTGAGGAGAGCTTGATAGGCATTCTGGCTTGCCCACCGCTCAACAAGGGCAGGTTCCCGCTTGGGTAGATCCGCCCTCATAGGGAAATCGGTCTTCGGGAGAAGAACCGTCGAACTATAATCCATTCAGTAGGTTTAGGAGAAAAACGAAATCATCCAAGCTACAAGCACAAACAAACCAAAACTAAAAACTATCCGTTTGCTCCTGTTGGAGTGGCGTTTGGATCTCTGGGTATTTGCGTTACAGGAGGAGGTAGAGCAGGCGGGTTTGAAGGAGGTGCATCACCTGCGGCGGTCGAAATGCTCCCCTCTCCGCTTCCCACCCCTGCACCCCCTCCTGCTGCGGTGTCAACAGATGGCGCTTCAGAAGCTCCTTGGGAGGAAGCAGTTGTTATTGCGGAGATAGATTTAGAATCCAACCCAGGACTTGCAGCAATTACAGCTGCTGCAATTTTGGAAGCAGCCTCTGGCACAGCTTTTGATACCGCTTGAGCAATCGCGACCGCTGCTTCGGGAGCCTTTGCCGCCACTGCACCCGCAATCTGCTCTGCCGCAGCAGGAACAGCTTTTGCTGCGATCGCCGCAACCTCTGCCGCAGCCGTTGGAATTGCCGCCGCAATGCTTGCCGCCACATTTGCCACCATGGCACTAACTGTCGATTCAACAGCTTTCCCCGCCGCCGCAACGGCAGCCGAATTGGCAGGGGCCGCCACAGGAGTGGCACCCGGAGCCGCCTGTTGTCCCGCCGCAATCGAAACCGTCTTGCCCGACGAATCCCGACTTTCCACTGAACCCCGCGTGACGGTCGTCATCATCTTCCCACCCGAAAAACTTACGGCAAAAACCGTCCCCTGGGCTACCGACTCCCCATCCGTCGTCTTGACCCGCACATCGGTCTTATCCTTGTTCCAAGGAGCAATATTCATAACCACCAACCCGCTTTCCGAATTCACAACAGCCTCGCGATTTTGTAATTCACCATTCTTGATTTCAGCACTCATCTTCTCAAGGATCACCACACTCTCTGGCTCAACGGAAAGAACCACTCCAGGAGCCATTCCCACCAAAATCCGACCGCTTTTTCCTGTCGCAATCTTGTCATTCAATGCGAGTACTTGCCCAACTGAAATTTTCTCCTTTTTCACATCCAGCTTACAATCACCCTCAACCAAAAGCACCTGCCCCAGCTTCATTTCCAGATCGATTCCCTCGATCGCCAATCCTTCCAACCGCTTATCCAAAGATTCCAACGCATCCACTTTCTCCTGATCCTGCTTCGAAAGCTTCAATCCTTGGACCCCCGAGGCTTGACTGATGACCTTCAGAAACTTTGGATTTGCGAGCACACACTGTTCCGCAATGGCTTGGGCTAGATCAGGTTTGGCTTGGACAACCTTCGATACAATTTCCTCCACCGCTTCGGGACAGGCCTTGACTCCGTCTCGTGCAATATCGATCAGAGTTGTATCCCGCACACTACTTTCAAATGCTAAGAGAGATGCTTTTTCGGGACTGTTTCCAGCCAAAGCTTTAGCCTCCGCCCCCTTGGCGCTACTCCATGTTTTTTCACCTGAAAGTGTGGCCAACTCTTTTCCGCCCGCCTCCTGCGCCAGAATTATCTTGCCTGAGATTGTTGTGATCGTTGCGGTCGATTCAGCGCCCGAGGTCTTTGAAATCTGATACGCCCCATCCAAAGTCCGCACCACCTCCCCATTCCCCAGGGCAATCAACGACGCGCGGGGCGTAATCAAAGGTTGAGCCACAAAGGTCTGAAGCGTTCCCTGACTCAACTCAACTTTAAGATCAGGACTTCCAGCCTCCAACTTGCTTAGAGAGAAAACAGTTCCTGGTAACGCATAGTGAAAAACCCCAGCCCCACTTTGAAACATCATCCCGCTCTTTGAGCCCACCGTGATCTTTGCCCCAGCTTGAAAAGCTTCACTCACTTGGATCTCACGCTCAGGGATCTCCCCGGCCTGCACCCGATCCCCTCCTTGCGTAGCCAAAATTTTTCCAGACTTGTTGCTCCATCCGCCTTTTCCAGAAATCCACTCGGCCAGCCGTTCCCTGCAACGAATTAGATTTTTCGATGGAGGAGTGTTTCCTGCCACCTCTTTTCCCGCGGCCGTGTCTAGGTTTCCTAAATCCGCCATCAGGAAGCGCGAACCCCCCGTGCGATCCATCTCGAACTTGGGCTTATTGTCTGCCCCAAATCTCACTAGGACGGTGCCTTCTGGCTTCATCCCAACAGACAAACCAAACGCTTCAATCTCCATTTCAGACAGCGGAGACTTCGCATCCCGAAATGTCACCTCGGGTTGCCCTGAAGAATTCTTAATAAAGGAAATGTTGAGACTGGATTTGCCTGACGTGACCGTCTCCCCTTTTGCACCTTCGGTTACATCGGTGATTTTTACTGCACTCGAATCCATCACCTCCAAACAGGGAAACTTCTGATTATAACGGATCTTAAAGTCAGCGGCAGCAAGACCTAACGCCGTACAGGCAAAAAAAGATAGAAGACCAATGCCCACAGGTCGCATAGTTGGCATGTGAATTAACTTAAGCCTGCATTTCCAGTTAATCAAGGGGTCAATAGTAGTTTTTGAACTTTTTCTATCTAATGGATTCATCAAGGGTTTAGACACAAAAAATATCCACCTGTTCAATCTTTAATAGTATTGTCTATCAATGACTTGTATGGATCGCGGATCTTTAAACCCTGCTAAATGCATCGATACTTAATTTTTTTACCGCTACACCCCCCTTGCCCCTTCGACTTATCAAGGCATGATCTGACGATGCCCAAACTCAAAGCTCCTGATCTGACTCGTTCCGCCCCTCGTAGCCCACGCGTTCGACTCGGCGGATATGTTCTTCTTCCCCGTGTTCTAGATAAGTGCCGCGCCACTCTTCTCAAAAAAAACGGTGAGTACAACTACAACTGCCCCCTCGACCAGTACTTTTTGAAATTTGCTGGCGTTAATCCTATTTCCTTGAAGAAACAGGTCGCCAAGGGTTTGGGAGACGGCGAAATCCTCCGCTGGATCGAAAAAAATCAAAAGCACCGTCGTAGCGGACAGGAGATAGAAGCCTGGTCCGAATTCATGAACCGCCGATCTCCTACCTCGATCGATCAGCGGGAACGTCTGAACAGTTACCAAAAAACCGCCAACGCGAAACGGGAAGACATCAGCACCTGGTTCGACGTTCTCGATCTGGATGATTTCGCCTCGTTCGGCGGTCCTGCCTAATTTCAACGTTTATGATTGCCCCAGCTCGCCCTCCCGCACTCGTCATCGGCTCAGGCTTTGGAGGTCTCGCCTCTGCAGTTCGACTCCAAGCCCGTGGCTACGATGTCACTCTACTCGAAGCTCTCGAACAACCGGGTGGCCGCGCTTCCGTTTTTCGTGACAAAGGATTCACCTACGACGCCGGTCCCACTATCCTGACCGCTCCTTTTCTTCTCGATGAGCTATTTGCTCTCGCGGGCAAAAAAACTTCCGATTACGTCAAAATCGTTCCCTGCAAACCTTTCTACCGAATCGCTTGGCACGACGGCCAATCCTTCGAATACACCGGAAACCAATCCGAAATGGAGGCCCAAGTTCGCCAGCACTTTCCCAACGACCTTGAGGGCTACCGCCGTTTTGTCGGAGAAACCCACGCCATCTTCCAAAAGGCCTTCGTCGAACTTGCCGATCAACCCTTCTCCTCCTTCACCGACATGCTTCGCGTTGCCCCCGACCTCATCCGCCTTCGCTCCGACCGATCGGTGTGGCAGATGGCCTCTCGCCACGTCAAATCGCAACGCCTTCGTGAAGTCCTCTCCTTCCATCCTCTTCTCGTCGGTGGCAATCCGTTCCAATCCTCCTCCATCTACGCCATGATCCACTATCTGGAGCGCGAATGGGGAGTTCACTTCGCTATGGGTGGAACCGGAGCCTTGGTCCAGGCCATGGTCAAATTGTTGGAAGATCTGGGTGGAAAGCTTCGCCTCAACTCTCCCGTAGACGAACTTCTCGTCGAAAACGGGGCGGCGGCGGGAGTCCGCCTTCGCTCGGGCGAAACCCTTCGTGCGAACGTTGTCGTCTCCAATGCCGACGTCGCAAATTTCTATCAGAAAAAAGTCCCCGCATCCGCTCGACATAAATGGACCGATCGAAAATTAAACTCCATGCGCTACAGCATGTCCCTTTTCCTCATCTACTTTGGAACCAACCGGACCTACCCCGACCTCGCCCACCACACCATCTGGCTTGGTCCCCGATACAAAGGACTTCTCGACGATATCTTTAAAAACCGAGTCTTGGCTGACGACTTCTCTCTCTATCTCCACGCTCCTACTCGCACCGATCCATCCCTAGCTCCGAAAGGCCACGAATGCTTCTACGTTCTTTCTCCCGTCCCCCATCTCGGCTCGCCAGGGGATAAGATCGATTGGGAAAAGGAGAAGGAAGAATATGCCGATCGCATTCTCACTGCCTTGGAGAAAACGATTGTCCCCGACCTCCGTAAACACCTCGTTAGCAAGCTGATCTTCACCCCGCGGGATTTCGAGTCCCGACTCGATGCGCACGTGGGCTCCGCCTTTCAGTTTGAACCCATTCTCACTCAAAGTGCCTGGTTCCGACCCCACAACGTGTCCGAGGACGTTCGCGGTCTGTACCTATGCGGTGCAGGAACTCATCCCGGAGCCGGCGTCCCAGGCGTTCTCTCCTCCGCCAAACTGCTCGATCGCGTCATTCCTAATCCATCCCTCCAACTGTAAGTTTTTCTGATACTTCCTCCTGACCGCTTGCATGCCCCCCGCCCAATGGCAATTTAAGCGAACAAGATATGATTTGTCGGACTTCCGAAGAAAAACATTCAGACCGCCGCTTCCAATGCTGCCTGAAGCCCTATCTCAAGGTGAAGAAACACCGGGCGATGCGGACCTCCAAGAAATGCAGGACTGCAAAGTGCATCCAGGCCAAATCCATTCCATCGGCAGACATTAATCACCTGTTTAACCATGAAGCGATGCTCGCCGTCAGCCACGCCATCGAGGATCTAGCCCATGAAACCGCAAAGGGGGAACTGATCTCCACCTTCCAGCACTTCGATAATTTTCTCCATCAGGAAGAGCGATACCGGGAGCTTGCCCGCCGGCTAGATGCGGTCCGGGTCTGGGCCGAAGGAGAGCCCCCTACCCAGCAGGACGACATCGACTTTGTCCCAATCTTCCATCCTGAACTCTCCCGCTACTGGGTTGTGCTTTTTGATAGCCCGGAAATTCATGCCATTCTGTTCTGCAAACAGGCGAATCAGACCGACCATTTTCGAAGGAAGGTCTTTTCCGGTTACTACAGCTTCAATCCCTTTGTGGTCCGCTCCCTCCGTCGGCGCTTCGAACTTCTATCCTGCGGAATGTCTGGCGTCGTCAACCACTTCGAACGCTATTTTTCGCCGCAGATGCCCGATTCGCTGAACGACTTCGACACTCTTCTCGCTACCGCTTAAACCAAGATCGCTTTTTTTGCTCTAGACCCAACCCAACTTCATTTTTCCAGCTTCACTGATCATCGATTGCGTCCACGCTGGTTCCCATACCAGTTCGACCTCAGCCTCTTTCACCCCCGCAACGGACAACACCTTATTGCGGGCATCGGCCTGAATCGTGGGTCCCATTCCACAACCCGGCGCAGTCAACGTCATCTTCACCTCGGCTCGACTTCCCCCCGTTGCCAACGCTTTCAACTCCATGCTGTAGACCAACCCCAAATCCACCACGTTCACGGGAATCTCCGGATCGAAAACCTCCTTCAACTTATCCCAAACTTTTTTCTCATCCGCTGGCTCGTTCGAGTCTGCCTCCGGAGCCACCACAGCCACTTTCGATAGACCCAACGCATCCTGATCCTTCTCCTCAATCCGTGCCAAGCCGAACGCACCCGCCACCGTATGACTTCCGCCCAATGACTGCGTCAACGTCACCTCCGTGTCCTTGGGCAAAATCAGCGGCGAACCCGCAGGAATCGCCGTCGCGGGCACCTCCCGGGTTAATTTTGTCTGATCCCCTGGTTTCATTCCAAACTCACTTTACCTTCTGCAGAAAAAACATCTCTATCTCACCCTGATTCTTAATCGGCTTTTTACCACGCGCCTCGACCTCGATCCGATCCCCCATCAAATCCCGAAAATCCTTCGACAAATTGATCCGTCCAGGCTCCGACCCTTGCTGAATCCGTGCCGCAATGTTCACCGTATCTCCCCAAATGTCGTATGCCATTCGCTTCACCCCCACCACCCCGGCCACCAACGGACCGCAGTGGACTCCGATCCGAATGTTCCAATACTTTTTACCACTCGCCTCCACCTCACCCTTTCGCTTCAACACAAAAGCCAAGATTTCCTGAGCAAACTTCAACATCTTTCCACCCGCCTCCACTGGATCCCCCTGCAACCCTCCCACACAGAGATACCCATCCCCGATCGTCTTTAACTTCTCCACCCCGTACCGAGCACTCAACCCGTCGAACAAACAAAACGCACGGTTCAACTCCTCCACCAACTCAGCAGGATTGTAGCTGGCCGCTACCGATGTGAAATCGCTGAAATCAGAAAACATCACCGTAGCCTTCTCATGCCCCACCGCCTTAACCTTTCCGTTTGCCCGCAACTCATTTGCGACATTCCCGGGAAATATATTCGTAAGAAGAAACTCAGAGTTCTGCTTCTCGGCAGAAAGATCCGCCACCGCTTTCTCTAGCTCCTGCCCCTTTTTCTCTAACTCCTCCTTCGCTTTCAAAGTCTCAATCTGCATTTGAATCTTATCCAGCAGGGTGAACTCTCTCTCCACCAACTTTCCAATCTGACCCAGCATCGTCAGATCATGATCCCCAAATTCTCTCGCCTCGTGATCCGCGAGGCACAGGGTTCCCACCTTGTGTCCAGAAGGTCCCCGCAACGGTTGCCCCACATAAAAACGGATGAAAGGCTCACCCAAAACCATTGGGTTCGCCGCAAAGCGGTAATCCTGCAACGCATCAGGAACCACCATCGCCTTATCCTCCAAAATCGCATGACCACAAAACGAGACGCTGCGCGACGTCTCATTCGCCTCAATTCCCACCTTGGACTTGAACCACTGCCGATCCTTATCAACCAGTGCAATATACGCGATCGGAACGCGAAACAGGAGTTGGGTGAGCTGAACAATCCTGTCAAAACGCTCCTCTTGCGGAGAATCGATCAACTTCAAATCATCAAGGGCTGCTTGCCGGTCCGCCTCATTCATTGGAATGGCAGGAATCACGCAACCTTGGGTGGGAGAGAGGCTCATTGTTGTTTCTAAATAATCGTAGAGTGCCTTGTTCTGTACGTAATTATTTTCCTAACCCCTGCAGTGCCCGTACATCCAAAATTTCCTCTTCCTTCAGACCTCCCTTGTCGAATCGGGAAGGCGAAAGAGGCTTTTCCAATGAATCCACTTGGCTCGTACGGGTCTTCATCGAGGCAAACTTTTCCGCAACAAGCGTCCGCACCGCCTCACCAATCTTTTTGTCGGGCAACCGTGCAATCACCTCTTCGAAAAATCCATGAGCCAAAAGTTGGGCTCCTGTCCGGGGATTGATCCCCCTCGCCATCAGATAAAAAAGCTGATCCCGATCAATCTGTCCCGTCGTCGCTCCGTGCGTACAACGCACATCATCATTCAAAATTTCCAGCCCAGGCATCGAATCCGCCTCCGCCTCCGGATTCAGCAGCAAGTTCCTGTTGTTCTGATACGCATCGGTCTTCGCCGCCCCAGGAGCCACTCGAATCAACCCCTTAAAAATCGATTTCGATCGGTCATCCAGCGCATTTTTGTAGAGAAGATCGCTCCACGTATTCGGCACGTCATGACACTGCAACGTCCGCTGATCAAACTCCTGCCGGTCGTTCCCAACCGAAAGTCCCAGCATCTCACTTCGTGCACCGACCCCCACCATCGTGCTTCGGCTCTCCTGCCGAGCATACGCCGCGCCCAAATTCACAAATAAACTTCTGGCCTCTCCATCCTTCTCCACTCGTGTGGAATTGAGCTGAAAACTTGTTACTTTCGATCCCCATCTCTGAAAACAGATGAGATCTACCTTCGCGCCTGGGCCAACAATCAGGTCGCTCACCCCACAAGCCAGCCCTTTTCCCTCCATCTGCGTTGACCCCAAATAGTCCACCACAGTCACCTTCGCATTTTCCTCAGCCACAATCAAAGTATGGGGAAACACGGCCGATTCATCTCCATCCAACCAGTGAAATGAGACCAGGGGAACCTTCAACTCCACATTCTTGGGGACATAGATCAGCACTCCAGCCTCGGCATTCGCCGCATGCAACGCCGCAAACTTTTGCGCCCCCAAATCAACAGGATGCGCCATAAAATACTTCTGCAGTAACTGGGGATGCTTCTTGAGTGCCCCTTCCAAAGATTCAAAAACCACCCCCTGCTTTGCCAGTTCCTCCCCACCCTCCACCTGAATCAGACGATCATTGGAGAAAACCGCCCTTGTCGCATAGGGAAAGGGTGCCGCGCTTCTTTTTAGCAACTTTTCAGGACTCGTTTGCCCCATTCCACCCGGTTGAAAATTTCCTAGGTGAATGGCATCCAGAGTCGCGAATCTCCAATCCTCCTCATTTCGCTTTGGCATCGGCAACGCCTCGAATCTCTTTCGAGCGCTTGCCTTTTTCTCCTCCCACCAAGCCGGCCCCGTACTGCCATTCCGACCCAAAGGAGTTTGCCCAAGTTTTCCCGACACGTTTGCCTCAGGCGCCGTTACTGCCGATCGCCTCAACCGGACAACCTTCCATCGCTTCTTTCGCGAGCTTCTGCTCCTCAGCACTCTCAGGTTGTTTGTAGACAAACGAGTAACCCCCATCGTCATTTCGCTTAAAACTGGACGGTGCAGTCTCGCGGCACAGATCGCAGTCAATGCACTGGTTATCGACGTAGTAAGCTCCCGGAATATTTTCTGGGTAGCGATTGGCAGTATCGGCCATGGTCAGGTTTCTCCTCTTGGATGGATTCGTTTCATTTAGCCCACCGACCCCTCCATCTCGAGGTCGATCAGCCGTTTCAATTCAACACTGTATTCCATAGGGAACTGGCGGACGAGATCATTGACGAACCCGTTCACGCTCAAACTCATCGCCTGCCCCTCCGTCAATCCCCTCTGCTGCATATAAAAAATCTGCTCCGCACTCACCTTCGACACACTGGCCTCAT
>Ga0214921_10008217_pt1 | contig 13628 bp, 4 predicted proteins | sample LL1505_MetaG_FD_177992 | JGI IMG/M metagenome (GOLD analysis project Ga0214921, IMG submission 177992) | Freshwater microbial communities from Lake Lanier, Atlanta, Georgia, United States - LL-1505 | ecosystem: Environmental > Aquatic > Freshwater > Lake | place: USA: Georgia | collected 2015-05-28 | reverse complement strand
CAGTAGGAAAAGCACTTGAAGATGGTGCAGTAATTACTGTTAGTTATTTGGTTTCAAATGGAGTTGCTGGAAACAAAGCATCAGATTTTGTTCCTAATGCAACGATTAATGGACTCACTCAAATTACAATTACCACATCTAATGCTGCCGCTGGTGGTTCTGGTAGAGAATCTATTGATGAAATTAAATTTAGTGCGGCTTCACAATTTTCTTCACAAAACAGATTGGTAACATTTAAAGATTATGAATCTTATATAAAGAAAAACTATCCAAATGTTGATTCACTATCTGTATGGGGAGGTGAAGATGAAACTCCACCATCTTATGGTAAAGTTTATATTGCATTAAAACCAAAATTAAATTATTATATTTCAGAGACAGAAAAACAAAGAATTGTTGATGAGATTATTAAACCAAAAGCAATTGTTGCCGTAAGTTCGGAAATCAGAGATGCAAAATATTTGTATCTATTGGTTAAAAATACAGTCAAATATGATAAAACAAAAACAGTTAGTTCAACTAATGCAATCAAATCTGCAATTAGAAATGCAATCACTAACTACTCAAACACTTATTTGAATAAGTTTAATTCTACTTTTATTCTTTCCAAATTACAAGAAACGATTGATGGTGTTGATACAAATACAATTGCTGGTTCTGAAACAATTTTAAGATTAGAAAAAAGATTTGCATTACAATTAGGCCAATCAACAACATACGAAGTTGACTATAATGCTTTATTGCATAGAGGCACTTCAACAAATAAGTTGACAAGTTCTGAATTTACTATCTATGATTCTGTTAATGTTTTAAGAACGGCACAAATTGAAGAGACACCAGAATCATTTACAGGCGTTTCTGAGATTCAAGTAACAAATGCAGGCACTGGTTATACATCTGAACCAACAGTCACTATTACTGGTGATGGTGTTGGTGCAATTGCAACCGCTGTTCTTACTAATGGTAAGATAACAAATATTGTAATCTCTAACAGAGGTATTAATTATACCAGAGCATTAGTATCAATCTCAGGCGGTGGTGGTTATGGTGCATCTGCGATTGCAATTCTTGATGGTAGATTTGGTACACTTAGAACATTTTACTATGATGAAAATGCAGAAAAGAAAATTATCAATGCAGAAGCCGGAACAATCAACTATACAACTGGTTTGATTACATTAAAAGATTTGAATATTGATTCAATTTCAACACCAGACAACTTGATGAGAATCAGTATTGAATCAGAAAGAGGTATTATTACTTCTTCAAGAGATACAATCATTACAATTGATGTAGATGATCCAGTTTCCATAACTACTGAATTATCTGAAGTGTAATGACTGACAATAAAGTATCGCTGTTAATTAACAAACAAGTTCCTGAATTCGTTCGGGAAGAGTATCCCGTTTTCATTTCATTTTTAGAAGCTTATTATGAGTTTTTGGAAAATAAACAAGGCACTCAAAAGAATGATTTGATTACCAAATCAAAAGAATTAAAATACATTTCTGATGTTGATACTTCTATAGATGAATTCGAAGAACAGTTTTTAAATTCATATGCTACATTTTTACCAAAAGAAACAACAATAGACAAAGCTCTATTGATTAAAAATGTATTACCACTTTACCTCTCAAAAGGTTCTGAGAAGTCATTTAAGTTACTATTCAGAATGTTGTTTGGTGGTGAACTTGAAATTAACTATCCAAAAAACAATGTTCTCAGAGCATCTGACGGTAAATGGGAAATTGAAAATGCAGTAAAAGTATCAACTGAAATTTACTCAAACTATACTGGTAACGGAACAAATAAAACTTTTTATATTTTGGCCAAATTAGGATTAAGTGAAGTCTCTGTTTATGTAAATGGTGTTCTGCAAACAACTGGTTTTGGAATTAGAAAAGAATCACAAAAATTGGTATTCAATACTGCACCAGCAAATGGCGCAGTAATTAAAGTTAAGTATGCTCAAACTTTAGATAAAAATATTTTTGTCAATAGAAAAATTACTGGTGTTGATTCTAATGCAACGGCAACAATAGAAAAAGTTTCCAAGAATATTATTAACAATAAAACAATTTTAGAATTGTATGTTAGTCCAAAAACATTACTTGGTGAGTTTACTATTGGCGAAGGCATCATTACAGATGTTATTGGTATTGATGGTAATTTAATTCATGTGTCATTTACTTCAATCTCATCATTATTAAGAATCAACATTATTGGCGGTGGTTCAAGTTATAATGTTGGTGATCCAGTTATTGTCGCATCTGATGTATCGACAATACCTGCAACTGCAATTATTTCTAAAACATTTAAAGGCACAATTACCAAAGTTGCAATTGATGAAGGTGGTTCAGGATTTAAAACAGCATCAAGAATCGCAGCTGTTGGATATGAAACTACAGAATTGAATTTTGGTATCGCATCGGTACAAACAACAACAAAAAACACAGCAAATACATTCTTAGTATTCTCTGATGTTATTTCTGATGTTGATCCAGCAAACACTTTATTGTCTTCTACGAATTGGAAGTTTCCTGGTAATACATCAACAACAGGCAATACTTACATTAGCACTCCAATTATGAGAGCTATGTCAAATGCATCTTACACTTCAATTGGTGAGATTGCAACTATTTCAATTCTTACTGCAAACGCAGTTGTTGCCACAGTACCAACATTAAATGCAGAACCAGCAACTCTGACAATTTCACCATTGACTGCAAACACTATAAATCCAACAACAGTTTATATTGACACTTATGGTTCACTAGGTAAATTAGTTATCGATAATGGTGGTTCAGGATATGTAAAAGGTGACGAATTAATATTTACATCTAAACCAATGTCATTTGGTACAGGCGCAGCTGCAGAAGTTATCAATGTATCACCAATCGGTGCAGTTACGAATGTTGCATTTGTACCTTCAAAAATTACAGGAAATGCAAGTGTAACTTCAGTATCAAATGTTATGGTTGCAGGTACAGGAACATTGTTCACTACTGAGTTAATTGTTGGTGATAGAATTATGATTGGTAATGAAACCAAGAAGGTAATTTCTATTGCATCTGATACTTCATTGAATGTGAATACAACATTCTCAGAAATTAAAACTGCAAAAGCGGTTAGAAAATGGGACACTAACTTAGTTGGTGGTCAAGGCTACACACAAGATAAAATACCAACTGCTGTAATCAGTTCATCGACTGGTACTGGTGCAGTTGTAAGAGTGATTGGTATCTTGGGTGATGGTGAAAATCTAATTGCATCTGGTACAAAGAGACCTGGTGAAATTGAAGAGATTACGATTACTGATCCAGGCGAAGGTTTCACCGCAACACCATTAGTTGACTTAACATTGTTTGGTGACGGAACTGCGACTGCAAACGCAACACTATCACCAACTTATCAAACATTTCCAGGAAGATGGACTACTTCAGACAGTATCTTGTCTTCTTCAGATAGAAAAATTCAAGGTAGAGATTACTACATGGATTACTCATATTTGTTATCCTCTACTGTGGAGTTCTCTAAATATAAGAAAATATTTAAAGAATTAATGCATCCTGCTGGATTCCAAGTATATTCAGAGCTGCAAAAATTAGATGTATTAGATTCATCAGCTGCAACAGTAGAGACATTAGTTTATCCAGAAACTATCAAAACACTATCTGGTAAAGTAAATGTGGCAAATTCAAGTATCTATGTAACAGGTATCAACACTAAATTTAATGTTGCAAACAGTCTTGGATTCATAACACTTGGTGCTTACATTGCAGTAAACTCAGAGATAAAAGTTATCAACAGTATTATAAGTAATACAAATTTATCTGTTACTAGTGCCTTTACATATACAGCAAACATTCAAGATATGGTTGTTGTAAATACTGCTTACAACGCTGTTTCAACTGAGGGTTCATTAGAATTCAGTACAGAAGACGGACTAGTTATTACGGTAGAATCATAGGGATAAGAATAAAAAAATGACAACCACAACAAAGATTTCACTCTTACCAGAGTTAACAACACCTAATGCAAATGCAGCCAATACTGCGTTTGTTGTTGTTGATAAGAGTAGCGGAACATATACAACAAAACAATTGAGTTTACAAAACCTTGATTTGTTTGTAGACAATGTTGGTCCCGTTGCTTTTACTCAAGCAAATGGTGCTTTTAACAAGGCTAACTCTGCTAATGTTATCGCACAAGGCGCATACGACAAGGCAAATTCTGCAAATGTAATTGCTCAAGGTGGATATGACAAAGCCAACTCTGCCAATGTTATCGCACAAGCCGCTTTTGATAAAGCAAATACTGATAACACTTTTATCACAATCACAACTGGCACACATGGTAATGCAACTTTTGTTCCTGTAATTACTGTTGCCGCTAATGGTAGAATTAGTGCAGTTTCTAATATTGCAATTGGTGGTTTTGCTAATGCGACTTATGCAACATCTTCATACACTCAAGCAAATGCTGCCTTTGATAAAGCAAATTCTGCAAATGTACTTGCACAACAAGCATATAATGCTGCAAACATTGCAAACTCAGGAATTGTAAGTACCGCATATGCACAATCAAATGCTGCTTACGACAAAGCAAATAGTGCAAATGTTTTAGCACAAGCCGCCTTCGACAAAGCAAATACTGATAACACTTTTATCACAATAACATCAGGTTCGCATGGTAATACAACTTATGTTCCTGTTATTACTGTTGCGGCCAATGGTCGTATCAGTTCAATTAGTAATACTATAATCACTGGTTTTGCTAATGAAGCATATGGCAATGCATCTTTTGATAAAGCAAACTCTGCGAATGTGCTTGCACAAGCTGCCTTCAATCAAGCAAACACAGGAAACACTACTGCTAATAGTGCCAATGTTTCTGCGTTAGCCGCTTTCAATAAAGCAAATAGTGCCAATGTACTTGCACAAAACGCATATGATTACGCAAATACAATTTCTATTTCTTTAAACAATGCATTTATTACTGCATCCAGAAATACTGCCAATGCAGCTTTTGTACAAGCAAATGGTGCGTACAATGCCGCCAATACTGCCGTATCAACTGCATCACTTTCTTGGTTAACTGCTAACTCATCACAAGTAACTGCCAATGCAGCTAATACTGTTGCACAAGCCGCATTTACTCAAGCGAACATTGCGACACCTGCGTTCACACAAGCAAATACGGCAAACACAAATGCAATTAATGCTGGCACTTATGCCAATGCAGCTTTCTCTAAGGCAAACTCTGCGAATGTATTAGCACAACAAGCATTTGACCAAGCGAATACTGCTGTGTCTGGTTACAATCAGGCAAATACTGCAACTACACTTGCACAATCTTCATACGATTTTGCAAACACAGTAAACACTTATGCCTACTCTGCATATGCAACAGCAAATATAACAACTTCAATATTCACAAAAACAAATTCTGCATTTGATACTGCGAATACTGCACTTGTATTAGCTGGACAAGCAGTTAGTTATGATAATCAGGCAGATGGTGCTTTTACGAAAGCAAATGCCGCTTTTGACCAAGCAAATACAGCGACAATAACTGCACAAGCTGCGTTTGATAAGGCAAATACAGATAATACATTCATTTCTATTGCCGCAGGAACTTATGGTAACGCAACGATAGTTCCAGTAGTTACTGTTGCAGCTAATGGTCGTATCAGTTCAATTTCTAATACTGCAATATCATTTACTGCAAATACTCTAGTTTATGTTGGTACTGCACCATCTACAAATAAAGGTGCATCTGGTGACACAAAAGGTATGGTATATCTTGCCAATAATTATTTCTATTATTGCACTTCAACCTATACTACAGGTTCTGCCAATATTTGGAGTAGAATTGCTTCGTCTGACGCTTGGTAATGACAGATAAATAAAACACTATGTCGAATAATTATACTTCAAAGAAATTAGCGTTCAATAACGCTGAACAGTTCAAAGAGTCATTCTATGAACCAGAACCAACAACGATTGGTTATGTGTTTTTGGGTAACAGTATTGGATACACAAATGAAGATACACCGGATGTAATTACCGATACTGTATATAACGAAAAAGATATTTGGCAAAATATGTTTGCAGCCAAAAAAGTTACTGGTAATGATGTTGAGTTAGTTTTGCCAAAAGTTGAATGGACAGGTAGTACAAAGTATAGAGAATTTGATGATACTATTCAATTGTCAGATTTGATATCATCTAATACTACACAAAATTTAAAACCAATGTATGTGATAACAACAAATAGAAATGTTTACATATGTTTGTCTAACAACTCTTCTGCAAACTCTACAGTTGAACCAAGTGGTAAAAATTTAAGTGCAAATGGTAATATTCAAACTGCTGATGGTTATCTCTGGAAGTATTTGTACAATATTAAACCAACAAACAAGTTTTTATCAAACAATTGGATTCCAGTTCCAACATCTACTGCAAAACTAGATTATGATACAACTCCTATTATTGCTGTTGATGGTGAATTGAATCATTTGATTTTAACATCTGGCGGTAATGGTTATGTTCACAGTAACATTTTTGTTACATCATTCACTACTGGTTGTACAATTCTTACTGTGGCAAATACAACGAATTTAGCAGCAAATATGTCTGTTTCCGGAACAGGCATTGGTGGTGGCGCACATATCACAACAGTTGATAATATAAATTCTTTAATCACACTATCGACACCAACAACAACTACAGGTGGTGGCGCAAACAACTTGCTGGCAATCTCTACAAGAATTTACATTGAAGGTGATGGTACTTCTGCTATTGCATCTCCAGTATTAACAGGTAATCAAATTTCAGAAATTGTGTTGACAACCTATGGTAAAGGATACAATAGGGCAAATATATCATTTTATGGTACAGGAACTGGCGCAGCTGCAAGAGCAGTTCTTCCTCCTAAATTTGGTCATGGTTACAATTCTGCAAAAGAATTAGATGCAACTAATGTGATGATTTCTATGAAAATTGGTGAAGTTGATGCGACTGAGGGTGGAGTTATTTCCACAGATACTTCATTCAGACAGTACGGATTACTTAGAGACCCGTATAAATATGGTGAAACATCACAAGCAAATAACGCAACTTCTAATACTGTAATTTCACAAACAACTAATGTATCACTTATTGCTGGCAGTCTATATAACCTAGATGAGTTTGTATATCAGGGTACATCAACATCTCCCACATTTAGTGGTTATGTTCATGCAGAAACTTCAAATGAAGTTAGATTAATAAAAGTAAAAGGAACTATTGCTATTGGTTCACCGTTAAAGGGTATTGCAACTAATCCAACAGGAAGAACTGTTGTTACTGCTACTTCACCAGAATTTGAACCATTTACAGGCGATGTTTTATATGTTGAAAATATTACAAAAACACAAAGAACTGAAGGACAAGCTGAGAGTCTCAAGTTTGTCATTAGATTTTAGAGGAAAAAATAGTTCATGTCTCTGAATACAAATTTTAATGTAAATCCATATTATGATGATTTCGATGAGGATAAGAAATTCCTCAGAATGTTGTTTAAGCCAGGTTATGCTGTTCAGGCTAGAGAACTAACTCAACTCCAAACTATTCTACAAAAACAAGTCGAAAGATTTGGTAATCATGTATTTCAAAATGGTTCTGTAGTTACTGGTGGGCAAACATTCTTACAAGATTGTACTTACATAAAATTAGATGCCGCTTACTCAGGCACAAACATTACTGCCAATACTTTTATTGGCCAAACAATTCTTTCAGTAGATGAATCAAAAAGAGCAGAAGTAATTAAAGTTTACCCAGCTGATGAAGGCACTGGTGATCCAGCAACCTTGATGGTAAAACAATTATATGGTGATGCATTTACTTCTTCCGAATCAATCAAAACAAACGAAACATCTCCATACTATGCAAACATCTCTTCTTCTGGTGTAGGCACAGGTCAAATTTTCTCTGTTACTGAAGGTGTATTTTATTATGAAGGTTTGTTCATTAAGAATGATGCACAGACTATTGCAACTTCAAAATATAGCAATACAACTGCAAATGCAAGAATTGGTTTTGAAATCACCGAATCCGTTGTTGTTCCAACTTCAGACACTTCATTATTGGATCCAGCACAAGATGCATCCAACTATCAAGCTCCTGGTGCAGACAGATATAAGATTGTTTTAAATCTTGCAACAAGAAGTTTAGATTCAACTGATACAGTTCAGTTTATTAATTTGTCCAGAGTTGAAAATGGTTATCTAACAAGAAAATCAACATTCCCAATTTACTCTGTATTGGAAGATACACTTGCAAGACGAACATACGATGAGTCTGGTAACTATACAACAAAACCATTTAAGATTTCGTTAGATACTAACTCTGCGAATTCTGCAAACATGGATATTATTTTGTCTCCAGGCAAAGCATATGTTTTTGGATATGAGTATGAAACAATTTCTCCATCTGTTATTACAGTTGAAAAACCAAGAAATACAGAATCAATAAACAATAAGCAATTAACTGCTGATTATGGTAATTTCATATACACTACTGGTCACTATGGCACTTGGCCAATCAATAATCTCGCAACAGTAGATTTGCATTGCGTTTCAAATGCATCTATTAATTTAACATCAACAGCATCAATCACTAACACTAAGATTGGTACTGCAAGAGTTAAATCAGTTTCATATGATTCTGCATCAAACACATCCAACTCAGCAACTTATTCTTATAAAACATTCTTATTTGATGTAAGAATTGGTTCGTTGACTGGAACAGTAAAGTCAGCAAATTCTGGTAATGTTACAATTGGTAATACTACCGCAGGTCAAATTTTCTCTTCTGTAACAGACGCTTACAAAGGTGCCAAAATAAGAATTACTGCTGGTCCAGGCACAGGTGAAACTGCAAAATATATCAGTTCATTTAATGCATCTACACAATTATTAACATTATCTTCAAACTTTATTACGACACCAACTAGTGCATCTACTTGGGCAATTGATTTTGAATTTAATGATGTTGAATCTGTTGCAACATTCTCTTCAACAACAAGAGTTAACTCTGCTGATATTGATAATCGTTCAAAAGCTTTAACATCAACATATCAAGATGCATACTTAACTGATGCATCATTTGAACCTCCAATTTTTAATTTGGGTCAACAATACATTACTCAAGGCACAATTGGTGATTTTTCATACTCATATAAGAGATTGTATGAAGGTCAAACATTTGTTAGCTCAGAATCTCCAGCACTAACTGTTGAATCTGGTGCAAATCTTGGTAGTGCTTCTTCTACTTCATTGAAGGCAGAAAAATATCAAGTTGTTGTTACCGCTGCAGGTACTTCGCCATATGCAGTAGGCTCAACTGTTCCTGCTGATAAGATTACAACTGTTAATACAACAAGTAAAAAATTAACAATTGAAAATGCTAACAATATGACTGCCAACATTGTGGCGACTATTGATTACTCATTAGCATCTGGTAGCCCAGCAAAATCAAAAACATTGGTTCCTGCGGCCGCTGCAGTTCAAAATTCTGGTGGTGAAACAATTAACTCTAGTGGTGTAATTGTATTTGCAAATTCGTCTGCAAGTCAAACAACAATCCAAGCAAACAATGTTATTAAGACTCCAGATACAGCACAATCATTGTATGTTTCTGATGTTATTGAATTAGTTTCTGTGTACGATTATGCTAATACGGCAACTTCACCAACTATTGCTAACACTGGTTACACAGATGTTACCTCAAGATATGTGTTAGACAATGGTCAAAGAGATTCATTCTATGACCATGCATCAATTAAACTGAAACCAGGATATCCTGCGCCAGTTGGACCATTAGTTGTAAGATATAACAGATATTCATCTTCTGGTGCTGGTCTGTTCTCCGTTGATTCTTATCCAACTTATGGCACTATACCAACATATACTTCACCAACATCTGGCAAAGAATACAAACTAAGAGATTCTTTAGATTACAGACCAGTTAGAAAAAATGGTACAAACGCACTTGACGGAACAACTGTAACAACAACATTTGATGTTGATATTACAACAACTGGTCCTAAGATTCCTGCTAACGGTGATGATATCACACTTGACTTCTCTTACTATTTACCAAGAGTTGATAAAGTTGTATTGAACAAAAACAAAACATTTGAGGTTCTTAAAGGTTCTCCTTCGTTAACGCCAATTCAACCAAAAGATAAAGACGATGCAATGAATCTTTATATTTTGACTGAACCGCCTTATGTTGCAAATACTGCCGATATTTCAGTACAGTACATTAACAATCGCCGCTATACAATGCGAGACATTGGTGGTATTGAAAAGAGAATCGAAAACTTAGAATACTACACATCATTGTCATTACTTGAACAAGATGCTGTAAACAAACAAGACTTAACTATTCTTGATAGCACAAACTTACCAAGATTTAAAAATGGTATTATTGTTGACGCTTTCAAAGGCCATTCTGTTGCTGATGTTACCTCTACTGAGTATGCAGCTTCTATCGACCCAACAAACCAAGAACTAAGACCATCATTCAACATCTCATCAAGAATGTTGACATTTGATGCTGCTAATTCATCTGGTTATTTACAGACAGGACCATTTGTTACTGTTGCAGCTGCAAACGCAGTATTCGTAACACAAGATTTGGCATCAAAAGCAATCAACATTAATCCATTCAATGTTGTTAACTATCTTGGTAAAATAACTTTGAATCCAGCATCTGATGTTTGGGTAGACACAACAAGAAAACCTGATGTACTTGTCAACTTAAATGGCGATAAAGATGCATGGGACTTTGTTTTAGGTGCAGTTAATTCTTCTCCATATGCAATTGAATGGGGCAACTGGCAAACTTTATGGAGTGGAACAAGTTCTACAAGACAAAACTTAACAGACGGAAGATTAACTCAACAAAACTTTGCTAGGATTACAACAACTACAACTTCTGCCGAAACAAGAAGTGGTGTTAAAACACAAGCATCAACAGGAACAATCACACAATCTATTGGTGACCGCATCGTTGATGTGTCTGTAATTCCTTATATGAGAGCAAAGTCTGTATTGTTTACTGCAACAGATTTTAAACCTGATACTGTATTGTATCCTTTCTTTGATAATACAACTGTAGAAAAGTATGTTGCTAGAGCAAATAAATTTGTATTAGAACAAAACAAACTTGGATATAATACAAAGACTGCAAACACAGAAACAGTTACAGTTTACAATAATGGAACAGCCGCTTCTATCGGTAGTGCTGTTGTTGTAAAAACATCCAACAATGCTGTATTTGTTGTTAACATTAATCCAACTAGTGCTTTCAATGTTGCCAGTGCAAACTTGATTGGTGCAACAACAGGAACTTCTGTACGAATTTCTGGTTACGAACACTATTCTGGTAGAGTAAATGCAGCCGCTTCATCGACAGTTACATTGTCAATCGATGCGACTGGTGCATTAAATGAAGGTTACTATGCAAACACTTCGAACAGTAATATCATTTCCATTGTAAGTGGTACTGGTGCTGGTCAACAAAGAACAATCAGTTCATATGTTGCCGCTACAAGAGTTGCAACAGTATCTTCTGCATGGACTACAACTCCAGACACAACTTCTGTTTACTCAATTGGTAGACTAACAACAACAAGGTCTGGAGATGTTGTTGGTATCTTAAATATTCCAACTTCTACTTTCCGTGTTGGTGAAAAACTATTCAGATTGATAAACACATCTGCTGGTGATATTGCTTCATCTACAACAAATGGTGATGCATCATTCTTTGCACAAGGTTTATTACAAACTGTAGAGAACACAATTGTTTCAACAACTACACCTATAATTCAAAGAACATCTGTTAGTGATAGTAGAGTTACTACAACAACGAGTTCACAAGATGTTCCAGTTGCCGGCTGGTGGGATCCACTTGCACAAACATTCTTAATTGCACCTGCACAACATGGCCAAGGCATTTACCTTGAAAAGATTCGTGTTTGTTTTAAAACGAAACATGATTCTGCGCCAGTTACATTACAACTAAGACCTACTGTCAATGGTTACCCATCTTCGACAACTGTATATCCATACGGTTCAGTTACACTAACACCAGATAGAGTGAATGTAACAGATGCGCCAGATTTAGATGACCCAACAAAATATACAGACTTTGTGTTTGATACACCAATCTATATGTTGCCTGGAGAACATTCATTTGTTCTATTGTCAAACTCTAATGGATATGAAGCATATGCAGCCGAGATTGGTAAGTTAGATTTAGTTTCTGGTCTACAGATATCCGAACAACCATATGGTGGTTCATTCTTCCAATCACAGAATGGTTCTACTTGGACTGCTGACCAAAATCTTGATATGACATTTAGAATATATCAAAAAGTGTTCAGTACATCACCTGCGGTTGCACAGTTCTTAATTGATAAACCTAGTTCGAATCTTGTATATGATTTGATGCACACAATTACATCTGAGATTACAACTGCAAATAATTTCTTAACTTATTCATTCTTATCAGAAAAAGCAACTGGTGGATTAACTAGTTTCATTGATATCAATGCAAGAGAAGATTATACAATGGATGATGCTAGTGGCCGCCGTGTGTTAAATCCAACAACCGGTAATACTACTTACATTCTCAAAGCAACAATGTCAACAACAAATCCTGATATCTCACCAACATTAGATACAACAAGATTTGGTGTGATTTTAGTTGATAACTACATTAATAATTTACCATTGTTGAATTCAAACTTTGCAATCACTACAATAGGTTCTGGTTACACTGGCAATACTGCCGTGACTATTTCCGGTGGCGGTGGTTCTGGTGCAAACGCATACGCTGTTGCAAATGTAACAACTGGTAATATTACTAGTATCATTGTTGATGTTGGTGGTTCTGGCTACACAACTTCTCCAACAATCACAATCAATGCGCCTCCAGTTGCTGGTGGAAATACTACTGCTGTTGTTACTTACAATGGTGAAGATAAAAAATCTGGTGGTAATAGTGCAGTAAGATACATAACAAGAAAAGTAACTTTGGCAGATGGATTTGATTCCGGTGACTTGAGAGTTTACTTAACTGGTTACAAACCATCCGGTTCAAGCATCTATGTCTACTATAAGATTCTCTCTGCTTCTGACGGTGGTATTTTTGATGATAAGAACTATCAGTTAATGACACAACTTGGTAATCCAAACTTTGTGTCAACAAGTTATAATGACTTCCGTGAATTAGCATTTGCACCAGGAGTTTCTGGTGCCGCAAATAATTCAATCTCTTATACTTCAGGTTCAACTGCATTTAACACATTTAAAACTTTTGCAATTAAAGTTGTGTTAGTTGGTTCAGATACTACAGATGTTCCTAGAGTCAGAGATTTAAGAGCAATTGCTTTGCCTGCAGGTTCTTAATATGACAACTCATGTACGAATCGATGATACTGCTTTAATACGGGATATTCATTCCAAGGCAATTCTAAATACAGATAGAGCTGGTCTGGATGAATATCTAATGAAAAGAGAGATTGCAAAAAAACAACAAGCGGACCAAGTAAACACTAAAGACCGTTTGGATAAA
>Ga0214921_10008216_pt1 | contig 13628 bp, 11 predicted proteins | sample LL1505_MetaG_FD_177992 | JGI IMG/M metagenome (GOLD analysis project Ga0214921, IMG submission 177992) | Freshwater microbial communities from Lake Lanier, Atlanta, Georgia, United States - LL-1505 | ecosystem: Environmental > Aquatic > Freshwater > Lake | place: USA: Georgia | collected... | reverse complement strand
GCCAACCACGACGATTACGCAGTTAAGGAAGGCTTCGAGCGAGTCGACAAAACGATCTTAAAGCGGTTCTCAGGGGGCCCAAGATCCGACGTCAGCCTCCTCGGCTGGCGTTCCAACCACTAACAACACGGGCCGATCCTCAGCCGCAGGCTCATGGACCAAACCAGCGGCCAGGGCACCCAAAGTCGTCCGCATGATCCACTGGTCGGGCCGGGTTGCAGCATGAACCAGTGCCACGGCTGTCGCGGGGGCAAAACCCTGCTCCAGGAGGGCCGCAGCACTCGCCGAGGCAACGTGCGACGCCATGTACAGGACAGCCGTATCGTCAGGTTCGAGCCACCGGGCCCATCCGTGGTTAGGCGCTTCTCCGCGCCCGGTACGCGGGGTGGCAATCACTACGCGCCGCGACCGACCACGTCGCGTCAGGCTCCGTCCAAGAAGGGCCGCAGCCGCCGTAGCCGCCGTCACCCCAGGAACGATTTCCCAGGGAATCTGAGCGACATTGAGCGCTGCAATTTCCTCATCAAGCCGCCCAAACAGCGTCGGGTCGCCCCCCTTAAGCCGAACGACAACCGCGTGTTCCCGCGCTGCACCCACCAAAAGCCGGTCAATTTCGGACTGTTCAGTCGACTCGCGTGCATACCGTTTGCCGACCAGAACCTTTTGAGCCTGCGGCGCGTGATCGAGCACCTCAACCCCAACCAGCGCGTCATACAAGACAAGATCTGCCTTCTCGAGTACCCTGAGCGCGCGCAGGGTCAATAGGTCTGCTGCGCCTGGGCCAGCCCCGACAAACCAGACCTTACCGGGCAACTGAGTGGCCTGAAGCGCCGTGCCCCCTGACCCACCTATTGGCGTAATACCCCAGCCCCCACGGTGATGTCCGTCACTTCATCAATCAACAAGAAGCGCGAGCCCACCCCAAGTCGTTCATGCGCGCCGACACGGTCAACCGGTAAGGGTTCGTGAAGTGCGAAACGGACCTTCGCGAGGTCATTCGCCTGAACAGAACCCTGAACAGAACCCAGTTCGTCGGCGACGGGTTGCGGCTTCAAGGACTCGACATCGATCAGAGCCTCAATCGCGCTCACTTCAGCCCGCACCGATCGAGTCCCCATTTTGAACAAAAATCGGTCGCCCGAACGCAAGGCCTGATCTGAAAACCAGCAGATCTGAGCCACCAGGTCTTCGACCAGAGCGGGCTGTTGATGGGTGCTGGCTGAAACGAGCCAATCACCGCGGGATACGTCGACCTCGCGATCCAATCTTAAGGTCACCGAACGGCCAGCCTGAGCCACCATCAAACGCTGATCACCGAGGCAAATCTGGGCGACCCGCGCCCGCTGTAACGTCTGCTCCCGTTGAACCAACACTTCATCGCCCACGTGAACGGTTCCAGCTTCGATCCGACCGGCAAAACCGCGGAAATCAGGATCAAACTCAGGAGCGCCACGAATCACCCATTGCACCGGGAAGCGCAAAGGCAGTGCTGCTGCTCCTGAATCAATCACGCCATTGCGCTCGTCAGCGAGCGGGCGTTCAAGAACTTCAAGCAGCGTTGGCCCCTGATACCAGGCCATCTGATCGCCGCGGAACACCACACCGTCCCCGGTGAGTGCCGAGACTGGCACTGCGATGACCTCCGGCAATCCGAGGGGTTCGCACCAGGCCGAGAACTCTCTCGAAATCTCTTCAAATCGAGCTTGTGACCAGTCAACCAGATCGATCTTATTGACGGCGAGAACGATACGTTTGAGTCCAAGCCATCCACAGACGGCCGCGTGGCGATGGGTTTGCGGCAACAGACCCTTGCGTGCGTCGACCAGCAACACCGCAACATCTGCATTACTCGCACCGGTCACCATGTTGCGGGTGTACTGCTCATGTCCCGGACAATCCGCGACAATGAATTTGCGTTGGGCGGTATTGAAATAACGGTAGGCAACATCAATCGTGATTCCCTGCTCGCGCTCCGCCATCAATCCATCGGTTAGCAGGGACAGATCGGGTTCGGCCTGACCGCGGCGCTGCGAAGCCGCAGAAATCGCAACGACCTGATCCTCAAAAACCGCGCGGGTATCCCAAAGCAATCGCCCGATCAAAGTGCTCTTGCCGTCATCGACAGAGCCAGCCGTTACAAATCGGGTCAGCATTTAGAAGTACCCCTCACGTTTGCGTTTCTCCATGGAGGCCTCGTCCGTCGCGTCGTCCATTCGCGTCGCGCCCCGCTCCGTGACACTCGACAAGAGGGTCTCGGCAATAATTTCAGCCTCGGTCGAGGCCGTACTTTCGACCGGACAGGTACAAGTGATGTCCCCCACCGTGCGGAATCGAACCGATATCCGCTCAACTGGCTCACCAGGCTCGGCCGGTGTCACATCCGTGACCGCGACGATTCTGCCAGCACGGCGGACGACATCGCGCAGATGGGACCGATACAGCGTCGGCAGCTCGATCTGTTCGCGCGCGATGTACTGCCAGACATCGAGTTCGGTCCAGTTACTGATGGGAAAGACTCGCAAATGCCCCCCAGCCGACACCCGCGCATTCCAGAGGTTCCAGAGCTCAGGACGCTGGTTGCGAGGATCCCAGCGCCCAAACCGATCGCGCACCGAGAACACTCGCTCTTTGGCACGGGCTTTTTCTTCATCGCGACGGGCACCGCCAAAACAGCAATCGAACCCGTAAGTCTTGATCGCATCGAGCAAGGTCACAGACTGTGCCGCGTTGCGTGAACCGTCCGGATCCGCCATGCGAACCCGCCCCGTGCGGATCGATTCCTCGACACTCGCGACAATCAGGCGCTCGCCCAGCTCCGCCACTCGGGCGTCCCGAAAAGCAATTACTTCTTCGAAGTTATGCCCGGTATCGACATGCATCAACGGAAATGGAAACCGACCGGGCCTGAAGGCTTTTTCGGCCAGGCGCAACACCACGGCCGAGTCTTTGCCACCTGAGAACAACAGGACCGGGTTCTTCCGCTCAGCCACCGCCTCACGCAAAATGTGAATGCCCTCGGCCTCGAGATCATCCAGGTGATCATTGATCATTCGTGGGCTCCTGTGGCGTGCAGACCGCACTCACGGGTAGCCCCTTGCTCCCACCACCACCGTCCGGCGCGAACCGCCTCGCCCGGAGCAATTGACCGGGTGCACGGCGCGCAGCCAACACTCGGGTAGCCCTGATCGTGGAGCGCGTTAACCGGAACGTCGTGCTTCGCCAAAAAGGCGTCCAGTGTGGCATCCGACCAATCATGCAGCGGCGCGCACTTCGGGATGCCGGTAAACGCGTCATGCGCGATCGGCTCGATGTCGCCACGCATTTCACCATGTGCGCGACGCAGCCCGGCAATCCAGACCGACTGCCCTTGCAGCGCACGGCGCAGCGGCTCTAACTTACGAATTTCACAACAATGCTTGCGCTGAGAAACACTTTCGCGAAATCCATTGATGCCGTTGATGGCCACCCATTGTTCAACCGCTGCCGCCTCGGGGAAAAGCACTCGAATTCGGAGCCCATACCGTGCTTCAGTCTGCGCAATCAGATCGAGCGTCTGCGGCGGCAAACGCCCGGTATCCAGTGTAAAAATCGAGATCGGGAACTTTTCGCGGGCAATCAGGGCGGTCATCGCCTGGTCTTCTTTGCCCATACTGGACGCGAGTGCTGCGGGGCCGTAGGCGATGGCTTTTCTGAGCCACCCAATCGCACTAGCCTCAAAGTCAGCCAGGTCAGGCGTGGGGACAACCCGCTCGACCCGTCGCCAGAGCGGCAGGGTCTCATCCCACGACGCCTGATAGCGCACCGGATTGTCGGTCAATGCGGCAACGGTGGCTTCGAGGTTCTGATCCTCCCGTAATGCGAAGTGATCGAAACCTACCCGCGCCATCGCAAAAATCTGATCCTGCAAGACATCACCGACCGCCCACAAGGGGCCGGTCCAGCCATAACGAACCCTTAGACGCTGGGCGATCGTCAGGCCACGACCGTCGGTAAATTTGGGGAATCGGGCGGCCAGTGCAGCGAACTGATTCAGATCTTCAGCAATGGTGTCTGGATTTTCGTTGGGCTGAAACTCCAGGCCCAGGCGCTTACCCAGGAGGGTGGCACCCTGCTCTTGCCACTGTCCCAGGGTCAGCCAAGTCAGACCGGGATCAACCTCCAGAACCTGACCGCGGCCGTCAATGAGTTTCTGCATAAACCGCCTCGCGAAAAGGAGCCTGCCCGATTCGGGCCAGCGTCTCGTTAAAACGCTCATCACGAGATACCCGTTGCGCCAGGTAAGTCCGGACAACCTTCTCCACGGCATCGGGTACTTCTTCGGCCGAGAACGACGGGCCAATCACCTTGCCAATCGCTGCCTCGGGACCTTGCGTCCCGCCGAGCGTCACCTGGTACCACTCTTCACCATTCTTGTCGACCCCAAGAATGCCGATCTGGGCAATGTGATGGTGCCCACAAGAATTGATACAACCCGAGATATTCAGTTCCATCTCGCCGATATCGAACAAGTCATCCAGGTCCTCAAAACGGGCCCGAATGGCCTCGGCGACAGGGATCGAGCGCGCGTTCGCGAGTGCGCAATAGTCGCCTCCAGGGCACGCGATCATGTCCGTCAAGAGCCCAATGTTGGGCGTCGCCAGCCCGGCCGCCTTCAGCGCCGCAAAAAGGACTGGCAGGCTGGAACGGCGTACGTCGGGCAACACCAGATTTTGGTGATGGGTCACGCGAATCTCACCAAACCCATGTTGTTCGGCAAGGTCTGCCACCAATCGCATTTCGGCCGATGTGGCATCCCCCGGTGGCTTGCCAGCACGCTTGAGGGAGACCGTCACTGCCGCATAGCCAGCTTGCCGATGCGCGTGCACATTACGGGTCAACCAACGCTCGAAACCAGGCTGGGCCTGGACCGCCACGCCGATGGTCTGAGCATCGGCGGCCAGGGTCTGCGCATCCGCGGGCAGGTAGGGTGGCGGGGCGAACTGACTAACAACACGCTGGATCTCCGCCTCTGTCAGTTGACTAGGCCCGCCAGCAAGACTTGCATACTCCGCCTCAACCGCACGTGTGAAGGCCTCAGCCCCCATCTCGCGGACCAGGATTTTGATGCGGGCCTTATAGGGGTTATCACGACGACCGTCGGCGTTATAGACCCGCAAAATCGATTCAACATAAAGCAATAGTTCTGGCGCAGGTAACCAGCTTCGGATCCGGGTTCCGATGACTGGCGTACGTCCAAGCCCGCCGCCGGCCCAGACCTCGAACCCCACATCGCCAGCGGGACTCAACACTGCCCGCAGACCAATGTCATGGACCTGAACCGCGGCACGATCGGCCTCGCTCGCGGTCACCGCGATCTTGAATTTCCGCGGTAGCGCCGAAAACTCGGGATGAAAGGTGCTCCATTGGCGCAAGATTTCGCACCAGGGCCGCGGATCGAGAATCTCGTCGGGTGCGACACCGGCGAAATGATCGCTCGTCACGTTGCGCACGCAATTCCCACTGGTCTGAATCGCATGCATCTGGACCTGAGCAAGCGCCGCCAAAATATCGGGCGTATCTTCGAGCCGGGGACCGTTGAGCTGGAGGTTTTGTCGGGTGCTGAAGTGGCCCCACCCTTGATCCCAACGCTCGGCAATATCACCAAGCGCCCGGAGTTGGCGCCCCGAGAGTGTTCCATAGGGAATGGCAATCCGCAGCATGGGCGCATGACGCTGGATATAGAGGCCATTCTGAAGCCGCAACGGGCGAAATTCGTCTTCGGACAGTTCGCCGGCCAGGAAGCGTCGGGTCTGGTCGCGATAACGCGCGACTCTGTCGTCCACGATGCGTTGATCGTATTGGTCGTATTGGTACATGGGGATCGCAGGATAGAAGTTCCGCAGCCGGGCAGTGTCCGCTGTTTTGCGTCGCAGGGAAACCAATTCGATCTGCTCTATTCATTACCAAAAAGCATTTAGAATTACGCCACCGACACTTAGAATCATAAAACCTGATGAATCTCCAGCGCCTGCGCTATCTCCGGGAAATCGCTCGCCGAGATCTCAACCTGACGGCGGCGGCGGCGGCACTGCACACATCTCAGCCTGGTGTCAGCCGACAGATCCTGGAACTCGAAGAAGAATTGGGCTGCCAGATTTTCGAGCGTCGAGGCCGCAGACTCGCGAGCCTGACCGAACCCGGTCGCGCGGCGCTAGCGATCGCAGAGCGCGTGCTCGACGATGTCGAAGCCCTTCGGCGGGTGGGTCGTGAATGGACCGACAGCGCGGCCGGCACACTCACCATCGCGACCACCCACACCCAGGCCCGCTACACCCTGCCCGCCGTGGTGGCAAAGTTCAGACAAGATCACCCGCGCGTCGCGGTCACACTCCGCCAAGGTGACCCGGAACAGGTGGTTCGGTCGGTTCTTGAGGGCAAGGCCGACCTTGCCATTGCGACCGAGACGGTCAGTCGGGTTGAACAACTGCGGGCCAGCCCTTTTCTGGAGTGGTCGCACGTCGCAGTGATGCCGCCGGAGCACCCGCTCGCCACGGAATTCGCCCACCAATCCACCGGCACGATCAGCGTCGCCAATCTGGCTCAATTTCCCCTTCTGACCTACGACGCAGCCTTTGCCGGACGCAACACGATTGACCTTGTCTTTGCAGACGCAGGGCTGTCACCTGAAATGGCGATCAGCGCCCTGGACGCCGATGTAATTAAAACCTATGTACGCCTGGGACTGGGGGTCGGACTTATTGCTTCGGTCGCATTCGATCCGATTGCCGACCACCCTCTGATTGCGTTGGATTGCCGTCACCTATTTGGCACCAAAACCAGTTTTGTCGCCCTGCCGGCCGACCGAACCCCGCGGCGATTCGTGACCCGCTTCGTTGAATTACTCACCGGGAAGTCGCCCAATCAAGCCTAAACGTGTAATGTTCCGCCCGGGAATGTCAGCGCCCAGTCTCCTGTCTTATTTTTTAATAAAACCCCTAGGAATTCAAAATGCTTAAAGGCAAAACGGCACTCATCACTGGCTCGACGAGCGGAATCGGCCTCGGAATCGCAGAAGGCCTCGCAAAAGAAGGCGTTAACTTGGTTCTGAATGGATTTGGCGATGCAGCCGAAATCGAAGCGCTCCGCGTACGTCTGGAAAACACCTACCACGTCAAAGCGATCTACGACGGCGCCGACATGAGCAAAGGCGAGCAGATCGAAGCAATGATGAAGCACGCCGCCGAAACCTTTGGTGGTGTTGACATCCTCGTCAATAACGCCGGCATTCAGCATGTCTGCCCGATTGAGGAATTCCCGGTCGCCAAATGGGATGCAATTATTGCAATCAACCTGAGCTCGGCATTCCACACGACCCGCCTTGCTGTGCCCTACATGAAAGAAAAGCATTGGGGCCGGATCATTAACATCGCTTCTGCGCACGCGCTGGTCGCTTCGCCGTTCAAATCAGCCTATGTCGCAGCCAAGCACGGCATCCTTGGCCTGACCAAGACCGTTGCGCTCGAAGTGGCAACCCACGGCGTGACCGTCAACGCTATTTGCCCGGGCTATGTCCTGACCCCGCTGGTCGAGAAACAGATCCCCGACACCGCAAAAGCCCGCGGGATGACCGAAGAGCAAGTTAAACGGGATGTGCTACTGGCCGCGCAACCGACCAAGCAGTTCGTGACCGTTGAGCAAATTGCTGGCACAACGATTTTCCTGTCGTCGGATGCTGCGGCTTCGATCACCGGCACCCACATCGCTGTTGAAGGCGGCTGGGTTGCGCACTAAGTACTAAGGCACTCGCTAGACGCGAGCAGTACGCGCAGTCGGCGGCCAAGACGGCCATCGCTGCTCAAAAAACCGCCGCCCCTCAATTTTCTGAGCCAGGCAGCGGTTTTATTTTAGATCAACGCCGATTTAGAGCTAATCAAGCGCCAATTCAGCGGCCATCCTCGCGGTGCACGTCATGCACCGTCATCCCGATGGACTGATCTGGCAACTTGAGCCAGTCAGGGTGCGATAGCGTCCGGCGCGCATCTTCGAGACCTGCGGCCCAATGCTCGCGCATGGTCCACTTCGAGAATTCATAGTCTTTGGAATCACCCTCGTAATCCGCGTGATGGTAAATCAGCTGTAACACGTTGATTTGCGGCGTGTCCTGAAGCTCCTCCAGCATCAACTTATCTGCCGCTGTCCATTTGGCGGGGTCAATCCGACTGAGCGCGTCGCGCAGCTGGATCTGTAGGTCATGAATCTTCTTGTAACGAGTTGTCGCGTTACGGGTCCGGCTCGAAAACATGATGTCCTTCTGACGTGACATCACTTCAGGCATGGTCTTGGGCATGTCCCCGCGAGCATTGAAAAGGTCAACCTGAAAGACCAGTGCCTGATGCAGTTTATGGAGTTCGAGCAGATACTGCAGCGGCGTGTTCGAGACGATTCCGCCATCCCAATAAAACTCGGAACCGATCTTCATTGCTGGGAAGGCTGGCGGCAGGGCGCCGCTGGCCATGATGTGCTCTGGGCCTAGACGTTCGAGCGCGGTATCAAAGTACTTGTAGTTTCCGGTTCGAACATTGACCGCACCGACGCTCAGACGATGACTACTGCTGTTGAGAATATCCCAGTCGATGAGGCTGTTGAGATGATCCTTGAGATCACTGGTGTCATAGTGACTGGTCGCACCGGCCTGACCAGCAACCTGCTGCCACGGGCTCAACATTCTGGGTTTGTAGAACCCCGGGATCCCGGAAATCATCGACATGAAGGCGCTCGTCATATTGTGAAACGTGCGCATGTCGTCGTTCCCGGCCAAATGGCTGGCATAGCCATGGTCGGTGACGGTTTCCCAGAACTCTTTGAGCTTGGCGACACGATCTTCGGGCTTGTTACCCGCAATAATTGATGCGTTAATCGCACCGATGGAAACACCTGACATCCAGTTTGGCTCGATCCCGGCTTCGCTTAAGCCCTCAAAAACTCCAGCCTGGTAAGACCCCAGTGCGCCACCACCCTGAAAAACAAGCGCAATAAACTCGTAATTGCGCACTAGGAAAGAGATACTTTCACTCTTAACTCGGACTGAATGTTGACTCACGTTTTAACCCTAACTAAAAAAATCAGTAACGATAGGACTTCACTTTAAACGGTCCCGATTTGGAGACTCCGATATAAGCTGCTTGCTCATCAGACAATGCTGTCAATTGCGCGCCAACCTTTTTCAGGTGAAGTCTGGCAACCTGTTCGTCAAGCCGTTTAGGCAAGGGGTGAACCTGGCCCACTTGATAATGTTCAGGGTTTCTAAATAGGTCGATCTGTGCAATCACTTGATTTGTAAATACTCCGGACATCACAAAGCTCGGATGTCCAGAGCCACAACCTAAATTCACCAGACGGCCCTCGGCCAGCAAAATAAGTCGGCGGCCATCCGGGAAAACGACCTCATCCACCTGAGGCTTGACGTTTTGCCAGGTGCAACCACTAGCCTCACCCCGGATCGATGCAATATCGATCTCGTCATCGTAATGGCCCATGTTGCAAAGGATGGCCTCATCCTTCATCTGGTCCATATGGGCACGGGTAATAACCCGAGTATTTCCAGTCGTCGTGACAAAAATATCGCCCTGCGAAGCAGCCTGATCCATGGTCACCACGCGGTAACCCTCGAGAGCGGCCTGGAGCGCACAAATCGGGTCGATTTCAGTCACCCAGACCTGCGCAGACAACCCGCGCAGGGCCAATGCGCAGCCTTTGCCGACGTCACCGAAGCCAGCAACGACGGCCACTTTGCCAGCGATCATGACGTCAGTTGCCCGTTTGATCGAATCCACCAGGGATTCCCGGCAACCGTAGTAGCTGTCGAATTTCGCTTTGGTGACTGAATCGTTGACGTTGACCGCGCGGACCTTGAGGTGCCCATCACGACTGAGTTCCTCGAGGCGCAAGGCACCGGTATGGCTCTCTTCAGTCACGCCAATAATCTGGTCGAGTTGGCGCTGGTACCAACCCGGGTCATCGGCAAGCCGCACTCGAATCGCATCGAAGAACCAGCGCGCCTGATCGGAGTGATTGCTCTCCAGGATGGACGGGTCCAGCGCCGCCTGAGCACCCACATGGAGCAGAAACGTCGCATCACCACCGTCATCCAGAATCAGATTGGCGGCCCCGTGAGGGTTGTCGTCCGAAACCGGGAATTCAAAAATGCGATGCATGTACTCCCAGTAACGCGCCGGCGACTCGCCCTTGAACGCAAAAATATGATTGCCACGCGCCACCAGTGCCGCCGCGGCTTCGTCATGAGTTGACAACAGGTCGCTTGAGGCCCACCGCACGTCCGCCCCCAAGTCGCGGAGCGTCTCGACCAAAACCGCGGTCTGGATCGTCATATGAACCGCCCCAGCGATCCGGGCACCCTCTAGGGGTTTTTCGTTGCCAAACTCTGAACGCAGGGCCATGAGACCCGGCATTTCTTTTTGTGCAATTCGAATTTCCTTACGCCCAGTGTCCGCGAGCGTCGGATCGGCAATCCGAAAATCGGGCAGGAATTCGTCAAATCGATCCAGTTGAGTGTCCATGTTAATCCGCCGAAAAATCCACAAATAAGGGCAGATCGAAGGGTAACGCGTTTTGAAGTCGACTTGACGACAACGACCTAGCGACCATAACGATTGAATGGCCCACATCTTAAGACCGATCGTCCGCGGCAGGCCACCGATTCTTCCCTCATTCGTTGACGACGCGATCCATTACGCGCTTTCTAAGCGAACCTCCAACTCGCCCGAGTACCTATGCCCTTGACCCTGAGCAGATCCTTCACGCCTAACCCACCGGTATCCGCCAAATCGATAACCGACCGCCAACCGATTGATTGGCTGCGCCATACCGGGCATCAGGCATTTAACCAAAGCACCATGGCCGTTCGTTTGAACTTCGATTGGATGCGCCGAATGATTCTCGACGTTGGCAGTACCGCAGCTCAAATCGCTCCAAATCCAGGGGACTGGACCGCGAACTGGATCACCTTGGGGATTCGCCATCAAGCCAGCACCTCGGCTCTGACGCGTGCCCTCAAGCGCCAATCTGGAGCTGCGCTCAGGGCCTCGCTTCGTGCCTCCGTCAGCGCCTCGCCGACGCCCGCTGCAGACGATCTAGCACCGCAAACCATTCCGGCTCGGTCGGTGGACGTTCAATAACGATTCGTTCGGCGCCTACTAGATCGAATTCGCGCAACCGGGCGTAGAGCGACTGCTCAAAATCCACCGGCAACTCGGGGGCCCGATGCCAGATCAAATTCAACCGGGCGGCCAAGGCAATCGGCCGCTCGCGACGTGCCCAAACCACGAAGGGCTCGCCGGTATCGGCAATCACCCCGAGCCGGAACAGGAATGATTCTGCGGCGATCAACTCAACTGGCGTGTCGGGCGCGTAATGCGAAGGCAAGGAACCCGATACGCGCGGCGCGCTGGCATCGGGTGCAGCGAGCGCAGCCCCCAACACGGACTCAATCGCAGAGGCTTGAATGCGCCCCGGACGCAGCAGTGCAGGCTGCGATCGGCTTAAATCAACGATTGTTGATTCGATTCCGATTTCAGCGGAACCACCATCCAGAATCCATGAGACCGAGTCGCCCAGATCCGCTCGCACATGCTCTGCGGAGGTCGGACTCACCCGTCCAAACCGATTGGCAGACGGCGCCGCAACGCCGTTGCCACCGAGCGCTTCGAAGGCCTCGAGCAAAGCCTGCGCAACCGGATGCGACGGGCAGCGCAAACCAATCGAATCCTGTCCGCCGCAGGCATACCGCGGTGCAGCATCCAACCGAGTGAGGATGAGGGTCAGAGGACCGGGCCAGAACGCTTCGGCAAGTCTTTGTGCCTGATTGGTCCAATGCGCCCAGTCGAGCGCCATCGATGGTCCGGACACATGCACGATCAGCGGATGGTTCGGTGGGCGTCCTTTGATTCGATAAATCGCCGAAACCGCATCGGCATTGCGCGCGTCCGCACCAAGGCCGTAAACCGTCTCGGTGGGAAAAGCAACGACCTCGCCCGCCTTGAGGGCTCGGGCCGTTTCGAGAATCATCACGACCGAATCAATGCGACGCCCCGAGTCGCTGTGCAATCCGCACCACCGTTTCGGTTGCCGCCTGTCCCAGTACGTTCACATGCCCCATCTTGCGACCAGGCCTTGCCTCACGCTTGCCGTAGAGATGCAATTTCGCCCTGGGCTCAGCCAGGACTGCTGACCAATCAGGTTCGGTCGTTTCCCAGCAATCGCCCAAAAGGTTCAGCATAGCGACAGGAACCAACAAATCGGTCGCCCCCAACGGCAGGCCAGCGAGCACCCGAACCTGCTGCTCAAACTGACTGGTTATGCTGGCATCCAGAGTCCAGTGGCCTGAATTGTGTGGTCGCGGCGCAATCTCATTAATCAGAATTGAATGATCTTTTAGAACAAAGATTTCGACGCCGAGAACCCCGGTGTAGTCGAGCGCTTGCGCGACCCGTAACGCAGCATTGATCGCGGCGGCCTCGATCGACGGATCGACCCAAGACGGGACCGTTGACGTTGCCAGAACGCCATTGCAGTGCACGTTGCGGGTCACCGGCCAATGTCCAAGCACACCATCTATCGAGCGTGCCACCATCACCGACACTTCGCAGGCCAAATCGATGCGCCGCTCAAGAACGCATTCGATGACGCCCCCAGTGTCCGAACTGAAAAACTCAGCAAGCGCTGCCAAGGCTGCGCTCCGATCGACGACTGCCGCTTGGCCTTTTCCGTCATAGCCAAATCGTGCTGCTTTGAGGATCCCGGGAAAAAGGGACTCCGGCGCATCCTCAAGATCCTGAGCGTTGGCGATCACGGCATAGTCGCCAACCGGCAGGCCCGCCTCGTGCAGAAACAATTTTTCAGCAATCCGATTCTGCGCGATCGCCACGGAATCGCCGCTGGGCGCCACCTGAATCGTCCGGGCAAGAAACCTCAGGGCCTCAGCGGGGACGTTTTCAAATTCAGTGGTCGCTGCCGAACAGGTACGTGCGATCTCTGCGAGAGCAACGGGATCATCGTAATTTGCCTGCAGATGACGATCAGCCACGTCAGCGGCCGGACACTCGGGCGCTGGGTCCAGCACGCAAACCCGAAACCCCAGGGTTTGGGCGGCCATGCAAAACATTCGGCCTAATTGCCCACCTCCCAACACCGCCAGCCAACTGCCCGGCGCAAGGCCTGCAGGCTTCATCTCTTGGAGGTCGCTGGCGAGGTCGCGGGCCCGGGCGAGGTAGCGGGCGGCAAGACCATGGCCGCAGCGGCCGCGGTCTGTTGCTGACGAAACCGGTTCAACGAATCCGCCAATGCGGGGTCCGTCGTCGCCAGCATTGCGACCGCATGAAGCGCCGCATTGGCTGCACCGGCCTCGCCAATTGCGAAGGTCGCGACTGGAATACCACGCGGCATTTGCACAATCGAGAGCAACGAATCCTGGCCCTGAAGATGGCGCGAGGGCACGGGTACGCCCAAGATCGGCACGATGGTCTTGGCCGCAAGCATGCCGGGCAAATGCGCAGCTCCGCCCGCACCGGCAACGATGGCGCGCAGGCCGCGCCCCTGAGCGGATTGTGCGTAATCAAACAGGGTGTCTGGCA
>Ga0214921_10008215_pt1 | contig 13630 bp, 11 predicted proteins | sample LL1505_MetaG_FD_177992 | JGI IMG/M metagenome (GOLD analysis project Ga0214921, IMG submission 177992) | Freshwater microbial communities from Lake Lanier, Atlanta, Georgia, United States - LL-1505 | ecosystem: Environmental > Aquatic > Freshwater > Lake | place: USA: Georgia | collected... | reverse complement strand
TAGAATATAATATTTAAAAATATTTTTCAATTTTTATTTTATAAGTTTGATAAAATAGATATGTTAAAAACAATTATCAAGAATATATTCAAGATCTTTATCTTTTAAATCAGGATGATTTAAATATCGTGTAATGACGGATGGATGCAATGCTTTTTTTATTAATTCTTCTTTATATACATTACATCTTTTTTCTAATGCTTCATAATCCAATTCAAAAATAGATGGATTTAATGATAATGAGAGTGAATTTATTTTATCATTATTCTTTTCTAAAAGATGTATTGCATTTCGATTTTGTGATAAACAATCCCAATTTATTTTATCCATATTTTTTTCTAAAAGATGTAAAGCATTAGGATTTAATGATAAACCATCCCAATCTATTTTATCCATATTTTGAGATAGAATCTCGATAGCATTTGGATTTTTTGATAAATTTCTCCAATATATTTTGTCAATATTATTAGACAGAATATCTATAGCATTTGGATTTCTTGATAATCCATACCAATCTATTTTATCTATATTCTTAGACAATAAATGTATTGCATTTGGATTTTGTGATAACCCAAACCAATCTATTTTATCTATATTATTAGACAAAAGATCTATAGCATTTGGATTATATGACAGATGAATCCAACATATTTTCTCGATATTTTTTTTTAAAAGATGAATCGCATTTCGATTATATGACAACAATCGCCAATTTATTTTATCTATATTTTTTTCTATCAAATGAATACCATTTGGATTAAATGATAATCGATTCCAATCTATTTTATCCATATTTTTTTCTAAAAGATCTATTGCATTTGGATTTTCTGATAAGTAAGTCCATTTTCCTTCTGAAAAGGAGTAACTCCATTTCATTTTATTTATATCTATCCAATCTCTTAATTTATACATTCTAAGATATTTTAAATAGATATATGAAATATCTATTTAAAATATTTTTCATTTTTTTATTGATTCTGATCTTTTAAATTCAAAAAAATATTGATACTTAAAAATATTTTAGAAATGTTTAACCATTGATTTATAAATAAAAAAATGAAAAATAAAAATTCATATTCGTCTATTATTTTTTAATGAGTTTAAAATTATTTATGGAAGAGATTTTCTTAAAAAAAAATACTATACAAGATATTTTGAACTTATATCCAAATCCATCTGAGAAAGGTTTTAAGTTTGAAAGATGTGCTGATTTATTAATAAAATTAAGATTTTTACCAGTATTTACAAATGATAAATATAAACATATTATTGGAAATATTAATGAAGGTAAAATTCATTTTTTAAATGATATTAAAAAATATATTGAAACAGAGAACGAAAATAGTAGTAATAAAACTGGTATTTCTGATATTACTTTATATAATGAAGATGAAAATAAATATATTTTTATTTCTTCTAAATTTTATTCTAAAGAATCATCTGTTAAAAATTATGATATACAAGATATTAAAGCAATGATTGATCATAATAAACATATATATAAAAAGTATGAAATATTTTTACTTGTCAATGATAAAAATGATTTAATAAAAAAAGTTTTACATTCTAATAAATCAAGTAATTATATCACTAAATATATCCAAAATATTATTGATTTACCATATTTAGAAAAAGCATTTAATAGAATGAAACATTATTTACACAACGGAGGTAATATTTTTGATAATTTTATTTTTAATAAAAAAATACTTATTCATAAATTTCATCAAAAATTATTTGAAATTAAATTTTTTAAACAACGTAAATTAAATAATAATAAATTTTTATTCGGTTTAAAACCACGTTCTGGAAAAACATTTTTAACTGGTTTTATATTATCAACTGATAAAAAAAACTATGAAAATTTTAATATTTTAATTATTACGCCAGCACCAAATGAAACTTCAAGTCAATTTTTAGAAATGATTGAAAATTATACCGATTTTAATGATTTTAACACTATCCATTTAAATTCAAGTAAAATTATTGATAAATTAATATTTACAAATAAAAATATTATTATTACATCTAAACAATTATTACAAATTTATATTCATGAAAATGGTATTGCATCTATTAAAAATTTAAATTTCAATTACATTTTTTTTGATGAAAATCATTATGGAGGAACAACAAGTTTATCTAAAAGTATTATTGATACATATAAATCAAAAAATACTATACTTGTTTTTTTAACTGCTACTTTTCATAAAACTGTTAATCACTGGAGTATTCCTGAAAATTGTTCTTTTTATTGGGATTTAGAAGATATAAAAGGCTTAATTGCTAAACATGGAACTGAAGTTTATGAAGCATTTGATTTTTTTAAGGATACAAATATTTTAAAATCATATGAAAATATGCCAAATTTAGAATTAATTACTACAATGTTTGAAACATCTATTTTTAATAATATTAAACAAGAATTACACAAACATAATACAAATAAATACGGATTTTCATTAAAAACATTATTTTCTATTTCAACATCATCTTTTAAATATGAAAAAGAAGTTGAATTATTATTAAGATATATATCGGGATCTAAAAGAAGTATTGATTTTCCAGATGAAGATAAATCTATTTTTGCTCGTATTATTGATATTTCTACTAAAAAGAATAGTCGTACACTATTATCAAATAGTAATTTTACTACTCAATTATGGTTTTTACCATTTGGTGTTGAACAAAAAATAAATGACGTTAGTCAAAATCTTAAAAAATTAATGTTAAATGATTTAGTATTAAAACATTATGAAATTTTAATATTAAATAGTAATATTGATACTCCTATTAAAGATATAAAAGATGAAATTCATAAACAAGAATTATATGGAAAAGAAAATGGTAAAACAGGTTTAATAGTATTAGTAGGAAATCAATGTTCATTAGGTATAAGTTTAGAATTATGTGATATTACAATATTGTTGAATGACATTTTATCTTCAGACAAAATTTATCAGATGATGTATAGATGTATGACAGAATTTGGAACAAATTCTATTATAGGAAGAGAAAGTCTTTGTATGACAGAATTACAAAGTTCTAATATGATAAAAGCACTTAATAAAAAATGTGGTTTTGTAGTAGATTTAAATATTAATAGAGTTTTAAATACAATCATGGATTATTCATTATATAAAAAAGATTTAAACACTGAAAATAAAATTAAATATATTGTAGAAAATAATTTAATCAATATTGATTCAGATTATTTTTTAAATAAAAACGTTAGTCATGAAGAAATAATTCATAATTTATTAGAAATATGGAAAAAAGATCCAATTAATGGTTTAAGAAAATTATTAAAAAATATTGAAGATGAAATTTTAGAAATAAGTAATGAAGACCAAAAAAGTTTAAACAATATTTTTACGAAATCATTTGATAAAAATAATAATGAAGAAATTATATTTAGCGATGATCCTCAAGAATTACCGAGTGGTAAAACACTAATAAAAGAATCTAAAGAAAATGTAGATTCTAAATCATCTTTAATATTAAGTGAAGAAACTGTAAAAATATCATTAACAAAAGATATTTTACCATTTGTTATTCCATTAATGTTATTTTTAACAATTAAAGATAATAATAAGAATTTTTTAGAAATACTAAATATGGTTAAACATAATAAAGAATTGTTAGAAATATTTAATGAACAAACATTTGTATGGTGGAATAAATCTAATATTATTGATTTAATACATTATTTAATTAAAAAATATGTTAAAAATAATTCAGATATATATAATATAACTATATATATTAAGATGACACTTCAAAGTTTAATAGATAAACCAATAGATTTATTAAATTTTATTAATGAACGGTTAAAACCAAAAGATATTGAAAAAAAAAAATATGGAGAAGTTTTTACACCTACATCATTAATAGAAGAAATGTTAGATAAACTACCTATTGAAGTATGGTCAAACCCTAATTTAAAATGGTTAGATCCGGCAAATGGAATGGGTAATTTTATGATATGTATTTATTATAGACTTATGAAAGGATTAAAAGACATTATACATAATGAAGAAGAAAGGAAAAAACATATTTTAGAAAATATGCTTTATATGAGTGAAATCAATAAAAAAAACTGTTTTTTAACAAAACAAATTTTTGATATAAATAATAACTATAGATTAAATATTTACAATGGAGATTCTTTAACATTAGATACATTAAAAGTATGGAATGTTGAAAAATTTGATATTATAGTAGGAAATCCACCTTATCAAAAAAATTTTGAAAATGATAATGGTAGAGTTGGAGGAAGTTCATTATGGTCGGAGTTTATCAATAAATTTATAGATAAATTAAATGATAATATGTATTTATTATTTATTACACCATGTAGTTGGATGACAGGAGGTTCAAATAAACAGAGTGGTAATATATTAAATGGTGTTATGAAAAAAAATACAATTTTATATCTTAATATTGAAGAATGTTCAAAATATTTTAATGTAGGTTCAACATTTTCATATTATTTAATAAAAAAATCAGTTGATAATACAAATTTTTTTTGTATTGTAAAATATAATAAAAAAATATATAACTCTATAATAAAACAAGAAGATTTTAGAAAATTAAATGTTATACCTAAATTATTAACGAATGAAACAATGTCTATAATAAATAAATTTGAATCAAATGGTACAGATAAATTTAATTTTTTAAGGTTGTATGATTTAGATATTAGACAAAAAAAAAGATATTCATTAAATGGAAAATATAATGTTAGACACAAAGTAGTTGATATTCGGAAAACAGATTGGAATCAAGAATGTATGAATAAACATAAAATTGTAATAAGTATGCCAGGATATATAAAAGCAACATATGATTTTTCATGTGGATGTAGTGATGCAACTTTATTTATGTATGTAAAAGATGAAGAATATGGTAATTATTTAATAAATTTATTAAATTCTAAATATTATCAATATATTATTAATAATTATAGAGAATTAACAGGATTAAATAATCATAAAAATATAAATAGATTATCAATATGTCCAAAAAATAATAATATAACTGATTATTTTAATTTAACGGCGGATGAAATGAAATTTTTAGATTCAATTAATAATTTAAATGATAACGAAAATATATCAACAAAAGATGAAATTATTTTATGTGGCACTCCTTTAAAAAAGAAAGGAGAAACATGCAAAAATAAAGCTAATCCTCAATGTAATGGAAAATGTAAAAAACATTTTGTTTTAGTTGTTTAGGTGTTTTAATGTGTACATTTTTTATAATAATTCCATAATCTAATGCGATGAATACTAATTTATTTTATCCATATTTTTATAAAAAATGTTTAGTATTTGAATCTTATCATAATAAATCTCTATTTATTATATTTATATAAAATATTTTAAATATCTATTTCATAATTCAATATTAGTAAATTATTAATAAAATAATGGCATACATTTAACAATATAAAAATGTCTTGAAATATATTTTTAAAATATAAATTTAACACAATTTTAAAATGGATGAATGATAATTAAGAATATAAATAAAAATGTACATATATAGTCATCGCAAAATAAAATTCTACTAAATTTATTTTTATAAAGTACAATTATAAATTACGATGACTATATAACAATTAAAATTATTTGTTATAAAGTTTATTCTTTCTTGTACAATAATACCAAATGTTTTAAATAAATTTAAAATATTTTTTAATCTAATTTTATAAAATTAGTTTTATAAAATTAATTTTTAGTAGAATTCTAAATTGCGATGACTATATTAAACAATATTTAAATAATATTTATTATAAAAAATACTTAAAAATAGGAAGGTATTTGCAGGAAATCGTGGTTTCATCAAGAAATAAACAATATTTTTATATAAAAATAAAACTATTATTTTTCATTATTTTCTTATAAAATAATAATATTAATTATTGATACTTGTTAAAAACAATTATCAAGAATATATTCAAGATCTTTATCTTTTAAATTAGGATGATTTAAATGTCGTATAATCATAGATGGATGTAATGCTTTTTTTATTAATTCTTCTTTAAATATATTACATCTTTTTTCTAATGCTTCATAATCTAATTCAAAAATAGATGGATTAGAAGATAATGAACACCAATGTATTTTATCAATATTCTTAGAAAGAATATGTATTGCATTTGGATTTTTTGATAATGCAATCCAATTTATTTTATCTAAATTTTTTTCTAAAAGCATTATAGCACTTGGATTAGAAGATAATGTATTCCAATTTATTTTATTATTATTTTGTTCTAAAAGCATCATAGCATTTGGATTCATGGATAACATATCCCAATCTATTTTATCCATATTCTCAGATAGAATAGGTATAGCATTTGGATTACAAGATAATTCAAACCAATTTATTTTATCTGTATTTTTTTCTAAAAGATGTAATGCATTTGGATTTTTTGATAATCTTTTCCAATTTATTTTATCAATATTTTTTTCTAAAAGATGTATTGCATTTGGATTTTCTGATAATCTTTTCCATTTTATTTTTTTTATATTCTTTTCTAAAAGATTCATAGCATTTGGATTTTTTGATAACCCATACCAATCTATTTTATCATGATTCTTAGATAAAAGATATATAGCATTTGGATTTGATGATAATGCACAAAAATCTATTTTATCCTTATTCTTTTCTAAAAGAATCATTGCATTCGGATTACATGATAATCCAAGCCAATATATTTTATCATTATTCATAGATAGAATATGTATAGCATTTGGATTACCAGATAATGCACCCCATTCTATTTTATTTATATCTATCCAACTTCTTAATTTATACATTGTAAAAATATTCAAAATATCTATTTAAAATATCTATTTAAAATATCTATTTAAAATAATTAAAAATATTTTTCAATTTTTTATTATAAAATTGGAAGGTATGGTTTCCTCACTCTTCACTTAAAAACAATTATCAAGAATATATTCAAGATCTTTATCTTTTAAATCAGGATGATTTAAATATCGCATCATAACAGATGGATGTAATGCTTTTTTTATTAATTCTTCTTTATATATATTACATCTTTTTTCCAATGCTTCATAATCCAGTTCAAAAATAGATGGATTTCTTGATAAAAAATACCAATTTATTTTATCCATATTTTTTTCTAAAAGTATCATAGCATTTGGATTTCCTGATAATCGGTACCAATACCCATCTATTTTATCTATATTATTTTCTAAAAGATGTATAGCATTCACATTAGTTGTTAATGCACCCCAATGTATTTTATCCATGTTTTTTTCTAAAAGATGTATAGCATTTGGATTTTGTGATAATCTAAACCAATCTATTTTATCCATGTTTTTTTCTAAAAGATGTATAGCATTTGGATTTTTTGATAATCTATACCAATCTATTTTATCCATATTATTTTCTAAAAGATGAATTGCATTTGGATTTCCAGATAATACATCCCAATGTATTTTATTTATTTTATTTACATTCTCAGATAAAATAGATATAGCATTTGGATTACCAGATAAATTTTCCCAATGTATTTTATCTATATTCTTAGACAAAATAGGTATAGCATTTATATTTGTTGATAATCTTTCCCAATTTATTTGATGATAATTTTTTTCTAAAATATATATAGCACTTGGATTTCTTGATAATAAATACCCATAACCTTTCATTATATCTGTATTTTTAGACATATTTTTAGATATAATATGTATAGCATTTGGATTTTGTAATATATAATACAAATTTATTTTATCATTATTCTTATACAAAATATGTATTGCATTTGGATTTTGTGATAATCCTATCCAATTTATTTTATCATTATTTTTTTCTAAAAGATCAATAGCATTTGGATTTTCAGACAACGCGTCAAAATTTATGTTTTTTACATCTATCCAACTTCTTAATTTATACATTTTATACCTTTGCACACAATGCTAGAAACTTATTATAATAAATTAAAAAGATACATTTTTAAATAAAATTTTTAATCATTTTTTTTTTACAATAATAAATAGGAAAAGGTATGTGTAGAAAAACTAGGTTTCCTCATCTAAAAACAATTATCAAGAATATATTCAAGACCTTTATCTTTTAAATCAGGATGATTTAAATATCGTTTGATTACTGATGGATGTAATGCTTTTTTTATTAATTCTTCTTTATATATATTACATCTTTCTTCTAATTTTTCATAATTAAAATTAAAAATAGATGGATTACTTGATAATTTAATCCAATCTATTTTATCCTTATTTTTTTCTAAAAGCATCATAGCATTTGGATTTCTTGATAACTCACACCAATCTATTTTATCATTATTTTTTTCCAAAAGATGTATAGCATTTGGATTTAATGATAATCCATTCCAATTTATTTTATCTGCATTTTTTTCTAAAAAATGTATCGCATTTGGATTTCTTGATAATGTATACCAACATATTTTATTCATATTCTTTTCTAAAAGGATCATCGCATTTGGATTAAATGATAATGCAAACCAAATTATTTTATGTATATTTTTTTCTAAAAGATGTATCGCGTTTGGATTTAATGATAAGTGATTCCAATTTATTTTATCATTATTCTTTTCATAATGCAGTCCAAATTATTTTATTCATATTCTTTTCTATAAGATCTATTGCATTTGGATTTTTTGATAACCAATACCAATCTATTTTATCTGTATTTTTACTTAAAATATGTATTGCATTTGGATTTAATGATAACCAACGCCAAAAGATGTATCGCATTTGGATTAAATGATAAATAATCCCAATTTATTTTATTTATATCAATAAAACTTCTTAGTTTATACATTATTAAATAGATATTTTAAATCTCTATTTAAAACTCTATTTAAAATATTTTTCAATTTTTAATTATAAAAATATAAATAGTAAGGTATGTGTAGGAAACCTAAGTTTCATCCTTAAATACAATTATCAAGAATATACTCAAGATCTTGATCTTTTAAACGTGGATGATCCAAATATCGTTTGATTACCAATGGATGTAATGCTTTTTTTATTAATTCTTCTTTATATATGTTGCATCTTTTTTCCAATGCTTCATAATCAAGTTCAAAAATAGATGGATTACTTGATAAACATGGCCAATTTATATTATCCTTATTTTTTTCTAATAGATGTGTCGCATTTGGATTTAACGATAATCTATACCAATCTATTTTATCCATATTTTTTTCTAAAAGATGGATTGCATTTGGATTTAATGATAATCTATACCAATCTATTTTATCCATATTCTTAGACAGAATATCTATTGCATTTGGATTTAATGATAATAGTTGCCAATTTATTTTATCTAGATTTTTTTCTAAAAGCATCATAGCATTTGGATTTAATGATAATTTGCACCAATTTATTTTATTTTGATTTTTTTCTAAAAGCATTATAGCATTTGGATTACTTGATAATTCTTTCCAATCTATTTTATTTTGATTTTTTTCTAAAAGCATCATGGCATTTGGATTTACGGATAACAATGTCCAATTTATTTTATTTATATTCTTAGACAGAATATGTATAGCATTTGGATTTGATGATAACCATAACCAATTTATTCTATTATTATCTAAAAATGATGATAAAAAGAATTGGTATGGATTACTTAATAATTTATACCAACTCTTTTTATCTATATTTTTTTCTAAAAGATGGATCGCATTTGGATTAAATGATAAATAATCCCAATCTATTTTATCAATATTTTTTTCTAAAAGATGGATTGCATTTTGATTTAATGATAATTTGCTCCAATCTATTTTATCCATATTTTTTTCTAAAAGATCAATTGCATTAGGATTACTTGATAATATATCCCATCTTATTTTATTTATATCTATCCAAGTTTTTAATTTATACATTTATATTAAAAATAATATTAAATATATTCTTAATACATATTTAACATTATTTTTCATTTTTTTTTTATAAAAAAAAGAGCATAAAATGGTAGTATTATAAAATTGCACTGACTATATAATTATAGTCAGTTCATTTTAAATTATATTTATATATTATTTTATAATATATATTCTAAAGATATTATAAAAGCTTGTATTCTTTATTGTCCAAAAATACTAATTGTTTTTAAATAATTATTTAAAATTAATTTTATAAAATTAATTTTTAGTAGAATTCTAAATTGCCATGACTATATTTCAAAAATAGAAGGATTTACAGATAATAACGTCCAATTTACTTTATCTATATTTTTTTCTAAAAGATGTATAGCATTAGGATTATATGATAATCTATTCCAATCTATTTTATCCATATTATTAGACAAAATATGTATTGCATTTACATTTTCTGATAATCCAGACCAATATATTTTATCATAATTCTTTTCTAATAGATCTATAGCATTTGGATTATATGATAATTCTTGCCAATGTATTTTATCTATGTTTTTTTCTAAAAGATGTATAGCATTTGGATTTCTTGATAACCATTGCCAATTTATTTTATCCATATTTTTTTCTAAAAGATCCATTGCATTTGGATTTGATGATAATCCCTTCCAATCTATTTTATCCATATTTTTTTCCATATTTTTTTCTAAAAGGTCAATTGCATTGAGATTTACTGATAACATAAACCAAAATATTTTATCATAATTCTTAGATATAATATTCATAGCATTTTGATTACATGATAACCAAAACCAATCTATTTTATTTATATTATTAGATATAATATGTATAGCATTTGGATTTCTTGATAACATACTCCAATTTATTTTATCTATATTCTTTTCTAAAAGATGTATTGCATTTGGATTTTCTGATAATCCATTCCAATATATTTTATCCATATTTTTTTCTAAAAGATGTATAGCATTTGGATTACTTGATAATCCACACCAATTTATTTTATTTATATCTATCCAACTTCTTAATTTATACATTTGAAAAATATTTTAAATATTATGATAAAAATATCATGTTAAAATATCATGTTAAAATATCATGTTAAAATATTTTTCAAATTTTTTTTTCATAACTATATAAAATAATTTTACACCTTTGTACACAATGTTAGAAAGTTAAGATATCAATAAAATTATATAAATCCGATAGCCATGCTGGAAACTTAATAAAATTTTATTAAAGTTTCCAGCATGGATATTTAAATATTAAAATAGTTTTAATTTATTGATTTTATTGTATAAAATCTTAATTTCTAGCATTGTGTGTGCAAAGGTGTAAAAATAAGAAGGTAATTATAGGAATCCAAGGTTTCCTAACTTAAAAACAATTTTCAAGAATATATTCAAGATCTTTATTTATTAAATCGGGATGATATAAACATCACATGATAATAGATGGATGTAATGCTTCATAATCATAATCAAAAATAGATGAATTTAATGATAATAAAGACCAATCTATTTTATCCATATTTTTTTCTAAAAGATGTATTGCATTTGGTTGTATTGATAACGCACTCCAATTTAGTCCATCATTATATTTTTCTAAAAGATGTATTGCATTTGGATTTGATGATAACATGTACCAATCTATTTTATCCATATTTTTTTCTAAAAGATCTATCGCATTTGGATTACTTGATAACATACTCCAATCTATTTTATCTACATTTTTTTCTAAAAGATGTATAGCATTTCGGTTTAATGATAAATTTCTCCAATTTATTTTATCCATATTTTTTTCTAAAAGACCTATAGCATTTGGATTTCTGGATAGATTCTTCCAATCTATCTTATCTACATTTTTTTCTAAAAGTTGTATTGCATCTGGATTATTTGATAACAAAACCCAATCTATTTTATCTATATTTTTTTCTAAAAGACATATAGATATAGCATTTGGATTTTTTGATAATCCATACCAATATATTTTATCCATATTTCTTTCTAAAATATAGATAGCACTCGGATTTTTGGATAATTCTTTCCAATCTATTTTATCCATATTATTTTCTAAAAGATGTATAGCATTTTGATTATTGGATAAACAATTCCATTTTATTTTATTTATATCTATCCAACTTCTTAATTTATACATTGTAATATTTTATTTAAATTATATTTAAACTATTTTAAATAAAAATATATTTTTCAATTTTTATTATAAAAAATATTTAGTTAAAATAATTAAAAATATTAAGGTATTTGCGTAAAACCTAGGTTTCCTCACTTAAAAACAATTATCAAGAATATATTCAAGATCTTTATCTTTTAAATCAGGATGATTTAAATATCGCGTAATGACAGACGGATGTAATGCTTTTTTTATTAATTCTTCTTTAAAAATATTACATCTTTTTTCTAATGCTTCATAATTAATTTCAAAAATAGATGGATCTCTTGATAAATAATACCAATTTATTTTATCCTGCTTCTTTTCTAAAAGATGTATCGCGTTTGGATTTAATGATAAATAATCCCAATATATTTTATCCATATTCTTTTCTAAAAGATGTATAGCATTTGGATTTAATGATAACCAATACCAATCTATTTTATCCTGATTCTTTTCTAAAAGCATCATAGCATTTGGATTAATTGATAATCCGCTCCAATCTATTTTATCTATATTTTTTTCTAAAAGCATCATAGCATTTGGATTATCTGATAACCAAACCCAATCTATTTTATCAATATTTTTTTCTAAAATATCTATAGCATATGGATTTACTGATAAATTGCGCCAATCTATTTTATCTACATTTTTTTCTAAAAGCATCATAGCATTTGGATTACATCAATATTTTTTTCTAAAAGATCTATAGCACTTGGATTACTTGATAAAATGCTCCAATCTATTTTATTCTGATTCTTTTCCAATAGATGTATAGCGTTTGGATTTAATGATAATACGTGCCAATCTATTTTATCTATATTTTTTTCCAAAAGCATTAATGCTTTTGGATTTTCGGATAAATGAAACCAATCTATTTTATCTACATTTTTTTCTAAAAGATGTATTGCATTTGGATTTTGTGATAACATACTCCAATCTATTTTATTTAGATTTTTTTCTAAAAGCATCAATGCATTCGAATTTCTTGATAACCTATACCAATCTATTTTATCTTTATTTTTTTCTAAAAGACCTATTGCACATGGATTTTCTGATAATATATTCCAATTTATTTTATTTATATCTATCCAATCTTTTAATTTATATATCATATTTGATATGAAAAATATTTATTTTAAATAGATATTTTAAATAAATATTTTTCAATTTTTATTATAAAAATATAAGCTGTTTCATAATTGAGTATCAATAAATATATCAATAAAATAATATTATTAATTTATAAAAAAACAATGAAAAATAACAGTTTTATTTTATAAAAAATGAAATATTTTATTTTTTATGATATAAATATTGTTTACTATATGTACATTTTTATTTATTTATATTTTTAATTAATAATATAAAACTTATATATTTTCATTATTTTAATCAAAATTTAAATATAATATGTATTTTTAATTGTATTTTATAAAAAAATGTATTTTTTATAAAAAAATGTATTTTATAAAAAAATGTATTTTATAAAAAATGTAGTTTATAAAAAAATGTATTTTATAAAAAATGTAGTTTATAAAA
>Ga0214921_10008214_pt1 | contig 13630 bp, 16 predicted proteins | sample LL1505_MetaG_FD_177992 | JGI IMG/M metagenome (GOLD analysis project Ga0214921, IMG submission 177992) | Freshwater microbial communities from Lake Lanier, Atlanta, Georgia, United States - LL-1505 | ecosystem: Environmental > Aquatic > Freshwater > Lake | place: USA: Georgia | collected... | reverse complement strand
GTTCGAACAGGTGCCGCTGATTCCGGCCTGGGCGATCACCATCCACAAGGCGCAAGGCCTTACGCTCAATGATGTTCGGGTCGATTTCGGGACCGGAGCCTTTGCCCCCGGACAGGTCTATGTCGCGTTGTCGCGGGTGCGTTCGATGGCGGGCCTGTCACTGGCGCGGCCTTTGCGGTTGAGTGATTTCAGAACAGACCCGATGCTGAATGCCTTCATGGACTGGATGTAGTAAGTACATGTTCGCTAAACCAATGGTTGCAAATAAAAAAAAACTGGTTTAGTGACGCCCTTCATTCAATTGGGTTTGGTGAAATGACATTAAAAAGTGCACAAAAACTTCTTTCCATGCTCAATACATTGGAACGCGAGCATGGCTTGCTCAATCTTGACGGCCATCAGCGGCTCTTCCTTGAAGCCATAGTATCCCGCACCGTTGCCAAGCAGCAGGTGACGCCGAATGATCTGGTTGATATGAATCTGACCAGCCGCAGTTCGACCTATCGCAAAATCGCCGAATTGCGTTCTTTGAACCTGATCGCCGAAGAGTGGATCGGCGGCAAATGCTGCCTGACGCCAAGCCATGCGACCACCGATTTTGCCGAAAAGCTGGAAATCGGTTTCAAGGCGCTCAAGGTCTGACGCATTTTTCAGCAATCAAATCAAAAAGCCACGCAGATGCGTGGTTTTTTTGTGCCTGACAATGTCTGTCTTTGTAATTCCCGTCTCGGCAACAGAGAAGATTATTTGGAGCGGGTAAAGGGATTCGAACCCTTGACCCCAACCTTGGCAATATTCTTGTTGATCTTTTTTATCAATTAAAAGAACAGGTTATAGCCATCAAAAAATAGACGTATATGATCCGTTTATCTCAAACATGCATTTTTACGTATATAAATCACTGTTTAAGTGACTGATATAGAATGCTTTTAATCGATTTATGACGTGTATGAATTTGTCGATCCCAACCTGTTTCATAGACGAATTCAAATCCTGATCGCCAATACCAACAACGATCCTTTACCACTGTTCAATGACTTCTTGATTGCGTCGAATGCCTTCGATGAGTCCTTTGAATCACTAATCTCGATTGCCGCTGTGACCACTGATCCTGACGATATCTGCTCTGTCACTTTCTTCATATTCATGCCTACGAATTTGCTCGCTAAAGTCATGCCTGTGATCCTTTCATCATTGATTTTGATGAATCCTGAACTGATTGACTCAATGTCACATTGACGAACAATTGATCGCAAAACTGCCTCATCAAATCACTGACTTTTTTGTCATTTTGCTTGCAATAATCGATCATGCGTAACTTCTGATCACGTGTTGTCCTGAATGTGATGAAATCTGATTGTCTTACCTTCATGTGAAATCCCTTTCGTTTGAAATGTTAAAACTTTTAACATTTGAATTTTAATGCTGTGACTTTGAAATTTGATAAAATCATCTAATAAAGCAGAACCGCTGATGCCTGCCTTGTATGTATGAATTGAATGATACGACACGAAAAATGAATGCCTACGCAAAAACAATTTTCTTGCTGTGAAACGTATCTATGTCCAGACAATCAAAATAATGATCAAACCCGTCCTTTGATCTTGTTTTTGCCATGTAATCTAACCAACCACGATCTGCATTTGCCTTTGCATCACCGTGTCCATATCCAAAATATTGTTCCAACCAAACATCCATTGCGAATTTGCAGAACTCGTCCTGAGTCATATGTTTTGGCGCCTAGATTGCCGCATGATAATGAAACCGACCTTCTTTGCTTTTTTCTAAAAATGCCATCGTCTGCAATCTTTTGCCGTACTTGATATATGCCGACTTATAAACTCGCCTGTTCAAATCCCGCATGAACTCCTTGAAACACTTCCTTGAACGCATATCGTATTCGTTGATTGCAAACGAAACACGCTTGCTACCCAACTGCTCGCCGTTCATGACCTGGACTAGAGACTGATTGAACAGATCGTCGGCAAATTTGTATGCCGCATGCTCGTCTGACGTCTGTGTTGATTTAAACACATATCCCTTTGTGTTCGGGACCTTGATCCGACAAAACCAAATCTGCTTTTTGTAATCTTGGCGCCGATACAAATAAATCTGCCCGTCACGAAACGTCCGACTGTCCAATGTCTCTTTTGATTTTCTTGAACGCTTCTCTGCGAGAATTGTCATTTCCATTTTGAACTCACATCACAAATGATGTCTCAAAATAGCACAGATCATGAACATCGAAAACCGTATACAATCCGTATATGGTATTTTTGTTGAGTTTGAGATGATAAGAATTTATAAACGCTTGATATAAATGCGTATTTGGAGCGGGTAAAGGGATTCGAACCCTTGACCCCAACCTTGGCAAGGTTGTGCTCTACCCCTGAGCTACACCCGCATCCGAATAAGTGGCACCGCGTCAGCGGCGAACCATCTTGGGTGGCGGGTTTATGCCTCAATCCGAACCAGATTGCAAGGGGTCTTGTTCAAGCATTTTTGAATTGCCCGAATAAACCGGTTCGGGCAGGTTGGACACGCAACCCCAACGCTTGGACGAACCGTTGATATGACAACAGAAACACGCATCAATACCGATTGTTGCACGCCGGAAAGGCTGCTGGCTTTTCTCGATCACAACGGTATCGGCCATCATACCGTGCATCATCCCGCATTGTTTACGGTGGAACAATCAAAGGCTTTGCGGGGCGAGATCGAGGGGTTGCATGTCAAAAATCTGTTTCTCAAGGACAAAAAGGGCAAATTATTTCTGCTGACCGCGGTGGAAAGCACGCAAATTGATTTGAAAACCCTGCATAGCCATATTGGCGGGCAGGGACGTTTGTCCTTTTGTTCAGCCGAACAATTGATGACCTATCTGGGCGTCGAGCCGGGTTCGGTGACGCCTCTGGCTCTGATCAATGACCGGGACCATCTGGTTTCGTTTGTCGTCGATCCGGCGCTACTGTGCGGGCAGCGGATCAATGTGCATCCGCTTGTCAACACCATGACCAGCGGCTTGAGTGTCGAGGGGTTCAAAAAATTTCTGGAATTGACGGGACATCACCCGCAAATTCTCGATCCCGATGACGAAAAACTTGCCAACTTGTCTTGAACATCCCATGTGATGTGAAGCAGACGAGTGAACCGACCCAATGGAGCATGGATCATGATACCGGAAACCAACGACACGGCAGGCGCGCACGGTGCTTCGGAAGCGGTCGTCGAAACGACAACGGCCACATTCCGCCAGGATGTGATGACGGCCTCGATGTCGCAATTGGTTCTGGTGGATTTCTGGGCGCCGTGGTGCGGCCCGTGCAAGCAGCTCGAACCCGTCTTGCACAAGGTGGTGGACGCCGCCGGTGCCAAAGTACGTTTGGTCAAGCTGAACATCGATGATCATCCGCAAATTCCCGGGCAGCTCGGCATCCAGTCGATTCCGGCGGTGATTGCGTTCCAGCGCGGACAACCCGTTGACGGGTTTATGGGTGTGGTGCCCGAAAGCCAGATCCGCAGCTTCATTGAAAAGCTGATCGGCCCGATCGGCCCCGCTCCCGTCGAACAGATGGTCACTGAGGCGCTTGAACTGGCCGAAGCCGGTGATGCGGCGGCCGCCAGTGAACTGTTTCTGTCCGTGCTGGCAGAAGAACCAACCCATTTGGGGGCTTTGGCAGGGCTTGCCAAGCTGCATCTGGTCAATGGCGATCTGGAAGGAGCCCGCGCCGTGCTGGCGCAGGTGCCGGAAGACAAGCGTCAGGATACGGCGGTCAGCGGTGTGCAGGCGGCTATTGATCTGGCCGACCAGTCGGCCGCGCTCGGCGATGTCGGCGAGATCGAGGCACGGCTTGCCGCCAATCCGAACGACCATCAGGCCCGTTTCGATCTGGCTTTGGCCTTGGCCGCCCATGGAGAGGGCGAGCGGGCCACCGACGAGCTGATCGAGATCATCCGCCGCGACCGCACATGGAATGATGACGGTGCACGCCGCCAATTGCTGCTGTTTTTCGAGGCGTGGGGGCATATGGACGAGTTGTCGAAGTCGGGCCGCCGCAAATTATCAACTGTTTTGTTCCGTTAAGGCCTGTTGGATGTCTGGCAGAAAAACCTATTCCTCGGTGAAAGACATGCCGGAAATCGTGCCGCTGTTTCCGCTGGCCGGCGCGCTGTTGTTGCCGCGCGGGCAAATGCCGCTGAATATTTTCGAGCCGCGCTATCTCGATATGGTCGATGCCGCGCTGAAAGCCGACCGGATTATCGGCATGATCCAGCCGGGTGGCGAACAGGCAGACGAAACGGCCCCTGTCAGCCTGTCGCGGATCGGGTGCGCGGGGCGTATCACCCAATTCGCGGATACGGGGGATGGCCGCTACCTGATCAGCCTGACCGGTCTTTGCCGTTTCACGCTGGTCGAAGAGGTTGCCACACGCACGAAATTCCGGCAGGGCCGGATTGATGCCTCTGCCTTTACCGATGATTTCATGGAAGGCCTGGGTGAACGCGACGTGGACCGCCCCGATTTGATACGGACGCTGAAAGCCTATGTGAAAGCCGAAGATCTCGATATCAACTGGTCCGAGGTCAACACCGCGCCGACCGAAGCTCTGGTCAATGCGCTGGCAATGATGTGCCCGTTCGGTCCTCGCGAAAAGCAGGCTCTGCTCGAAGCGGTCGATTTGCAAGCGCGCGCGGCGATTTTGGTAGCGATGACCGAAGTGGAATTGGCCCGCCGCGATGACGGATATTCCGCACCTTTGCAATGAGGCCAACCGCTAACATTTTGAAAGGCCGTACAATGAACCAGAGCATGAAGGGTTTCGGGTCCAAAAACACCGCTACCGGTGTCAATGTCACCAGTATCGACCCCAAATTATTGGAAATTCTGGTCTGCCCGCTGACCAAGGCCACGCTGGAATATGACCGCGAGGCGCAGGAGCTGATCAGCAAGGGCGCGCGGCTGGCTTACCCGATCCGCGACGGCATCCCGATCATGCTGCCCGAAGAAGCCCGCCCGCTCGATTAAGCGGTCTGTGCCCGACGGCCTTCGGCAACCAGACGGGACGAGGCTGTTTCCAGCTGCTGTTCGATCATCTGCTGGAACGCGTCACGCGGCATGCCTGACGGAATGGCGGGCAGAAATTCTACAATGATCGTCCCGGTGCGGCTCGGCGTATAGCCATTGGGCCAGAACAGGCCCGCATTATGGGCGAGCGGCACGCAAGCCACATCCAGCATGCCGTAAATCATCGAAATGCCGTTGCGGTATTCGGCAGGCGCATCGACCGGACGGCGGGTGCCTTCGGGAAACAGGATGATCTGGCGGCCCTGATCGGCATGCACCTCGGTCTTGGCCATTTTGATCAGCTTTTTCATATCCGATGGCCCGCCCTGCCGGTTGAGCGGGATCTGGTGCGAGCGGATGATATATTGCCCCATCAGCGGAATTTTTTGCAGCTCCTGCTTCATCACGAAACAGGGATCGTCGAACAGGCCGAGCAGAGCCAGCGTCTCCCATGCCGATTGATGCTTGGCGGCAATCAGCACCGGTCCTTCGGGCAGATGTTCGCGTCCGCGGATTTCGAGCTTCAAGCCTGCAAAAACACGGCAAAATCCGATAAACACTTTGCCCCAGAGCGACATCATGCGGATCAGCGCGCGGCGCGGCAGCAGCAGGAAGGGCGAGCCGATCAGCATCCACAGGAAAAAGGCGGGATAGACCAGCCAGGTGAACAGCCGCATGCGGGCGGCCATCAGCCAATGCGGTTTCGGATGCGGGTGGTGTGTGGTGCTCACGGGTCCTGTCTCTCGCCATTGTCGGACATTGCATCACCGCCCATACCGAGAGCGATGCGCAACCGCGCTCCGTGATATTTGATCCATTCACCAAATAAAAGCCTGATTGTGGTTGGATCGGTCCACCAATGCCGCAAATCCAGCCCGACCGGCACCACCGGATAGGGGATCAACCGAAGGCGCGGGTCTTCGGCGTGAAACTCCTGCAAGGCGCGCGGCATGTGGTAATGCGAGGTCACGACGATCAGCGAGACATAGCCCTTTTCGTGCGCCCAATGGCTCGTTTCAACCGCATTGCCGATGGTGTTGGTGGCCTTGCGGTCGAGATCGACGCAGCAGTCCATCCAGTGGTGCAGTTTGGGTTCGATCCGTACCAGATCGGCGGTGGTGGTTTTGTCATTCACGCCGCTGATCAGCAGGCGCTTGCCCTTGCCCTCGATCAACAAAGCAACGGCATCATTGATGCGGTCGCGTCCGCCTGTCAGCACAACGATGCCATCGGCTTGGGGGATGCGGGGATCGGGTGAGAGGGTGGCAAGCGGGATAAATGCAGAGAGCGAGAGGGAGGCCAGCAAAATCAGTCCTGTCAGGACGATAAAAACCGATCTTCTTCTGCTCACGTCAGCGTCCCCAGAGTGCGGGTGACGGTGATACGCGAGACCAGAGCGGTCAGAAAGGCCACGATAATGGTCACCAGCACCACTGCCAGATAGCCGCCATAGCCGATGGCAAAGGAGCCGAACAGCGTCTCCATCTGCTCGCCACCCGGACTTCCGAGCCAGACACCGGCAAACAGATGCGCCGCGCCGAAAAACACCAGAGCCAGAAAACCGCCCAACGCACCGCCTTTGAGGCCCAGAATCAGGAAATGCCGCTCGAATTCGCGGGCAATAAAGGCATCCGTCGCGCCGACAAAATGCAACGCCTCCATGATGGAGCGATTGCCCGCCATCGCACCGCGCGTTGCAAAGGCCACAGCGAGGGCTGTGGCCACCATCACCAAGCCCACCAATGCCACCGCCACGGCCACCACCGAGCGCGCCATGGCCGCCAGACGGGCGATCCAGACACGGTGGTCATCCAGCGTGGCATGGCGCCATTGATCACTGATGGCTTTGCGCAAAGCCACACTGTCGACCAGCGCGCCATCTTCGATTTTCAGCACGATCAGCCGCGGGATCGGCAGGACATCGAAACTCAATCCGGTACCGAGCCAGGGCTCCAGCAATTTCTCGGATTCCTGTTTGGAATAGGGTTTGACCTCGCGGATGCCTTTGAAGCCGGAGGCGAGGCTGACAATGCGGCTGACATCCTGATCGATATTGCGTCCCGGCACGGGCCGGACCTGAATGGTCATCTCTGTCGCCACCGACGTCTGCCAATCGGTGGCGGCCGAGGCAATCATCTGCGCGCTGACGGCGGTGAGGGCCGCCAGAAAGGTCATGATCGCAATCACCGTTACCAAAGCGCGTCCGGCGATGTTCTCGCTGGGCACCAGCGGCAGGTTGTTGGACGGGCCTTTGATCAGCGCCACGCACCATGCGCAGCCTTCGCGCCAGCCGGCCAGCAGGGTGGCGCGTGTCTGCGCGAGGCGTTGGGCTGGTGTGGGTGTTTGCGGATCGGGATCAGTCATAGACATGCAACCGTCCGTCACCCAGCACCAGACGGCGGGCATCGTCAAACTGGTTCATCAGGGCAATGTCATGGGTGGCAATGACCACGGCGGTGCCCATCCGGTTCATTTCGACAAACAGCCGCAACAGCCGTTGCGCCATCGAGGGATCGACATTGCCGGTCGGCTCGTCGGCCAGCAGCAGGTCGGGTTTGGCGATCAGGGCGCGGGCAATGGCGGCGCGTTGCTTTTCGCCGCCCGACAGAACCGGCGGAATCGCATCGATTTTGTCGCCCAAGCCGACCCAGCGCAGCAATTCGATCACTTCCGAGCGATAACGCGCCTCGTCCTGACCCTGCACGCGCAGCGGCAACGCGACATTTTCAAAAGTGGTGAGATGGTCGAGCAGGCGGAAATCCTGAAACACCACGCCCATGCGGCGGCGCACCGCGGTCAAAGCATCGGGGGCGATTTGCGATACATCGGAGCCGAACAGGCTGATCAAGCCGCGGGTCGGTTTGAGAGACAGCAGGATCAGCCGCAGCAAGGTCGTCTTGCCCGCGCCCGACGGGCCGGTCAGAAACTGGAAGGACTGCGGTGCAATGGTGAAACTGAGATCCTTGAGGATTTCAGGTCCCATTCCATAGCGCAAGCCGACATTCTCGAAACGAACCACGACCAATCCTTGTCAGGGTGATTTGCAGGGTGATGGCACTGTCTTTAGCATGGCGCAACCGAATTGAGGAGAAAGTCTTGCAGCAATGATGAGCCAAGCAGTCGTGTCATGCAATCATTGCCGAAATGAGGCACATTAACCAGATGATGCTAAGCCGCTTGCATCCGGGCGCGCGCGCAGGCAACGTGGACTATTGACGGATTTTCAGGATTGGGACGAGACAGGTTGGATATGGGACACAGACAGATCGAACACCGGCGTGTGAACATTCTTTTTGATGAAAAGCAGATTGCCAAACGCAACGCCGAATTGGCCAAAGCCATTGCCGCCACCCATCCCAAGGATTTGCTGGTTGTTGCCATTCTCAAAGGCAGTTTCATGTTTGCCGCCGATCTGATGCGCGAATTGCATCGGGCCGGACTGGCGCCGCAAATGGAATTCATGCATCTGTCGAGCTATCGCGCCGGCATGACCTCCAGCGGTCAGGTCACCATTTTGCGTGATGTCGAAAGCGATGTGCGTGACCGCGATGTCCTGCTGGTCGACGATATTCTGGAATCGGGCCGCACGATTGCTTTTGCAACCGATCTGCTGGCCGCACGCGGCGCGCGGGTGCAAACCTGCTGCCTGCTGGAAAAACCCGGCAAGCGCGCCGTTCAGGTCAAGGCGGATTTTATCGGCTTTACCTGTCCCGACCAGTTTGTGGTGGGTTACGGTATGGACGTGGCCCATAGTTTCCGCGAATTGCCGTTTATCGGGCTGGTGGAAACCGTATCCTGAAGGGTCAGTTGAGCCCGACGATGGCGGCATTGAGCGCTGTCGCATAACCGACCCAGACCGCATAGGGCGCCAATAGCCAGGCCGCCATGCGGTCGATCGGCTTGAAGGTGATGATGGTGGCCACGATCATCAATTCCAGCGCGATCACCACGACCAGCCCGAGCAACGTGTTGTGCATGCCGAAAAAGGCCACCGACCAGAAGGCGTTCAGCGCCATTTGCACCAGAAACACGCCGACAACCCGCCATCCGGCAGTGGTCCAGCGCGAGCGGCGCAGCAGCACGCGCCAGAAGGCCAGCACCATCATCGCATAAAGCAACGACCAGACAGGGCCGAACACCCAATTGGGCGGGGTAAAGCCGGGCTTGTTCAACCCCGCATACCAGACAGGAATATTGGGAATCGTCGCCAGATTGCCGATCAGTCCGGCACTGGCCACCACCGCAATCGCAAACAACAGCAACACCACCGGACGGGTCGCGGGCTTTGGCTGGTCTGTCAGATCGCTCATGCGCGTTGATCCTGTGATTTCGGAGCCAGCCAATGGCCGAGAAAACCGTCAATCCATTGGTGGACCGCGTGATCGTGCTCGAACCAGCCGTCGAGATGCTCCTGACGGGTGCGCGCACCGGGCATCGCCATGCGCTCATAGGCGCGTGTGGTCCAGCGGCACATCATCGCATAGGTCACTTCGGGGTGGAATTGCAGGCCGAAGGCGCGTTCGCCATAGGCAAAGGCCTGTTCGGAAAATATATCGCCGCGCGCCAGTTTTTGCGCCGAATCGGGCACGTCAAAGCCGTCGCGGTGCCATTGATAGACATGTTTGGGCCAAGCCAGCCCCGTTTGCGCGCTGAATTGGCTGCCTGCCTCGGTCGGATAAAGAGGGTAATAGCCGATTTCGGCCTTGCCCTCCTGATGGGTATAGACCTTACCGCCCAGCTCGTTGGCCAGCATCTGCGCGCCCAGACACAGACCCAGAAACGGCTTGTCGGCTTTCAGCACCTTGCCGATCCACGCGGTTTCCTCGCGCAACCAGTCATGATCGTCATTGGCCCCCATCGGCCCGCCGAAAATCACGGCACCGGCATGCTCGTCCAGCGTATCGGGCAGGGTCTCTCCCAAAGGCGGGCGGCGGATATCCAGAGAATAGCCGCGCTCGACCAGCAAACGCCCGACGCGACCGGCGGTCGAATGGGCCTGATGCAGAACAATGACAATCGAACCGTTATGGGACAAGGCAGTCACAGACCTAACAGAGATCTTACCGGACAGGGCATAATTGCAAAACTTGCATGAATCGCGGCGCGGGTCGAGCGGTTTGCAGCACATTGATGCCCGGTCATCGGGCAATCATGCAGCAAGGACAGACGATTGCCGATAAAAAACGCGGCCCGGGGGCCGCGTTTGATGGGTTTCAATCCGATCAGTCAGTGCCGCTTGTTCTGGCGGTGCTCGATCAGGTCGGTCACCACGCCCGGATCGGACAGGGTCGAGGTGTCGCCCAGACTGCCGAATTCATCCTCGGCGATCTTGCGCAGGATGCGGCGCATGATCTTGCCCGAGCGGGTTTTGGGCAGGCCGGGGGCGAACTGGATCAGATCGGGCGAGGCAATCGGACCGATTTCCTTGCGGACCCAGTTGACCAGCTCCTTGCGCAACGCATCACTTGGCTCTTCGCCGGTCATCAGGGTGACATAGGCATAGATGCCCTGACCCTTGATGTCGTGCGGATAGCCGACCACCGCGGCTTCCGACACTTTCGGATGCGCGACAAGCGCGCTTTCGACTTCGGCTGTCCCCATGCGATGGCCCGATACGTTGATCACGTCATCGACGCGGCCGGTGATCCAGTAATAGCCATCCTCATCACGGCGGCAGCCGTCACCGGTGAAATATTTATTCGGATAGGTTGCGAAATAGGTTTCCATGAAACGGGCATGGTCGCCATAGACCGTGCGCATCTGGCCCGGCCATGAATGGGAGATCACCAGATTGCCTTCGCATGCGCCTTCGAGCACATGGCCCTCGGCATCGACGATTTCGGGTTGGACGCCGAAGAACGGACGGGTTGCCGAACCGGGCTTCAGGGCTGTCGCACCGGGCAGCGGCGTGATCAGAATACCGCCGGTTTCGGTCTGCCACCATGTATCGACAATCGGGCAGCGGCTGTCGCCGACCACTTTGTAATACCATTCCCATGCTTCGGGGTTGATCGGTTCACCGACCGAGCCGAGCAGACGCAGCGACGAGCGCGAGGTCTTTTTGACGGGCTCTTCGCCCGCACCCATCAGCGAACGGATCGCGGTGGGCGCGGTGTAGAAGATCGAGACCTGATGCTTGTCAACCACATCCCAGAAGCGGCTGATCGAGGGATAGGTCGGAATGCCTTCGAACATCAGCGTGGTCGCGCCATTGGCCAGCGGGCCATAGACGATATAGCTGTGACCGGTGACCCAGCCGACATCGGCCGTGCACCAATAGACATCACCCTCGTGATAATCGAACACATATTGATGCGTCATCGAGGCATAGACCAGATAGCCGCCGGTGGTGTGGACCACGCCTTTCGGCTTGCCGGTCGAACCCGAGGTGTAGAGCAGGAACAGCGGATCTTCCGCATTCATCGGTTCGACGGGGCAATCGGCAGACACTTTGGCCATTTCCTCGTGATACCAGACATCGCGGCCGGCATGCATGGTGACATCGCCGCCGGTGCGCTTGACCACGATCATGGTTTTCAGGCAAGGGGCCTTGTCGGCAGCCTGATCGGCATTGATTTTCAAGGGCACCTTGCGGCCACCGCGCAGGCCTTCGTCGGCGGTGATGATCACGGCTGAATCGGCATCCTCGATGCGCGACGCCAGTGAATCGGGCGAGAAACCGCCGAACACGATCGAATGGATCGCCCCGACCCGCGCGCAAGCCAGCATGGCATAGGCGGCTTCGGGGATCATCGGCAGATAGATGGTGACACGGTCGCCTTTTTTGACGCCGTGCGCTTTCAGCACATTGGCGAATTTGCACACTTCGCTGTGCAGTTCCTGATAGGTGATGTGCCTGGATTCATTGGGATCGTCGCCTTCCCAGATGATGGCGGTCTGGTTGGCGCGTTTGGCGAGATGGCGGTCGACGCAATTGAGCGCGACATTGGTCTGTCCGTCCTCGAACCAGTTGATAGAGACCTTGCCGGGGGCATAGGACACGTTCTGGACTTTGGTGAAGGGCTTGATCCAGTCGATACGTTTGCCATGCTCGCCCCAGAACGCATCGGGATTGCTGATGGAATGTTCGTACATGGTCTTGTATTGGGCATCGTCCACCCATGCGCGTTTCGACCACTCTGCCGAAACGGCATAAATTTTCTTGGACATGCGTTTTCTCCCAGATCAAAGGCTGTTTATTGAGACAGCTCACAACAGATATGAACAAAGGTGCCGTGCTGCATCTGTCCGCGGGAACCGACAACAGCCCGCAGCGCAACCTGCGCCCTTCACTTGTCTGTCTATTGTACAAGGTGCGGTCCCAGCGGCAAGGGTGCAAAGGCTCGCACTTTGGTTGGTAAGGCTTTATGATGATATGGATGATCACGGTCGGTTCGCTCATTGCAAGCAAATCGCTGCTGAGCCGAATTGATGAGCGAAAACAAAACAATGATGGAGCCCTTGCCAGCACGGGCCCCATCATCCGCCCGACAGACCCGAAATCGACAACTTGAGTTTGGAACAATCGCGTGACACAGCCGATCGAAAATTCCGCAAAACCGACCGGTCCGACACCGGATCATCCCTCTGCTGCGCCGCGTTCCCAAAAGGCTTTGATCAAAACCTTGCTGGAATTGGGACCATTGGTGCTGTTTTTTGCCGCCAATTCACGCCCCGAATGGTTCAAGCCCTTGCTGTCTTTGTTCGGGCTGACCGGCATGGACGAGATGGTCCAGACCCCGCTGTTTATGGCAACAGCGGTGTTTATGGTGGCGATGCTGGTGTCGCTGGTACTGTCATGGGTCTTGTTGCGCCATATCGCCGTGATGCCGCTGGTGTCGGGCGTGATCGTGCTGATTTTCGGCGGTTTGACGCTGTATCTGCGTGATGAAACCTTTATCAAATTGAAGCCGACCATCGTCAATGTGCTGTTCGGCAGCGTCCTGCTGGGCGGCTTGCTGTTCGGACGCTCGTTCTTGCGCCTCACGCTGGAAAGCGTGCTGTCGCTGGACGAAGAAGGCTGGCGCAAGCTGACCTTCCGCTGGGGGGTGTTTTTCTTTGTGCTGGCAGGCCTGAACGAAGTGGTCTGGCGCACGCAAAGCACCGATACATGGATCAATTTCAAGGTGTTCTGCATCATGCCGCTGACCATGACTTTTGCAATTTTGCAAACACCTTTGCTCGGCCGTCACCAATCGCCGCAGGACGGGGAACCCAAAGCCTGACTATCAGCGTCTGGCGGTCTTGCCCAACACGTCATTGACCGGCCCCATCAGGGCCTCGAGCGTCAGCGGGCCGACATGTTTGTAGAGCACGCGGCCATCCGGCCCGATGAAAAAGGTTTCGGGCACGCCATAAACGCCGAAATCAATGCCGGTGCGGCCCGAGACATCGGCACCGACCGCCGTATAGGGATTGCCCAGTGCGCCGAGAAAACGCCGCGCATTGTCTGGCTTGTCCTTGTAATTGATGCCCCACAGCCGCACGCGCGGATCTTGTGCCAGCATCAGCAGCACCGGATGCTCGTCGCGGCACGGCCCGCACCATGAAGCGAAAATATTGATG
>Ga0214921_10008213_pt1 | contig 13633 bp, 10 predicted proteins | sample LL1505_MetaG_FD_177992 | JGI IMG/M metagenome (GOLD analysis project Ga0214921, IMG submission 177992) | Freshwater microbial communities from Lake Lanier, Atlanta, Georgia, United States - LL-1505 | ecosystem: Environmental > Aquatic > Freshwater > Lake | place: USA: Georgia | collected... | reverse complement strand
TTGAGATAAGAGAAAAGCATAAAGATCTACCAATTGATGTTTCTACTGGAATTATTGAATCAGTAACCGGACGGGTAATTTTCAAAAGAGATACCGGCAAGCTTTGCTTTGCAAATTTACGCGAAGGTGACGGAACTGAGTTACAAGCGATGTTTTCACTAGATAAAATTGGTGAAGAACAACTTGAAATATGGAAATCAGAAATTGATTTAGGTGACATAGTTTCAGTAACTGGTGAAGTGATAACTTCCAAACGGGGTGAGTTATCGATTTTAGCTAATTCATTTACTTTTGCTGCGAAAGCACTTCGTCCGCTTCCGGTAGAACACAAACCGCTCTCAGAAGAGAGTCGAGTAAGAATGCGTTATGTGGATTTAATAGTTAGGCCAGAGGCAAGAAGTAATGCCAGGTTACGCCCTGCAGTGATGCGTTCGCTACGAAACACATTTAACTCTCGTAACTTCTTAGAGGTTGAAACACCAATGCTTCAAGTGATGCATGGCGGCGCAGCAGCTAAACCATTTAAAACATTTAGTAATGCCTATGAAATAGATCTGTTTTTAAGAATTGCCCCAGAACTTTATTTAAAAAGATGTGTTGTTGGCGGACTTGAGAAAGTTTTTGAAATAAATCGAAATTTTCGAAATGAAGGAGCGGATTCTTCCCACTCGCCAGAGTTTGCAATGATTGAAACATATGAGGCATATGGTGACTGGAACACGATGGCTGAACTAACTAGAACTTTAATTCAAGATGCAGCAAAAGCTGTCTTTGGTTCCCACATCGCTAAGCATCATGATGGAAAAGAGTTAGACCTTGGCGGCAAATGGAGCGAAGTATCACTATTTGATGCAATTTCAGATGCAATTGGCGAAAAAGTAAGCGCGCAGACATCAATAGATGACTTAAAGAAAATTGCCAGCAAATTAGGAATTAAAGTAGATCCAAAATGGATCACTGGAAAGCTTGCTGAAGAAATTTTCGAACATACTGCTATTGAGAAGTTAAAGGGCCCAACATTTGTTAAAGGATTCCCAATTGATACATCCCCTTTAGTTAGAGCACACCGTGAAGTAAGTGGTATTGCCGAAAAATGGGATTTATATGTTGAAGGTTTTGAATTAGCGACCGGTTATTCAGAGTTAGTTGATCCAGTTATTCAGAGAGAGCGGTTAGTTGAGCAAGCAAAACTTGGCGCATCAGGTGATCTTGAAGCAATGGGGTTAGATGAAGATTTCTTGCGAGCAATGGAACATGGCATGCCACCAATGGGCGGGATGGGTATGGGTGTTGATCGATTACTGATGGCGCTTACTGGCTTGGGAATTAGAGAGACAATTTTATTTCCGTTAGTAAAACCAACTTCAGGAGATGAGTAATGTCAGTTGTTGTAAGAGCAGCTAAAACCTCTGATATTAAAAAAATAAGAAAGATTGTTGATTCATTTGCTGAAGAACGCAGGTTGCTTTCAAAAGAAACCGTAACACTTTATGAAGGTGTACAAGAGTTCACTATTGCTGAAGTTGATGGCGAGATAGTTGGTTGCGGCTCCCTGCATGTGCTTTGGGAGGATTTAGCAGAGGTTCGAACAGTTGCGGTAGTTGAATCAATGCATGGCAAGGGAATTGGGCATGCAATTTTAGAAAATATCTTAAACAGAGCTAAAGAGATTGGTGTGAAAAAAGTATTTTGCTTAACTTTTGAAACGAAATTCTTTGGTGATCACGGTTTTACTGAAATTCAAGGTGCACCCGTTGAGCCAGATGTTTATGCTCAATTGCTTCGCTCTTACGATGAAGGAATTGCTGAATTTTTAGACCTAGAGAGTGTTAAGCCCAATACCCTGGGAAATACCAGAATGTTGAAAATTCTTTAATCTTTTGGGCATAAATGCCCCACTTATGGGGTTATACAGCCATAACCAACCCAATATATGGGTGAGTTATTCACAGCCTAATCGAAGTGCGCAAGGTCGCCCCTTGGCATTAGGCTATTTACATTAGAGGGAAAGGTAAGACAGATGTTTGAGCGGTTTACAGATCGTGCAAGACGCGTTGTTGTATTGGCGCAAGAAGAAGCACGCATGCTCAATCACAATTACATCGGTACTGAACATATTCTTTTAGGTTTAATTCACGAAGGTGAAGGCGTTGCCGCTAAGGGACTTGAATCACTTGGCATTTCTTTAGAGGCAGTGCGCTCTCAAGTTGAAGAAATTATTGGTCAAGGACAACAAGCACCCTCTGGTCATATTCCATTTACACCAAGAGCTAAAAAAGTTTTAGAGCTTTCTCTACGCGAAGCATTGCAATTAGGACATAACTACATCGGTACTGAACATATTCTTTTAGGATTAATCCGTGAAGGTGAAGGAGTAGCTGCTCAAGTATTAGTAAAACTTGGTGCAGATCTATCTCGTGTTCGCCAACAAGTTATTCAATTACTATCTGGCTACCAAGGCAAAGAAGCAGTTGCTGCTGGTGGACCAGCTGAAGGTCAACCTTCTACCTCTTTAGTTTTAGACCAATTTGGTCGCAACTTAACTCAAGCAGCGCGTGAAGGAAAGTTAGATCCAGTAATTGGCCGCGAAAAAGAGATTGAAAGAGTTATGCAGGTTCTGTCTCGTAGAACAAAAAATAATCCAGTATTAATTGGTGAGCCAGGAGTTGGAAAGACTGCTGTAGTTGAAGGTTTAGCTCAAGCAATTGTTAAAGGCGATATTCCTGAGACGCTTAAAGATAAACAACTTTATTCATTAGATCTTGGCGCACTTGTTGCTGGATCTAGATACCGTGGTGATTTTGAAGAGCGATTAAAGAAAGTGTTAAAAGAAATTAGAACCCGTGGCGACATTATTTTGTTCATCGATGAAATTCATACATTAGTTGGAGCAGGAGCAGCTGAAGGTGCGATTGATGCAGCTTCAATTTTAAAGCCAATGCTTGCTCGAGGTGAATTACAGACAATTGGTGCTACTACTCTTGATGAGTACCGCAAACATTTAGAAAAAGATGCAGCTCTTGAGCGTCGCTTTCAACCAATCCAAGTTTCAGAACCAACCGTTGCGCACACAATTGAAATACTTAAAGGTCTTCGTGATCGTTATGAAAGCCACCATAAGGTTTCAATCTCAGACGGGGCATTAGTTTCAGCCGCAACTCTTGCTGATCGCTATGTTTCAGATCGTCATCTGCCAGACAAAGCGATTGATTTAATTGATGAGGCTGGCTCTCGTCTTCGTATCCGCCGCATGACAGTACCACCTGAAATTCGCGAGTTTGATGACAAAATTGCTGCTGCCCGTAAAGATAAAGAATCAGCAATCGATGGCCAAGACTTTGAAAAGGCAGCATCACTGCGCGATAAAGAAAAGAGCTTAATAACCGAAAAAGCAGAACGCGAAAAGAATTGGAAGGCTGGCGATCTTGATGTTGTGGCTGAGGTTGATGAAGAGTTAATTGCTGAGGTTCTATCTACTGCAACTGGTATTCCAGTATTTAAGTTAACTGAAGCAGAAACTGCACGCCTACTTCGCATGGAAGATGAATTACACAAACGTGTAATTGGTCAAGAACAAGCGATCAAAGCTTTATCTCAAGCAATCCGCAGAACTAGAGCCGGACTTAAGGATCCAAAACGACCTGGCGGATCATTTATTTTCGCTGGTCCTTCTGGTGTTGGCAAGACTGAACTTTCTAGAACTCTTGCCCAATTCTTATTTGGAGATGCAGACGCATTGATCCAACTTGATATGTCTGAGTACTCTGAAAAACACACTGCATCTCGTTTATTTGGAGCACCTCCTGGTTATGTTGGATATGACGAGGGTGGTCAATTAACTGAGAAGGTACGTCGTCGCCCATTCTCTGTAGTGTTATTTGATGAGGTTGAAAAAGCTCACCCAGATATTTTTAACTCACTCCTTCAGGTGTTAGAAGATGGTCGCCTAACAGATTCACAAGGTCGAGTTGTTGATTTCAAAAACACAATCATCATTATGACTACCAACTTAGGTACTCGTGATATTTCTAAAGCGCTATCACTTGGCTTTGCAAATTCCTCTGATGCGCAAGGCAGTTACGAGCGCATGAAGGCAAAAGTAGGAGATGAGCTTAAAACTCACTTCCGACCAGAGTTTTTAAACCGTATTGATGACATCGTAGTATTCCACCAGTTAACTGAGGCAGAGATTGTTCAAATAGTTGACTTAATGATTGCTCAATTAGATGAGCGTTTACGTGCAAAAGATATGGGAATTGAATTAACCACTGCCGCTAAAGCACTTCTTGCAAAGCGCGGTTATGACCCGGTACTTGGTGCTCGTCCATTGCGTAGAACTATTCAACGTGAATTAGAGGATGTGCTATCTGAGAAGATGTTATTCGGTGATTTAAAAGCTGGTGAAATTATTTTGGTAGATGTTTCAGATGAGACACCGGAAGCAACCTTTACATTTAAAGGAACTGCTAAAACTGCCATGCCAGATACATTTGAAGATTTAACAGACCCTGCCTCTGCCTAATGTCCCTTAAAGGGAAAGTTGCGGTTGTCACTGGTGGAAATGGTGGCATCGGTTTTGGATTTGCTACCGGTCTTGCACAAGCTGGTGCTGATATCGCAATCTGGGCTCGTAATACTGAAAAAAGTGAAGCAGCAGTGGCGAAACTTAAGTCACTTGGTGTTAGTGCAAAAGCCTTTAATGTTGATGTTGCTGATAAAGATCAAATTAATCAGGGAATGATAGATACTGAAAAAGAGTTTGGCAGCGTTGATATTCTGGTTGCAAACGCTGGCATAAATATTCGTAAAGCCCCAGAAAACTACTTACCCAGTGAAGTTGATCAAATAATAAAAGTTAATTTGACTGGAGTTTTTGATTGCTGCCAAGCAGTTTATCCAGCAATGAAAAAGCGTGGTGGCGGAAAAATTATAACTATTGGTTCGCTAACTAGCGTATTTGGTTTCGGTATTGCACCAATTTATTCAGCAACTAAAGGTGCGGTTGTGCAACTAACCATGAGTTTAGCTAACGCTTGGGGTCGAGATAATATTCAAGTAAATAGCGTGCTACCTGGCTGGATTAAAACTGATCTAACTGAACAAACTAGATCGTTGCCAAATTTTGTAGATAAAGTACTTGATAGAACTCCAGCAGGTAGGTGGGGAGAACCAGCAGACTTTGCTGGTATCGCTAAGTTTTTAGGTAGTTCAGATAGTGATTTTATAACCGGTGTTGCAATCCCAGTAGATGGTGGTTTTACCAGCACTTTATTCTTAGTAGACCCTCCAACTAATTAATCTTTACCTTACTTATTGCTTGCTCAACTCGGCTAGCTTCTAATATTTCAATTCCAGCAATCTTTAAATCACTTCCCATTGGCACAATCGCTCGTTTAAATCCAAGACGGGCAGCTTCAGCAACTCTCTGAGTAATTCCAGTTACCTTTCTAATTTCACCAGCTAAACCCACTTCACCAATTGCTACTAAATCTGCCGGCAGCGCTAAACCTTTAGCAGCTGATGCAACTGATAGAGCAACAGCTAAATCAGCAGATGGTTCGGTAATTTTCATACCACCAACAGTTGCAACATAAACATCACGGCCAGATATTTTTATTCCAGCTCTAAGCTCTAGTACCGCTAAGGTCATTGCAGTTCTTGAGTTATCTAATCCACTTGTTACTCGACGTGAGTTTCCCCAGTCCCTACCATCCGGGTTGCCATTACTTACTAATGATTGAATCTCAGCGAGCAATGCTCTTCTTCCCTCTAACGCAACAGTTACACATGTACCAGGAACTGGATCGGTATGACGAGAGGTGAATAATCCAGTTGGATCTGGCAGGCCTACAATTCCGGAATCATTTAAATCAAAACAACCAACCTCATCAGATGCACCAAATCTATTTTTAATTGCCCGAATTAACCTTAGGCGAGAATGGCGCTCTCCTTCAAAATTTAAAACTACATCAACTAAGTGTTCCAGTAAGCGTGGACCAGCAATAGAGCCATCTTTAGTTACATGGCCAACTAAAACTAAAGTAATTGATCGCTCTTTCGCAATCCTGATTAGCGCGGCTGCAATTTCGCGAACTTGAGTAACCCCACCGGGTGATCCATCCACAGTTGTACTTGAAATAGTTTGAATCGAATCTATTACTAGTAATTCAGGTTTTACCGAATCAATGTGGGCAATCACTGCGCCAAGATCAGATTCGGCAGCAAGCCATAAATTCTTATCAATTGCATTAAGTCGTTCAGCTCTAAGTCTTACTTGTGAAGCTGATTCCTCACCACTTATATATAGTGAAAGAATTCCTTGTTTTGCAGTCTCTGCTGCCACAGTTAATAACAATGTTGATTTACCAACGCCAGGCTCACCAGCTAAAAGAATCGCCGCCCCTGGAACTAAGCCACCACCTAAAACTCTATCTAACTCACCAACACCACTAGACCTTGCTTTAGCACTTGCTAAATCAACATCACCAATTGGTTTCGCTGCAGTAGTAAAAGACCCGGCAACTAGCGAAAGTTTTTTAGGAGCAGCAATCTCTTCAACAGTTCCCCATGCTTGGCATTCACCACATCTACCAACCCATTTTGTGGCACTCCAACCGCATTCAACACAACGGAATGGATCTTTTGCTGGTGCTTTTGCCATGGCGATAATCTAATGCCAAGGACTGACTATCTTTGCTCTTGCGCAGCCTTTGTCGCAGGATGAATCACAAAGAGTGGTAATTCACGTCGTTTTTGTGCTTTTCTGCTGGCAATGATTGCATCCATGCGCGCGTCAGATAGTTTTGCTAACTCTCTATAACCTGCTTCACCCATCATTGCAATTAATTCCGTTTTATTTGATTGATAAACCGGGATCTTTCCAGTGTGAGCCTCTGAGTTACTTGTGCAATACCAATCAAAGTCATTACCGCCTTCACCCCATGCCAATCTTTCATACTCACCAATTACAACTACAGTAATTTCTTTATCGCCCATCTCACGAGTTTCCCAAGATCTGCGCAGTGGTAGCTGCCAACAGATATCTGGCTTAGTATCGACAAAGTGCACACCCTCTTTAACTGCTAAATGATGTAGTGCGCAACCAAAGGAACCGGTATAGCCAGGTGCTTCATGGCCAACTCGATTAAGAAAAATACAAGAGTCTTGAACTTTTTTAGTTTTACGGTCTTTATCTAAACCAATTTCACTAATTGTAAGTTTTCCACCAGATTTTTTAGGACGGGCTTGATCATAAAACTGCCAATCAGCCTTTGTTAACTTCTTAGCTGCTTTTAAAACTCTCGCTTCATCCTCTTTGTTGGTGTAGTAAGCACCATCAGAACAACACCCAGCATCTGGTTTGTCAGCATCAATACCGCAACATCCATTTCCGTATATACATTGCCAATATGAAGTTAGCCAGGTCAGATCACATTTAAAGATTTCCTCAGAGTTGTCTGGGTTTACAAATTCGACCCAGTCCCGTGCAAAATTAGGTGCGACCTCATTCTTAGATAACTTAGATTTCGGTCTTTTTGTGGCTGCCATAGAGTGAAAGTTTAAGGGTCAGGTGGGGTTAATGACTAATTGGGTAGGCTTAAAGTATGAAGGCATCGCTGGCTGATAAGTGCATTGGATTTATCGGTGTTGGCATCATGGGCTCATCACTGATTAAGAGTTTGCTGACATCGTCGGTAAATTCTGATCAAATATGTATCAGCGATAAAAGTAAAGAAAAATCCGATGAAGTTGCTGGCGCTTATAAAGTTAAGGTTAAAACCGCTACTGAAATTGGGCAGGATTGTGATGTAATTTTCTTGGCAGTCAAACCTCAAGATCTTGATGCCGTATTAACTGAGTTAAGTCAGAGTTTAAATAAAAACGCACTTTTGATCTCAATCGCAGCCGGTAAAACTACTAAATTTATTGAAAGCAAGCTAGTTGAAAAAAATCCAGTTGTAAGAGTTATGCCTAACACTCCAGCCCAAATCGGAAAAGGAGTTAGCGCGATCTCATCGGGTTCTACTGCAACCAGGGAACATTTATTACTCGCTAAAGAGTTGTTATCAGCAAGTGGTTTAGTAGTTGAAGTTCCAGAAGAAAACCAAGATGCAGTTACTGCACTGAGCGGCTCAGGCCCAGCGTACTTTTTTAATTTCATAGAAGCAATGATCAAGTCAGGAATAAATCTTGGGTTGAGCGAAGAAGTTGCTACCCAGTTGGCAATTGGCACAATTTCTGGTTCTGCTGCGATGCTGCAAGAAAGTGGAGTTGATGCCGCAACACTTAGAAAAAATGTGACTAGTCCAAATGGCACGACCGCTGCCGCACTTAAAGTGTTTTCCGACAATAATTTAGAAAAAATTGTTGCTGATGCTATGGCTGCGGCAAAAAAACGTGCTCAGGAGCTGGCTTGAAAAAATTTTTTTTCATCTTCTTACTTGTTTTTTCATTACAACCACTACCTGCAATAGCAGCAGTAATGAAAAGTTCAAAACCTATAATTGAATTGCCATACCTAAAAGCAGATGAAATAAGTGATATTTCATTAACGCCAGTAAGTATTATTTTAACTGGTACAACTGAGTCAACTAGCTCAACTTGGCTAAGTGGTTCTCTTGGAGGCTTAAGTGACGGTTTCATTGCTAACTACTCCTCTCTCGGTGCACCATTATGGAATCTGCGTTTAGGTTCAGTAGCAAATGAAATAGCAACATCTACTGCAATTGATGCTGATGGCAGTATCTGGGTAGTTGGTGCGGGTACTGCGATAACCACTCCCACACCTTTAGCATCACAAAGCAAAGCATTAAATCCAGATAACGTTGTGCTAGATCCACTTCAATCTGCCAACACACCCCTTAATAGAATTAAGTTATGGCAAGTAAATAGCACCGGTAACTTACTTAACACATTTGAATTTATCTCAGAGAGCATTATTCATCCAAAGAAAATATTAATTGCGGGTATGAATCTAATGATTCTTGGTGATAGTTATGAAAAATCAGCAGTAAATGGATTTTATATTTCTGCAACTAAAACTGGTGTGTTTTCACCGATTGTAAAATATGGCATTAAATCCACTCAAATTAACTCTGCGCTGAGCAATTCAGATGGAAGTATTACAGCAGTTGGATCAAGCGGTGAATTATTGTTAAAAGTAAAACCACTTAGCAAGGCAGATGCGGTAACGTTAAAAATTTCCGCAAGTGGCGTGCTACAACAGGTAGCGCGCGCAACTTTAAAAAGCACTACCCGAACTTGGAGTTCTATTGATGCCGGTTTACTTCAGGGCGGAAAAGTCTCATACTCAAATAAAACTGAAGCAGCAATAACAAAGTTTTCAGCTCTAAGTAAACCGACGTGGAATGTTAGGTATTTATCGAAATCGAGTGCGTTGATCGCTAGTGGTAAAAATTCCTGGGCAACTTTTGTTTCTAGTGGAGTAATTAAAGGCATACCTACTTGGAAGCCAAAAAATGCCACACCAGTAATTCTTGAACTTGGCAAAAAAGGTGAGGTAATCTCCAGTTACACACTTCCAGCGCCAGCGGTTGCAATCGCTGTAAATAATGAAATTGGTGCGGTTGTAATCACCGATTCGGGTGTAAGTTTTGGTTTAGTACTGATTAACTAGTAATCTTGCCTCATAGTAATTTCACTAAAGGAGCAAAATGGGTTCAGTAATTAAGAAGCGCCGTAAAAGAATGGCGAAGAAGAAGCATAAAAAACTTCTCAAGAAAACAAGAATTCAACGACGTAACGCGAAGTAAGTAATTTACCTTACTAGGGTTTAAAGAGAATTAATTTTCCAGATACGCCAGCAACGGCGTATCTGATTTTATTTAAAGTAATCCAGGCGCTTTTTCCGCCATCTGAGATAACCCCTTTAGTAATTAATTCAACTTTGTTCTTAGCTTTATTAACAAGACACAATCTTAATTCACAGCTAAACAATATCGATTTCTCATCGACCGCTATTGGGGAATTAGGAGTGCCATAACCAACCACTTTGGTATCAATAAAAGAGCTAGTCGGGCTTGATTGGTATCTAATTTGGTTTGGATTTGGAAGAGAAACTCCACTACTAGTAAACCAACTAAAATTCATTCCTTTTGCTGAATTAAAAATTGATACGTCATAGCCAGCTACTGCAACAGAACCATCTGGTGCATCTAACGTTTTGTATTTCCAATCAGCTGCCCCGATACCAGTTCTAACCGCATAGCGAATTTCACCTTTTGTAACATTTTTATCTGCGTCAAAGCCTTTGACTGAATCGTAAATTACATGGACAGTTTTATTCACGTTTATAGCTTTCATGTGAAATGCAACATCGCCAGTTGTTCTACTTTCAGTGTCTTTGTCTCCATCAACAATTTCATATACCCATTCACCATTATTTTTTACCGCACCAAGAAGTATTCCTTGTGATTCGTCGCGATAAAAAACTTGGACTCCATCGCTGGTAACCGCACATGCGTTTGACACCGAAACATCAGAGCCGCCTCTTACTCTTGGAAAAATCTTATAATCTTGAATTGCAGCTCCATCACCATCAACAACCTCATAAGACCATGACTTACCGTCGTAAAGCGCATATTTGAGATCTTTGTTTATTAAATCAGTGTAGAAAACATGTAAGTAATTTTTCTTATTTGCAGAGGAAGTACAAACTGAAATATAGCCAGAGACATCATTTGTAGTTTTCCCTAACTCCAAACTATTACCATCAATCGTTTTAATACTCCACTTACTATTGGAATAAGTTGCAAGTTTAATATCGCCATTTTTACTATCACTATAAGCAATTACTGGATTACCTTGATAAGTTGTACTTGCTAGGTATTTGGCATCAGCATTCGAATCTATAGCAGATGCTTTCCAAACTGCCTGAGGTGTCACAGAGTTTGATAATACAGATGGGGAGTCTCCAACCGTATTTTTTGCAATAATTGAAAAACTATAATTAATTCCGTTTTTTAATCCAGTAATTATTACTGGACTTTCAGAAGCTGTTGTCTGCTCACCGGTGTTAATGTTTTTTACTAAGTAACTATCAATTTGAGCGGTACGGAAATTCGCGGGGCGTTCGAACATTAAAATTGCGCTTTTATCGCTAATTATTGCCCGAAAATTCTGGGGAGATTCCGGAAGTCCATAGGCGATTCCGGCAGGTGGCTTTCTTCTCATGTCTTCAAACATCGCTAACAAAAGTGGCCCGGGTAAATGAAAAACTTGACCAGAATCTAGATTAGGTGTCATTACTGAATTCTCACCAGATTGAGGAAATGCTCTCTCGTCTAAATGACTAACAGAGGACCCCGGTTCATAAATGCTAGGTGTGTATAACAGAGGCTTCACACCGTTATTAGTTTTAATTGCGCTTTCACCTGACCACACCAAAGTTGAAGTTAAAGCTTTGCCGGTTTCAATCGAGGAAATAGGCATGTCAGCTAATCGTCTTCCATCTGGAAGTTGTGCGTATGCGTCAAATGGAGTTGGTTGAGTGATTCTTCCAAAACCAGAAAATTCATCGTAGTAACTTCCGGAGATAAAACCCAAACCATGAGCCATCTCATGCAAAATTACTGACCGTAAGTCATAACTTCTAGGCGGGCACTTTCCATCTATTCCAAAATACCAAGGAGCATCTGAAGTAATGGATATTTCAATTTCTGGGCTTGTCGGGTCTAAATCTTTACCCGCTAAAGCGTTAGCAAGAGCGGAGGCATAATATAAAGTTTTATCTGGAGCGCCAGGAAAATTTGCATAATTATTCTTAGCACTAGCAGCAGCTAAAATTCCATAGCTTGAGGCTCTACTCCAAGTTACATTCACATTTACTGGCATAGCTGAGGCAAAGTTCTCAGACCACGTGTCAACGGCTGCCTGTACCGCATCTCTTGCAGTTACTGGAACAGTATTGAAGTTAACAATGAAATTACTCTTTTTTTCTATATATGCAGAAGAATTTCGCTCGATAGTTTGAACTGAAGCAGTTTTCCCGCTTGCATAGATGTAACCCCAATTAGCCGGCGCACTCTTTATTTGAAGTGCATCAGCGGTTGTAATTGAAAATGGGGTAGTTAAAAGACCAATCACTAGTCCGATTGATGTGAGTATTGACTTAAACCGCATAGGTTGAAGGCTAACAGTCTGAGATGATTAGACCGTGCCAGATCGGAAGTTATCAGCAATAATTAAGCATATAAATATAGAGAACCGGTTGTTAATGACTAGATTTTTAAGCAAAGGTTGCCGTCAATGAAAGAAGTAACGGTTTACTCTCGAAGTGGGTGTCACCTGTGCGAGATTGCAATTGATCGTATTAACTCTGTAATTGACGATTATGACTTTACTGTGAATATCGTTTTGATTGACAATGATAGTGAATTAGAAAAAGAGTTTGGGGAGCAAGTTCCAGTAATTCTTATTGACAATAAAATTCACGATTATTGGCGGGTAGATTTAGAGCGGTTTACTGCTGCGATTAAATCTTAATTTTTATTAATTACTTCATCCGCATCAATAATTCGGTATGCATAACCTTGTTCTGCTAAAAATCTTTGTCGATTTTGCGCAAAATCTTGATCAATAGTGTCCCTAGCAACGAGTGAGTAAAACCGTGCACCTCTACCATCTGCCTTAGGACGAAGTATTCGACCCAGGCGCTGTGCCTCTTCCTGACGGGAACCAAAAGTGCCAGAGACTTGAATCGCTATTGTCGCCTCGGGTAAGTCAATCGAGAAGTTAGCAACCTTTGATACAACCAAGCATTTAATTTCACCATTACGAAATAATGCAAATAATCTTTCCCGCTCTTTAATCGGAGTCTCGCCTTTAATTACTGGAACTCCAAGTGCTTCAGAAAGTTGATCTAACTGCTCTAGATATTGGCCAATAACTAATACTTGATCATTTGCATGTTGTCTGGCAAGGGCTATCGCGACATCTTTTTTAGTTTGAGTAGTTGCACAAAAACGATATCTATCTTCTTGCTCTGCGGTTGCATAATTTAGTCTTTCAGCATCAGTCAAAGTAATTCGAACTTCTACACAGTCAGCTGGAGCAATATAACCTTGTGCTTCTAACTCTTTCCAAGGTACATCAAAACGTTTTGGGCCGATAAGTGAAAATACTTCACCTTCCATTCCATCTTCACGAACTAAGGTTGCAGTCAGCCCTAATCTGCGGCGAGATTGAATATCTGCGGTAAATCTAAATATTGGAGCTGGTAATAGGTGTACCTCGTCATAAATAATTAATCCCCAGTCAATAGCATCAAAAAGGTCTAGGTGGGCATAAACGCCTTGCTTGCGGGTTGTCATTACTTGATAAGTAGCAATTGTTACCGGTCTAATTTCCTTTTTAGCACCACTGTATTCACCAATATCATCTTCATTTAAATCTGTGCGTCTTAACAATTCTTCCCGCCACTGTCGAGCGGCGACTGTGTTAGTAACTAAAATTAAAGTTGTTGCTTTTGCATGCGCCATAGCCGCTGCTCCAACAATTGTTTTACCAGCACCACATGGCAGAACTACTACACCAGAACCTCCATGCCAAAAACCTTCGGCGGCTAATTCTTGGTATTTTCTAATTTTCCAACCATCTTGTTTTAATGCGATTT